>JGI24708J26588_10000679_pt1 | contig 27556 bp, 23 predicted proteins | sample BioPla1DNA2_FD_26588 | JGI IMG/M metagenome (IMG submission 26588) | reverse complement strand
CTTGTTATTCTAGAGCTTACAACTCCTACTTTTAAGCCTGTTAGATGGGGTTATACCATTTATTCTAAACACTTTATTCCTTTTATTGGTAAAGTATTATCGAAAGATAACAGTGCTTATACCTACCTGCCCAATTCTATTAAAGCTTTTCCTCAAGGGCAAGTTATGAAGCAAGTTATGATTAAAGCTGGATTTAACGAAGTTAAGTTTAAGAGTTTAACTTTTGGTATTTGTACTCTTTACACTGCTACTAAATAACATAAACAATGAAAACTTTTGGTCTTTTAGGATATCCATTAAGCCACTCTTTCTCAAAGGGTTTCTTCACTGATAAATTCAATAAGGAGCAAATCAATGCAGAATACCTTAACTTTGAAATTCCTTCTATTTCAGAATTCAACTCCATACTAAATGAACAAAACGATTTGGTGGGATTAAATGTTACGAGTCCTTACAAAGAAGAGGTAATTCCTTACCTAGATGTTTTAGCTGATTCTGCAAAAAAAATTGGAGCAGTGAACGTTATTCAAATTATTAGAAGCAATCAAACACTAAAGACAATAGGACACAATTCTGATATTTATGGCTTCTACGAGTCCATAAAACCTTTGATTAACCCACAAGAACATAAAAAGGCACTCGTATTAGGTACTGGTGGCGCGTCTAAAGCTATTGTACAAGGACTATTAGACCTAAATATTGAACCTCATTTAGTGTCTAGGACAAGAAGAACAAATACACTCTCTTACAAAGACTTAACGCATTCTATATTAAGAGAGTATAAAGTAATTATAAACTGTACTCCATTGGGTACTTATCCTAAAAGCAATGACTGTCCTGATATTCCTTATACATCATTAACACACAATCATCTATTATACGATTTAGTCTATAATCCTGAAACAACTCTTTTTATGAAAAAAGGAATGGAAAATGGGGCTAAAACAATTAATGGATTACAGATGTTACATTTGCAGGCAAAAAGAGCATGGGATATATGGACTAGCTAAAATTAACAAAAATGAAAAAGTGGTTTCAAAGAACTTTATACATAATTATTACTTTATTTTTAATCGTTGGGTTAATGAGTGTTTTTATGCTGAATTATGCTTTAAAACCTCAACTTAAAGCTTATACACCCGAAGAAAGTGCTGAATTACTTTTTAAACAATACCCTCATACTAGATTCTGGTTAGATAGTTTAGTAGTGAATAAAGCACTAAAAGACACCTTTATATATAACCAAGAAGGCATTAAAATTCATGCCTATTATGTTTTTGCTAGTCAACCCACATCAAAAACAGCTGTATTAGTCCATGGCTATACTGATGATGCCATTGGTATGTTTCCCATAGGTTATATGTACAATAAAGAGTTTGATTATAATATTTTAGTACCCGATCTGCAATACCATGGAGAAAGCCAAGGAAAAGCTATTCAAATGGGATGGAAAGATAGACTAGACGTCTTAGAATGGATACAGTTAGCTCCAACCCTATTACAAAACAATCCCAATATTATAGTCCATGGCATATCAATGGGAGCCGCTACAACAATGATGTTATCGGGTGAAATACTTCCCAAAAACATAAAATGTTTCATTGAAGACTGTGGTTATACCAGTGTATGGGATGAGTTTGCAAGTGAGGCAAAAGTCCGTTTCAACTTACCCTCTTTCCCTTTATTAAATGCAACTAGTTGGTTATGTGATATTATATATGGATGGAACTTTAGGGAAGCTTCTGCACTAAATGCTGTAAAAAAATGCTCGTTACCTATGTTTTTCATACATGGTGACAAAGACACCTTTGTACCTACTGAAATGGTTTATCCACTCTATGAGGCCAAAGAAGAGCCCAAGGAATTGTGGATTGTACCCAACGCTGCTCATGCGGTATCATATAGAAATAATAGAGAAGAATACACCCATAGAGTGGCTAACTTTATTAAACAACACATGAATTAATTTTACAATGAAAACTAAAATACTTGCCATTTTTGCTTGTATTCTTTGGGGATCAGCCTTTGCTGGAGCAAAAATAGGATTTGAATATACTAGCCCTTTACACTTATCTGGTATGCGATTTATGCTTGCAGGAATTTTATTAATACCTCTTTTAATTTATCAAAAAACAGATTGGAAAGCTAATCTAAAAGAGTGGAGATATATGCTATTGTTTGGTGTACTACAAACATTTATGCAATATGGATTATTCTTTATGGGCTTAAATTTAGTACCTGGGGCTATATCTGCAATTATCATTGGAGGTGGCCCTTTATTTGTAGCTTTAATGGCCCACTTTACTATTGCTAATGAACCTTTAACTAAAAGAAAAACAATAGCTATAACCTTAGGAGTGATAGGTATTGTATTTACTAGCTTATCAAAAGGAGGAGTAGATAACATTAACATGACGCTATATGCGGGTATTGGATTATTATTGTTGAGTAACTTAATTGGAGCCTCAACAAACATCATTGTAGCAAAGAACAGAAGTCGAGTTTCCCCTACAATGTTAACAGCTTTTGCTAATTTTTCAGGCGGGTTATTACTCTATATTGTATCCTATTTTACTGAAGAGTGGCAAACACAAGCTTACACCACAGAGTTTTATATAGCACTTTTATGGTTGGCATTTATTCCAGCAGCAGGATTCACCATTTGGTTTGGTCTATTAAAAAATCCAAAAATCAAGGTTTCCGATTTAAATATATGGAAATTTATAACTCCTGTCACAGGAGTTGTTTTAAGTTGGCTATTACTTCCAAATGAATATCCTGATATATATTCTGTTATTGGAGTTATAATCATTGCATTTTCTTTAATAACTTTACAATGGCAACCAGCAAAAAAAGGAATTCAGCAAAAATAATAACACAACGATTTATTTAGATTGATTTATGAAACAAAGAAAATACATACATATTCTTATACTCTATATCTTATTTATAAGTTGTAGTTCACTACTTGCTCAAACAAAAAGCTATACAGTAAATACACTACCTAACATAAGATTACAAGATGCAACTCAATATACAACCGATCCTGATCATATTCTCTCTACTCAAGCGAAAAATGAAATAAATCAAATACTTTACACTTTAGAAAAAGAAACAGGTATTGAAGTTGCAGTTGCTGTGGTTCCATCCATTGGTTCGGAAGACTGTTTCGAGTTTTCCCATGAACTACTTAATCAGTGGGGTGTTGGAAAAAAAGAAAAAGACAATGGGTTAGTTATTCTTTTAGTTACCGATCAACGATGCATTCAATTTTATACAGGATATGGACTAGAAGGAGATCTACCGGATGCTATTTGCAAGCGAATACAAATGGAGTATATGTTTGACTCTCTAAAAAAAGGAGATTGGAGTACTGGAATGATACAAGGAGTACAAGCAGTATATGATAGACTACAGGGTAGCATGGAAAATGATACGAATAACGATTCTAATTCTGATCCTCTGCTTATGTATCTAGCTCTCTTTTTTATCCTTTTCATCTTATTCTTAGGTATAAGCCTATTCACTGGTTGGCGAAGCACTCGATGTCCTAAATGCAAAAAGCACAAGCTACAGCGAATGAATCATAGAATCGTAAGCAGAAAACAAGGAATAAAAATAGAGGAAGTTACATATATTTGTCGAAATTGTGGACATACACTTACACGTCAAAAAAGCTCACACGATGATAATCATTTTGGGGGTCGTGGAGGTGGACTCGGTGGCCCTATTATAGGGGGAGGATTCGGTGGACGTAGAGGTGGTTTTGGTGGTGGTAGTTTCGGTGGAGGAAGCTTTGGAGGAGGCCGTGGGGGTGGCGGTGGAGCTGGTACTCGTTTCTAAATCTATATAAATACATAAAAATAAAAAATTAATAAATTTAAATAATTATCAAATATGAAAAAATCTGTTATNATAACATTAGTTGTCCTAGGACTTCTTTTAATTTGGGGTGTTACTGGTTATAATGGTTTAGTTACACTCGATGAACAAGTACAAACACAATGGGCTAACGTAGAGACTCAATACCAAAGAAGAGGAGACTTAATTCCAAATTTAGTAAATACTGTAAAAGGTTATGCATCGCATGAAAAACAAACTTTAGAAGATGTTATCAGTGCAAGAAGCAAGGCAACGCAGATCACAGTTAATCCTGGCGATCTATCTGCCGAAAAAATAGCAGAGTACCAAAAGGCACAAGGCGAAGTAAGTGCTGCTTTAGGAAAACTATTAGCTATTTCTGAAAGTTATCCTGATTTAAAAGCCAATCAAAACTTCTTAGAGTTACAAGCTCAGCTTGAAGGTACTGAAAATAGAATTAGTGTGGCTCGAAGAGATTTTAATGAAAGAGCAAAAAGCTACAATACGCAAATCCGTAGATTTCCTAAAAACATATTAGCTGGAATCTTTGGGTTTGATAAAGTGAGCTATTTTGAAGCAGAAGCAGGTGCCGAAAAAGCTCCTACTGTAGAGTTTTAATTCCCAATAACAACTTAACGTCTATAATCCTCTAGAATATAACCCTTTAGAGGATTATTACTTTTTTTATAATGATAAAATGATAAAAAGAGGTATTTTTGCTATCTACCAACACAAACAATAAAATGAACAAACAACGCTATATGATGCGCGGCGTAAGCGCATCCAAAGAAGATGTCCATCAAGCTATCAAAAACATTGATAAAGGACTTTACCCTCAAGCTTTCTGTAAAATCATCCCTGATGTATTGGGAGGAGACCCTGAGTATTGCAATATTATGCATGCAGATGGTGCTGGAACTAAATCCTCTTTAGCCTATCTTTATTGGAAGGAAACAGGAGATCTATCAGTATGGAAGGGGATTGCTCAAGATGCTTTAATAATGAATATTGATGATTTACTTTGTGTGGGCGCTGTTGACAATATTCTGGTTTCTTCTACTATTGGACGAAACAAACACTTAATACCAGGAGAAGTTATAGCTGCTATAATACAAGGTACGGACGAACTCCTAGAAGAGCTACGTTCAATGGGAGTTGGAGCATATCCTACTGGAGGTGAAACGGCTGATGTAGGTGATTTAGTGCGCACAATTATTGTTGATAGCACTGTAACTTGTAGAATGAAACGCTCACAAGTTATAAATAATGCAAATATCAAAGCTGGTGATGTAATTGTTGGACTAGCCTCTTATGGACAAGCAACCTACGAAAAAGAATATAATGGAGGTATGGGTAGCAATGGATTAACCTCTGCTAGGCATGATATGTTTGCTCATTATTTAGCTGAAAAATATCCTGAAAGTTTTGATAAAGCTGTTCCTGATGATTTAGTTTATTCTGGAAAACTTACATTAGAAGATCAAGTTGAAGATGCTCCCATTAATGCTGGAAAACTAGTACTATCTCCCACTCGAACATATGCCCCTATCATTAAAAAAGTCATTGATAGTCTTGCTACAGATATTCATGGTATGGTACACTGTACAGGAGGAGCACAAACCAAAATCCTACACTTTATAAGTGATAATTTACGCATAATAAAAAACAACTTTTTACCTCTCCCCCCTTTATTTAGAGAAATTCAAAAACAAAGTGGAACATCATGGGAAGAAATGTATAAAGTATTTAATATGGGACATAGAATGGAAATTTATCTTCCAGAAGATAAAGCACAAGAAGTGATTGATATATCCAAATCCTTTAACGTAGAAGCACAAATTATTGGTCGTGTTGAAAAGAGTGATAAAAAAGAGCTTCTCATCCAAAGTGAATTTGGAGAGTTTACCTATTAATTGAAATATGAAAGATAATAAGTTATTAATACGATTAGATGATTTAGCTGTTCGCTTTGAAGAGGTGACGATACTTATAACTGACCCTAACGTTATTTCTGACCAACATCGCTTTGTACGCTTAACCAAAGAGTACAAGGAGTTAGAAGATATAATGAAGGTTCGCACAGAATATATTCAACACCTTAGTAATATTGAGGAAGGTAAAAGGATTTTAGAAAACGAAAAAGATCACGACCTTCGAGACATGGCTAAAGAGGAAATAGATAGTAGTGAAGCTCTACTTCCTGAACTAGAGGAAAAAATAAAACTATTACTTATTCCAGAAGATCCAGAAGATGAGAAAAATGCAATTGTAGAAATTAGAGGGGGTACAGGAGGTGATGAAGCAGCTATTTTTGCTGGTGACTTATATCGTATGTACTCTAGATATTGTGAAAATAAAGGATGGAATACTGAGGTTAGCAACCTAAATGAAGGCACAGCAGGTGGATTTAAAGAAATCATATTCTCTGTTTCTGGTGATAATGTATATGGCACTCTAAAATATGAATCGGGAGTACATCGTGTTCAGCGTGTTCCTGAAACAGAATCTCAAGGACGGGTACATACTTCAGCTGTAACAGTTGCTGTATTGCCTGAAGCTGATGAAGTAGATGTTGAAATAAACCCCGCTGACTTAGAGTATCAAACAGCTCGTTCGGGAGGTGCTGGTGGACAGCACGTTAATAAGGTTGAAACAAAAGTCCAGCTTACACATAAACCTACAGGAGTCGTTGTAGTTTGTGAGGAAGGCCGATCTCAACACTCTAATAGAGAAAGAGCATTACAAATTCTTCGCTCTCGTCTTTATGAAATGGAGTATGAAAAGAAGCATAAAGAGCGTTCTGCACAAAGGAAATCTTTAGTTTCCACAGGTGACAGATCAGCTAAGATTAGGACCTATAATTATCCTCAAGGAAGAATAACTGATCATCGGATTAATTTTACAACTCATAACTTAACAGACTTTATGGATGGAAATATTCAGGAGTTGATAGACCATCTAATTGTTGCTGAAAACACAGAGCGATTAAAAGAAAGTGAATTATAAACTGAATAGCTTTTACTGATTTTAAAATGAATAAAAAAGAACTTTTCCAAAACATTAAAAATAAATCCTCATTCCTTTGTGTGGGATTAGATACTGATTTAACTAAAATACCTCAACACTTATTAAAAGAGGAAGATCCTATTTTTGAATTCAATAAAACTATCGTAGATGCAACTGCAAAATACTGTATTGCTTATAAACCCAATTTAGCTTTTTATGAGTGTTTAGGAGTAAAGGGATGGATTGCATTAGAGAAAACAGTAGAATATATCAGAACAAACTACCCTGATCAGTTCATCATTGCTGATGCAAAAAGAGGTGATATAGGGAATACGTCTTCAATGTATGCTGCTGCATTCTTCAAAAATATGAATTTTGATGCTGTCACAGTTGCACCTTATATGGGAGAAGATAGCGTAAAGCCATTTCTTGCCTATGATAATAAATGGGTTATTTTATTAACCTTAACNAGTAATANAGGATCTAAAGATTTTCAACTAATTGAAAACGTAGAAGGCGATCGTCTTTTTGAAAAGGTATTAAGTAAATCACAAGATTGGGGTGATGAAAATCAACTAATGTACGTTGTAGGTGCAACACAAGGAGAAATGTTTAAAGATATTCGAAAGAAAGCTCCTCACCATTTCTTACTGGTTCCAGGAGTTGGAGCACAAGGTGGATCTTTAGAGGAGGTTTGTAAATATGGAATGAATCATGAGTGTGGATTAATAGTTAACTCCTCGAGAGGCATTATTTATAGTGACACTTCTGAAAACTTTGCCAAAGGAGCACAAAAAGCAGCTAAAGAGCTTCAAGCGGAAATGAAAACATTATTGGATAAATATATTAAGTGAAATATTTAAGGTAATATAGGATGTATAAACGACTAGTTATTATTGATCCCGTCTTTGGGTTTATTACTATACCAGAAGGACTTCTTTCTAAAATAGTACAACATCCACTATTACAACGTTTAACTAGAATCAAGCAACTAGGACTCTCCTCAGTTGCTTATCCTAGTGCGCAACACACCCGATTTCAACACTCATTAGGAGCTTTTCATTTAATGAGTGAAGCCATCAATCAACTTAAACTTAAAGGTATTCATATTTCTGATAGTGAATGTGAAGCCGTACAATCTGCTATACTACTACACGATATTGGACATGGCCCTTTCTCTCATGCATTAGAACACACCTTAATTCCAAACATCAACCATGAGGAACTGTCTTTAGCCCTTATGGGAAAAATGAATAAAGAATTTAATGGTGAACTTACCTTAGCCATACAAATTTTCAAGAATCAACACCCCAAACATTTTTTACACCAGCTAGTTAATGGTCAATTAGATATGGATCGATTAGACTACTTAAGACGAGATAGCTTTTATACTGGAGTAACCGAAGGAAATATAGGTTCAGCTCGAATTATTAAAATGTTAAATATAAAAGATGACCAATTAGTAGTTGAATCAAAAGGGATCTACTCTATTGAGAACTTTTTAATGGCTAGACGCTTAATGTATTGGCAAGTTTACTTTCATAAGACATCCGTTGCTTATGAAAGAATGCTCATCAATACACTTTTAAGAGCAAGAGAATTAGCTCATCAAGGAGTCGAGTTATTTGCCTCTCCTGCTCTGCATTTCTTTTTGTATAATAATAAAAAGAACTTTTTCGATAATCCTAAAGCACTAGACTATTTTACACAATTAGATGATAATGACCTGTGGACTTCATTGAAAGTTTGGTGTAACCATCCTGATAAAATTCTCTCCTTACTCAGTCAAGGTATGGTTCATCGTAGACTATTTAAAGTGGAAATACATACAAAACCCATTACACAAGAACAAAAAGAAGAATTAATTAATAGAGCCAGTTGCACTCTAAAAATAGCAAAAGAAAATGCACACTATCTTATAGCTTGTGATGGAATTGAAAAAGACATGTATAATCCTGCAGATGACAGTATAGATATTCTATATGATAACGGAGACACTAAAAATATATCTGAAGCTTCAGATATGCTTAATGTCTCTTTACTCTCTAAAAGAGTAAAAAAATACTATCTTTGCCATTATAGATTAGAAGAACAAAATATAAAAACTTAGTGAACAATAAGGATATATTAAAAAAAAGTCCGTTATTTGTACACTAATACCCATAAATATAATGGGATATAACTGAAATACAAACACATATTATGGAATTTTCAGCAAAGCAAATTGCTTCTCTTATTGAAGGAGAAGTTTATGGAGATAGAGATGTAACTATTCACACATTTGCAAAAATAGAAGAGGCTACTCCAGGCTCTATTACATTTCTAGCCAATCCTAAATATACCCAATACCTATATACAACTCAAGCATCAATCGTTTTAGTCAGTAAAGAATTTGAACCTGAAGATGATTTTAAAACCACTTTAATAAGAGTAGATGATGTATATGATAGTTTAGCAAAGCTTTTAAGTTTTTATGAACAACAAAAGCCAAAGCCAATAGGAATAGACCCATTAGCCTCAGTTTCGAGTAGTGCTAAAATAGGAGAAAATGTTTATATAGGACCCTTTGCTTGCATCGCAGAAAATGCTATTATCAATGATAATACTCAAATTTATCCGCATACTTATATAGGAGCCGGTGCCACAATTGGAAAAAATTGTATACTCTATTCTAATGTATCTATATATCATGGATGCAAAGTAGGTAATCACTGTATTTTGCACTCTGGAGCTGTAATTGGAGCTGATGGTTTTGGCTTTGCACCTACAGAAAAAGGATATGATAAAATACCACAAATAGGGATTACTATTATCGAAGATAACGTGGAGGTTGGAGCAAACACTTGTATTGATAGGGCTACAATGGGAGCTACTATCATACGTAGTGGTGTTAAATTGGATAATCTTATTCAAATAGCACACAACGATGAAGTGGGATCTCACACAGTAATGGCTGCACAAGTAGGAGTTGCTGGATCAACAAAAATTGGAGAGTGGTGTATGTTTGGAGGACAAGCAGGTATATCGGGACACGCTAAAATTGGTGATCGCGTAGCTATTGGAGCTCAAGCAGGAATTCCAGGAAACGTAAAATCCAATCAACAGATATTGGGCTCTCCTGCTTTTGAGGTTAAAAAATTCTATAAGTCTTCGGCAGTATTTAAACAGCTACCCGAGATGTACAAAGAATTAGCAGAGGTACGCAAGGAATTAAATGAATTAAAAAATAAAATTAAATAACCCATGTTGAAACAAAAAACATTGAAAGATAGCTTTTCACTTAGTGGAAAAGGTCTTCATACTGGACTGGAGTTAACGGTAACTTTTAATCCAGCCCCAGAGAATCATGGATACAAGATTCAACGGACGGATTTAGAGGATCAACCTATAATAGATGCTATTGCAGATAATGTTGTAGATACAGTTAGAGGTACAGTAATAGCAAAAAAAGATGTTAAAGTAAGTACTATTGAGCACGGNATGGCCGCATTGTATGCCTTAGGCATCGACAACTGTTTAATACAAGTTAATGGACCAGAATTCCCTATTCTTGATGGTAGTGCAAAGTATTATGCTGAAGGTATCCAAAAAGTAGGTACAACAGATCAAAATGCAGTTAAAGATTTCTATATCATTAAATCAAAAATTGAATTCAAAGATGAAGAGACTGGATCTTCAATTATTGTTTTACCTGATGATAGTTTTAGTCTAAACGTTCTTATTTCTTATGATTCTTCCATTATCCCAAATCAATATGCGACTTTGGAAAATATGGATGATTTTGCAACAGAAGTTGCAGATAGTCGCACCTTTGTTTTCGTTAGAGAAATTGAACCTCTATTAAAAGCGGGGTTAATTAAAGGGGGTGACTTAGAAAATGCTATTGTGATATACGAAAGAGAGATGTCTCAAGAGAATTTCAACAAATTAGCAGATGTGATGAATGTACCTTATATGGATGCTAAAGAATTGGGATATATTAATACACAACCCTTGGTGTGGCCTAATGAGTGTGCTCGTCACAAACTATTAGATGTTATTGGCGACTTAGCTCTTATTGGAAAACCTATAAAAGGAAGAATCATCGCAACTCGTCCAGGACATACAGTGAACAACAAGTTCGCTCGTCAAATGAGAAAAGCTATTAGATTAAACGAGATACAAGCACCTATTTATAATTGCGGTGAAGAGCCAGTAATGGACATTAACCGTATCCGAGAGCTCCTACCACATAGATACCCTTTTCAAATGGTTGATAAGGTTATAGAAATAGGAGCAAACTACATTGTAGGACTTAAAAACGTAGCTTCTAATGAAACTCATTTCTTAGGACACTTCCCTGAAGAGCCTATTATGCCTGGAGTCCTTACTGTTGAGGCTATGGCACAAGTTGGAGGATTACTGGTTCTGAATCAATTAGATGAACCCGAGAGGTATTCTACCTATTTCCTTAAAATAGACAATGTTAAATTCAGACAAAAGGTGGTGCCTGGAGATACTCTTCTATTTAGAGTAGAACTTCTAGCCCCTATCCGACGAGGTATATCAACAATGAAAGGGTATGCATTTGTTGGAGAAAAAATAGTGTGTGAAGCCGAATTCATGGCTCAGATTAGTAAAAATAAATAACTCATAAATAAATATGATAAGTTCTCTAGCTTTTGTACATCCTGAAGCAAAACTGGGTAAAAACGTAGAGGTAGGCCCATTTGTTTATATTGACAAGAATGTAATTATTGGAGATAATAATAAAATAATGCCTAATGCAACAATTCTTTACGGTGCAAGAATTGGAAATGGCAATACTATTTTTCCAGGTGCTGTTATCAGTGCCATTCCCCAAGATTTGAAGTTTGCAGGAGAGGAAACAACAGCCGAGATTGGTGATAACAATCTCATTCGAGAAAATGTGACTATTAATCGTGGTACTGTTGCTAAAGGTAAAACCATTGTAGGTAGTAATAATTTATTAATGGAAACGGTTCATATAGCTCATGATGCTATAATTGGTAGTGGAATTATCATTGCTAATGGAACAAAAGTCGCTGGTGAAGTGATTATTGACGATAATGCAATAGTAAGCGCCGGAGTACTTATGCACCAATTCTGTCATATAGGAGGCTATGGTATGCTTCAAGGTGGAGCTAGATTTAGCAAAGACATTCCTCCCTATATTATTGCTGGACGTGATCCTATCAGATATAGTGGTATTAACATTATTGGACTTAGAAGAAGAGGCTTCAGCAATGAAGTGATTGAAAATATCCATAATGCTTACAGAATAATCTATCAACAAGGTTTGAATCGAAAAGAAGCTTTAGATAAAATAGAATCGGAGATACCAATGAGTGAAGAAATTCAATACATTGTCGATTTTATTCGCAACTCATCTCGAGGTATTATTACGGCTTAAACAAACAAAGATTATATAAAGTAAAGGGACTTCAAAAGAGTCCCTTTTTTATTATAAGTCTAAAACCATATGGTCTTTTTCTTTTTTTTACTATTTTTACCTCCAAATTGAATATACATAAAGTTATGATTTATAAATTCACCATTATCTCTGAGGAAGTTGACGGATTTTTAAGAGACATACAAATTGACTCTGAAGCAAGCTTTTTAGATTTACATAAAGCTATTTTTGATTCTGTTAGTTATGAGAACGTTCCTAATGCAGCTTTTTATATCTGTGATGATTATTGGGATAAAGAAAATGAGGTACTACTGCAAGAAATAGATAATAATCCTGAGTATGATACTTGGCTAATGGAAGAGACTACATTAGACTATTTCCTTGAAGAAGAGCATCAAAGATTAATGCATGTTTTTAATTTAGAAAACGAAAGATGTTTCTATATTGAATTAACTGAAATTATTCCTGGTTCAAGTTTAGATGAAGCTAAATGTACTCGCTCAATTGAAGAGGCTCCCTCACAATTCCCAGAAGATGAGAACGTTATTATTCAAGAAAGCACAGTAGATGTAGATGAGGATTTCTATGGTAGTCAAGATTTTGATATTGAAGATTTAGCCGCATTCGATAGTAAAGACGAATCTGATTTATAAATCGCTCAATTAAACAAAGAAAAATCATAGTAGGAAAAGATAAGCAGAAATGAAACAAAACACACTGATAGTTCTAGTTGGTCCTACAGGTGTGGGAAAGACAGAACTAAGTCTACGTATTGCCGAACACCTCAATACTTGTATTATTTCAGCGGACTCACGACAACTTTATAAAGGAATTGAAATAGGTACAGCAGCTCCGACATCAGAACAGCTAGAAAGAGTTAAACACTTTTTTGTAGGTATTCTAAACCTTTCTGAATATTATAGTGCTGCACAATATGAAGTCGAAGTATTAAAAAAACTAGACTCCTTATTTCCCTCTTATCCCAACATCTTATTAACAGGGGGATCAATGTTATATGTAGATGCAGTTTGCAAAGGTATTGATGATATGCCTACGGTAGATCGTGATACCCGAAATTTCATGCAAGAAAAATATAAAAAGGAAGGGTTAGATGGATTAACTAGGGAACTTAAATTATTAGATCCAGATTATTACTACAAAGTAGATCTTAAAAACCACAAGCGAATTATTCATGCTTTAGAAGTTTGTTACATGACGGGTAAACCTTACTCCTCTTTTAGAACAAAAGAGGACAAAAAACGTCCGTTTAACATTTTGAAAATCGGTCTTCAACGAGATAGAGATGAACTTTATAATCGAATCAATAAGAGAGTAGAAGAAATGGTTGAACAAGGTGTTATAGAAGAAGCTAAACGTGTCTTTCACCAACGCAAATTAAACTCCTTAAATACGGTAGGCTATAAAGAGTTATTCAAATATATTGAAGGTGAATGGGACCTTTCATTTGCGATCCAAAAAATCCAAAGGAACACAAGGGTTTACTCCAAAAAACAAATGACTTGGTTTAAACGAGATACTGATATCCATTGGTTTCATCCATCAGAAGAAAACAACATCCTTTCTTTCATTGATGAGAAACTATCAATATAAAACCAGGCCTTACTCTTTGTAAACACTAAGAAAAAACCTTAATTCCTCTTTCTTAAAAAGAGCGATCATAAACTGTTTTTAACTGACTCAAAGCTTGTTTTAATGTAGCCATTGTGCAACCTACATTCATTCTCATAAACCCACTACCCTCTTTACCAAAATCCACACCCGCATTTAAAATTAAACCTGCTTCCTTAAAAAACTCATCTAGTTTTTTATCAGTTAAATTCAAATCTCTACAATCTAAAAAGATTAGAAAAGAGGCTTGAGGCATAATACAACGAATTTTTGGCATTTTTTCTGCCAATGTTTCTTGCACATAATCTATGTTTCTTTGAATATAATTTAATGAAGCAACCAACCAATCTTCACACTCATTATAAGCCGAGACTACTGTTCGATAAGAAAATATATTCCCTGTGTTTACGCGTAGGGCTTCTACAAACTCCGCATACTGTTTAAGTAAAGTTGGATTCTGAATAATACAATAAGAGCTACTCAAACCAGCCATATTAAAAGCCTTACTTGGAGACATAAATACAATGCCGTGTTGTTTAGCTATAGGGCAAGATTTTAAATAAGTTGTATGAGTATTTCCTGGAAGAGTTAAATCTGCATGAATCTCATCGGAGATAACTAACACATTATTCTTGTGACAAATAGCAGCAATTTTACCCAACTCCTCTTTAGTCCATACACGTCCACCAGGATTATGAGGATTGCATAAAATAAGCAACTTACAACCTAGTATATCTTTTTCAAATTGATCAAAGTCAACCTCAAATTGCTCTTCTCCTAGTTTGAGTGAATGATATACAACTTCTCTATTATTGTTTTTTGTTACAGCAAAAAATGGCGTATATACTGGAGACATAACCATTACTTTGTCTAAAGGTTGCGTAAAACACTGTAAAACAAAAGCAATACCTCTTACAATACCAGGAGTAAATATAATTTGTTCTTTATACACTTCCCAATCAAAACGTTTATCCACCCAATTAATAATTGAACTATACCACTCATCTGGGATAATAGTATATCCTAAAACTCCATGATCAACTCCTTTTTGTATGGTTTGTAAAATGGGTTTTGGTGTTTGAAAATCTGTATCTGCAACCCACATTGGAATTGTTCTTTTTTGATGGGGGATTTCTGGTGCATCATACTTTACTGAATCAGTATCCCAACGATTTATTGATTTATCAAACTCACAACTCATATTCTATGATCTTTTAGTTCAACACTTATATTATTCATAAAGGTAATATTTCTTCTATGAAGATGATAAATAACACTCCTCTTTTCTATAAAAAAAGACAAAAGGGATGTAAAAACTCATACTAAGTCCTCAAATTAGAAGAGAACTCCCATAGACCCATTTGTATATTCATAAATTTAACCACTATTATTGAAAGAAAATCGACATTTAATAGATTAAATTTTATTTTTGTAATAAGGTAAAACATCAAAATAATATTTTAGGATAATGATTAAAGCTATTTTTCTAGACATCGATGGTACTTTAGTAAGTTTTGAAACACATAAAATCCCAGAATCCACAATAGAGGCAGTACATAAAGCAAAAGAAAATGGGCTCTACGTGTTTATTGCTACAGGCAGAGCTAAAGCTATAATGAATAATATTGGAGCTTTAGGAGAGGACACTATAGATGGCTATGTAACTATGAATGGAGCTTATTGCTTCACAAAGGATAAAGTGTTATATAAAAATAGTATTTCTAGGAGTGATGTAGAGCAAATGGCTTTAGAATCAAAAAAAAGAGATTTTGCTTCCATTTTTGTTAGTGAACATGAAATAGCCGTTGCACAAAAAAACCATTTAGTCAGTGAAATATTTCACAAACAACTTAATGTGCCACTCTTCCCCGAGATAACATTAGAGGAAGCTATTAATAAAGAAATATTCCAAATCACTCCTTTTATTACTGAAGAGCAAGAAAATGACATATTACCTCGCTTAACTACTATTGAAGCAGGAAGATGGCATCCAGCTTTTATTGATATTACAGCAAAAGGTAGTACAAAACAAAAAGGGGTGGATGTCATTATTGATCATTTTGGTATCAATCTTAATGAAACACTAGCTATTGGTGACGGAGGGAATGATATAAGTATGCTAGAACACGTAAAAGTAGGAATTGCTATGGGAAATGCCCGAAAAGAGGTTCAAGCAGTAGCTGATTATGTTACAACATCGGTTGATAATGATGGGGTTTGGAATGCCTTGAAAAAATTTGATGTTATTTAATTTATAGAAATCACTGAATAAAGTGTCAGATAAAGGAATAGACATACAAAACAAAGAGTTGCAATCCGTACTAAAATTGATTAGACATACCAATCAGTCCATTTTTCTTACGGGAAAAGCAGGAACTGGAAAATCAACTTTTTTACGATATATATGTGAGCAAACAACGAAAAAACATGTTGTTCTTGCTCCCACTGGTATTGCTGCAATCAATGCTGGTGGTAGTACTCTACATAGTTTTTTTCGTCTACCCTTTCATCCTATTCTACCCAATGATGCAAACTTAAGCCTTCATAGAGGGCGCATACATGAGTTCTTTAAATATAATAAAGACCAAAGAAGATTACTAAAAGAAATCGAGCTCGTAATTATTGATGAAATCTCCATGGTAAGATCAGACACTATAGATGCTATAGATCGCATTCTACGTGTTTATTCTCAAAACTTACGACAACCTTTTGGTGGAAAACAAATTCTATTGATAGGAGATGTATTTCAACTAGAACCCGTAGTAAAGTCAGATGACAGGGAAATCCTTAATATAGCCTATGAAACTCCTTTTTTCTTTTCTGCTAAGGTCTTTCAACAAATGGATTTAGTTTCCATAGAACTTCAAAAAGTTTATAGGCAGAACGATCCTCACTTTATTCGCGTATTAGATAATATCCGAACTAACCAAGTAGAAGCAAAAGACTTACAATTCTTAAATACACGCTATGGCATTGAGTTTAATAAAAGTACAGACGAAGAACTACACATAACTTTAGCAACACGCAGAGATACAGTTGATAGAATAAATGAACAGAAACTAAGTGAATTACCTGGAAAATCAGAACTATTCCAAGGTACTATATCTGGAGAATTCCCCATTAATAGTTTGCCAACTTCTAAAGAACTAACCTTAAAATTAGGCGCTCAAATTATATTTGTAAAAAATGATATAGACAAAAAATGGGTAAATGGAACATTAGGAGTGGTCAGTGGTATAGATAAAAAAGGAGTTTTGAATATTATTACTGAAGAAGGTCTTGAAGTAGATGTAACACCTACTTCTTGGCGAAATATTCGGTACAAGTACAATGAAAAGAAAAAAATAGTTGAAGAAGAAGAACTAGGTTCTTTTACTCAATTTCCTATCAGGTTAGCATGGGCTATAACCATTCATAAAAGTCAAGGACTAACCTTTACCCGAGCAATTATCGATTTTACAGGAGGAGTATTTGCTGGTGGTCAAACTTATGTTGCATTAAGTAGATGTACCTCATTACAAGGAATTTATCTTAAAAAGCCTATTAGTAGAGCTGATATTTTTGTACGTCCTGCAATCGTTGATTTTTCAAAAGAATTCAATAATCAACAAACACTAACTAAAGCTTTTGAAGAGGCAGGAGCTAACTTATCCTATGCTGAGGCTATTCATGCTTTTGATCAAGGAGACTTCGAGACCATGCTTACTTCACTTTTCCGAGGTATGCATGCTCGATATGATTTAGAAAGACCTCTTATAAGAAGATATATCAGACGCAAACTAGGTATTATAAATCAAATTAAAGAGGAAAATAAACAACTCAGAGAACAAATCATTGAGCAGAATAATAACTTAAAACAATTTGCTAAAGAGTATTATGTAATGGGTAATAGCTGCATCATCGATGCGAAAGACCCACACGCTGCACTTTCAAACTACAATAAAGCCATAGAGTTATTTCCTGACTATGTTGATGCGTGGGTCAGAAAAGGGGTTACCTTAATGAATCTTAATGAATACGATAAAGCTCTTCCTGTTCTCAACAAGGCGGTAGGCCTTGCTCCTCACCTATTCAAAACAGTTTATAATAGAGGTAAATTATGGCTACATACCAAACAATTCGATAAAGCTATAGCAGACTTTGATAAAGCCACTACATTAAAAACTAAACACATTCAAGCACATCAATATTTTGGAGATGCTTTACACCAGGCTGGAAAAGAATATGAAGCCGAAATCCAATGGGAAATAGCTAAAAAACTCAGAAAAAAAAGAAACAAATAATACTTTCACCATTTATTCTTTAACAATATCCCCATTAGATTTGTTATAGATGTTACAAGACAAGATCAAAATAATTAATATTTATAATTAACTTATGAAGAAATCATTAAAAATCACAGGAATCGTTTTAGCCGTTTTATTAGCAATAATGATTATAATACCTTTTGCTTTCCAAGGAAAAATAAAAGACTTAGTAAAAAGCGAAGGAAATAAAATGATTAACGGTTCTTTCGATTTCGCTTCGCTCAACATTAGCTTGTTTAAGAACTTTCCTAAAGCTTCTATCTCATTAAAGGATTTTTGGATTAAAGGAGCTAATGAATTTGAAAATGACACCCTTATCCAAGCTAAAGAACTAACGGGTGTTATCGATCTATTTTCTCTTTTTGGAGATGAGTATGATATTACTAAAGTAGAACTAAAAGACACTCAATTGAATGCACTAGTTCTTCCTGATGGAAAAGCCAATTGGGATATTATGAAAGAGGAGGAGGATTTAGACGACAAAAAAGAGGCTATGGAAGAAGCTTCCTCATTCAATATTCAACTCAAACAATTGATATTTAAGAATGTAAATATAATCTACGATGACCGAGAGGGTGATCAATGGGCAAACATTCATAACTTTAATGCTACCGCATCGGGTAACTTAGCAGCAGATGTAACTACGCTTAAGTTTAAAGGAGACATAGAACACTTAAGCTACAGAATGGGTAACTTAATGGTTCTTAATAATGCTAACATCGAGGCTCAAATGGACATCGATGCAGATCTTGAAAACAATAAGTTTACATTAAAAGATAATAAAATTCGCTTAAATGCTATTGAAGCAGACTTAGATGGCTGGATAGCTCTTTTAGATGATGCTACTGATATGGATATTAAGCTCAATACTAATAAAGTTGGATTTAAAGAAATTCTTTCTTTAGTTCCTGCTATCTATGCTACCGACTTTAAGAAACTAAAAACAGAAGGAGAAGCCTCCTTAACAGCTTTTGCTAAAGGGAAATTAGCAGATACTATTTTACCTAATTTTGAAGCTGAAATAAAGGTAGACAATGCTCAATTCCAATATCCAGCTCTACCTGCAGGGGTTGATCAAATTAATGTACATGCAATTATAAAGAATCCTGGTGGTAATGCTGATCTCACGGAAATAGCGATACAACCATTTAGTTTTAGAATGGCTGGAAATCCTTTCCACTTAACTGCAAATATAAAAACACCAATGTCTGATCCTGCTTTTTCAGCTAAAGCAAAAGGGACCATTGACTTAGGGGTTATTGAGCAAGTATATCCCTTAGATGATATGAATTTAAATGGGATTATTAATGCAGATCTAGATCTTACGGGAAAAATGTCTTACATTGATAACGAACAATATGACAAAATATTGGCTTCAGGAAACATTAAACTTTCTGATATGAAATTGATGCTAACAGATATGCCTGAAGTAAATATTGATCGTTCTACTCTAACCTTTACTCCGAAACACTTAATATTAAGTGAAACTACAGCACTAATCGGGAAAAGTGATATAACACTAGATAGCCGATTAGAAAATTACTTGAGCTATATTTTCAAAAATGAAAAGATAACAGGTAGCGTAAACTTAAGATCTAATCATTTGAATCTTAATGATTTTATTGCACCTGATGAAAACACAGCTTCACAAGAAGAAGACAGCGTTTCTTTAGAAGCCTTTGATGTACCTGAAAACATAAACTTCACAATGACAGCGAACTTGAAAGAAGTTTTACTAAACACTATGAAGTTCAATAATGTACAAGGTAATCTACGCATAAATAATCAAAAAATAGATATGAACAATCTATCATTGAATGGTATGGGGGGTTCTATTGTTATGAATGCCTATTATTCTACGGCTATTAGTTCAACAACTCCTAAAGTGGCAGGAAATTTCAATCTGAAGGATTTGAGCTTTACAGAAACATATCAAGCTCTAGATATGGTAAAACAGTTAGCTCCTGTATTTGACAAACTAAAAGGTTCTTTTTCTGGAGAATTAAAACTAGAAACATTATTAAATGAAGAGTTATCTCCTATGTTTGAGTCAACACAAGGTAAAGGAAAGCTAACTACTAGAAACTTAAGTCTTAGTGATGTTGACGTAATCGATCAAATTGCAACAGCTATCAAAAAGCCTGAACTAAAAAACATGCAAGCTAAAGACCTGGATTTAGCCTTTGAAATAGAAAATGGACGCTTATCGACAGAGCCTTTTGATGTAAAACTTGGAGATTATGTTATGAATTTATCGGGCTCAACAGGATTAGATCAAACCATAGATTATTCTGGAAAAATTAAACTGCCAGCTACAGCAGGTAAAATAGGTGATTTTACTACACTTGATCTAAAAATTGGGGGTACATTCCAATCTCCAAGTATTGGTATAGATGCAGAAAGTATGGCTAAACAAGCCGTAGATAAACTTGCAGATAAGGCAAAAGATAAGTTGAGTGAAAAGTTAGGACTTAATAAAGACTCAACACAGGTAAATGATTCTACAAAAACAGAAGTTGAAGATGCTTCCATTGAAGAGAAAGCTACTGAAAAAGCATTTGATTTCTTAAAGAAAAAATTAAAAAAATAAGTACTATGATGTTAAAACTTTACGACAAGAACAACAACCCTGAAGATATTCAGAAGGTAATAGACACTTTAAACGAAGGGGGATTAATTATTTACCCTACAGATACAAGGTATGCTATTGGTTGTCATGCTATGAAAGAAAGAGCAGTTGAAGAGATTTGCAAAATCAAAGGTATTGATGTGCTTAAAAACAATCTTTCAATCATCTGTTACGACCTAAGTAGTGTTAGTGAATTTGCAAAAATGAATAACTCAGTCTTCAAACTCATGAAACGAAACTTACCAGGGCCTTTTACTTTCATTCTAAATGGAACTAATAAGTTGCCTAAAATATTTAGAAATCGTAAAGAAGTGGGCATTCGTATGCCTAATGAACCTATTATACAGGAAATTGCAAGGGTACTTAATCAACCTATTATGACTACTACGGTTCCTTATGATCCTACTGATGAAATTGAATACATAACTAATCCTGAGCTTATCAATGAAAAACTTGGCGACTTAGTAAATATAGTAATTGACGGAGGCATTGGTAATGTTTTAGAATCTACCGTAGTTAATTGTACAGGAGACAGTTTTGAAATTGTAAGGCAAGGTGCTGGAGAATTAATACTCTACTAAACATTTATAATAAAATAAAAGAGGTTGTGAAATTTCACAACCTCTTTTATTTTATACGGCTTACTAACTTTTTGTAAAACTTCACACTACATTAGCAACTCTTCTCTAAAGCATTAAGCATTATATTAGGATCAAGATCATTCTCTTCAATATCCATATAATACTTGTAAGTCCCCACTTTTATCTCATGGGTTGCAGCATCATCACAAACAATAATACCATGTTGATGTATTTGCAACATACTAATGGTCCACATATGTGTAATACTTCCTTCTACAGCATGTTTTAAAGCCCTAGCTTTATTATAACCATTAACTAAAATCATAACCTCTTTAGCCGAAAGAACAGTCGATATTCCTACCGTTAGTGCTAACTTCGGTACTTGATTCATATCATAATCAAAGAAACGAGAGTTTGCAATTCGTGTATCTTTCGTTAAAGTTTTCTTACGAGTTCTAGAGCCTAAAGAAGAACCTGGTTCATTAAAAGCAAAATGCCCATTAGGTCCAATTCCTCCCATAAATAAGTCAACACCATAAGATTGTAGCTTTTGTTCATATCGTGCACACTCAGCATCAATATCTTCAGCATTACCATCTAGTAAATTAATATTTTCTGACTGAATATCAATGTGACTGAAAAAATTCTCCCACATGAATGAATAGTAGCTTTCAGGATGCTCTCGCGGTAAACCTACATACTCATCCATATTAAAAGTTACAACATTTTTAAAAGAGATAATTCCTTTTTTATTCAGCTCAATTAAAATTTTATAAAAGCCTAATTGAGTTGAACCAGTAGCTAAGCCTAGCACAAAAGGATGTTCTGCAGTAGGATTTGCTTGCTTAATTTTTAAAGCTACGTAATAGGCAGCCCATTCCGACATCCGTTGATAGTCGGGTTGAATAATAAGTCTCATGATTTTGTTGTATTAAAAAAGTGTTTGTTTGATTTTTTTGAGTTTTTATTCTCTATCTGATTTTAGCTTATCAGCCATTTCACGGGCTAATATTCTACAAGATTCTGCGGACTCATTATCTAAGGAATGTTTTACTTCTACTGGATTAGCTACAACATCTAATTTAACATCTTCTATAAATGAAGTTATTTGCTTAACAGCACCACCAGCCCAACTAAATGATCCAAAACATCCAAAATAGCGATTTTTTAATAGTCTATTTTTCATCTTCGATAAAATAGCTTCAACATCTGGATAGATCGCATTATTATAAGTAGGCGTACCAATTATTATACCCTTATATCTAAAAATATCGGTGATAATATATGAAGCATTACTACGGCTTACATTATGCATTCGCACATTTTTTATTCCTTGCAATGTTAACTCTTCAGCAATAATTTCTGCCATATCTTCTGTATTTCCATACATAGAACCATAGGCAATAACTACCCCTTCTTCAGCTTCATATTTACTTAATCTATCATAAACAGAGATAACTTTTTTCACATTATTCCCAGTCCAAACTGGACCATGGGTAGAACAAATTGTTTGAATAGGTAGTTTTCCTACTTTTTTAAACGCATTCTGAACCTGCATCCCATAACGGCCAACAATGGTAGAGTAGTAACGTTCCATCTCCCCCCAAAAATGATCTATGTTTAATCTCACATCGAGGAAACTTCCATCTAAGGCTCCATAGCAACCAAAACCATCTCCAGAAAAAAAAACTCCTTCTGTTTCATCAAAAGTCATCATTGTTTCCGGCCAATGTACCATTGGTGTCATATAAAAACGGAGAGCATGATGACCTAAATTTAATTCATCTTTATCTTTAACTATTTGTAGTTGATCTGACACTCCATAGAAACCTTCTAGCATACCAAAAGTAAGTCTATTCCCTACTATTGTAATATTTGGATACTCCTTTTTTATCAAGCTGATAGAGCCGGAATGATCAGGTTCCATATGATTTATTATCAGATAATCGATAGGACGATCTCCTAGTATGTCTTTAATTTTCTTTAGATACTTCTCATAACAAGAAACATCTACCGTATCTATTAAAGCCACTTTTTCATCATCAATAAGGTACGAATTGTACGATACTCCATAAGGAAGTGACCATAATCCTTCGAATAGATTTTTTTCTCTATCGTTTACACCTACATAATGTATTTTTCCAGCAATTCTAGTTCTATCTTTCATTATATATTCTTGTTATATATTTATTAAATTCGTTTTTTGATCTGTATATAATTGTCCTTGATAAGTATTTTCTTTTTTCATTCGCTGAATTAACATCATATTAAACTCATGATTCTTAACACCCCACAAAGGCGAAAGAATTAACTCTTTAGGCGACTGAGATATAAAGCGCTCAACGACCATATCGGGTCTTAATCGCTGTAAATAACTTATTACTAAAGTCAAATAATCATCTAATGTAGTTAAGTAAAAATCCTCAGGAAAATTAGTAAACTCTTCCTCCATTTGAGTTCCTTTAATAATTTGCAATTGATGCAACTTTAAAGTGTTTAATGGTAATTTAGAAAGAACCTTAGGTTGATCTAATATACTCTGTAATGACTCTCCTGGCAGTCCTAAAATGACGTGTCCTCCTGTTAATATACCTCTATCGGATGTTCTATTAACAGCATCTACAACCGTTTCGTAAGAATGCCCTCTATTCACTCGTAATAAAGTATCATCTAACGTACTTTCAATGCCAAATTCAACAAGAACAAATACTTTCTTACTTATCTTTTCCAAATAGTCTAATAACTCATCAGAAATACAATCGGGACGAGTTCCAATAACTAAACCCACAACATCTTTTACGGCTAAAGCCTCTTCATATTTTGCTTTAAGCCCGTCAAAAGAATCATAGGTATTAGTATACGATTGAAAATAGGCTAAGTATTTCATAGAAGGATACTTATGTGCAAAAAAGTGCTTACCATCTTCTAATTGTTGAGTTATAGTTTTTGTGGTTTTACAATAGGCAGGACTAAAAGTCTGATTATTGCAATAAGTACACCCTCCTCTTCCTATGGCTCCATCCCTATTGGGACAAGTAAATCCCGCATTTATTGAGATTTTTTGGACTTTATAAGGAAAAAAGCTTTTTAGAAAAGTGGGAAAATCATTATAAACTTTTTTGCTACTCATATCTTCTGTTTTCGGAGAACAAATATACAATATTAATTTCTAAATTTAGTGTAAACATAAAGAGTTATAGCCCATAAGCTAGTATAGCAAGGATTAGAACTAATAGAAACGGATTTACTTTTATTAATAAGCTATCTATTCACACTACCCCTAAGTCACCTATCTATGATGTCCTAGGNATATGTACCATTTGACTAGGATATCCGCCCTACTTGCCCTAGTCCTTTTAAAAGCCCACTCTATGAAAGCTAAACAGGAGTTGAAATACAACTAAAATAAACTTCAATACAAGAAAAACACCACTTCATTTCACTCTGAAAAATATTTTGTGCATATTGAGTTTAAGTAAAAAAAGTTCTTTTTTATTTACTAGCCTTACTTTTTCACTAAAGCACACAAAACTACCACTATAAAAAAAACAATTTTATCTATCTATCTTGCTTTATGTACACTCACCCTTACAGCACAAAATAAAACGACAACAGAAAACAACTCGATTAGAATTATGAGCTATAATATCCATGCAGGTATCGGAATGGATAGTAAACTTGATATTGAACGGTTAGCTGATATTATAAATAACTACAATCCAGATATAGTCGCTTTACAAGAGGTTGATAGTGTTACGAACCGAATAAACAAAAAAGACATGATGAGTGAATTTTCTAGTTACACCCTTATGCATGGTTACTTTGGGGCTGCAATACCTCACGATGGAGGAAAATATGGAATAGGAATATTATCCAAAGAAAAACCCATTAATAAAAAACAAATNAAACTACCTGGTCGTGAAGAAGCTCGCACATTATTAATGCTAGAGTTTGAAAACTATTATTTCTTTGCGACTCATTGGTCTTTGACCGAAGCCGACCAAATAGCCTCAGCACGACTTGTAAGCAAGTATGCTAGCCTTTTAAATAAGCCTGTGTTTTTTGCTGGAGATCTTAATGCAAGTCCAGAATCAAAACCCATTACAGAACTAAAGAAAGAGTGGAAAATACTAAACAACCCCCAACACTGCACCTTTCCTTCGGTTTCTCCCAATATTGTTATCGATTANATCTTAGGTTACACAGCTAAAGGGCAAGGATACTCCGTAATAGAAAACAAAGTTATAGACGAAAAAGTAGCATCCGATCATAGACCTATCTATGCAGACATTATAATACATACCAAAGCAGAAAATATTATTAGAACTCAGCCTTACATTCAAAATCCAGAACCCACTCAAATGACTATTATGTGGCAAACAAATGTTCCTTGTAGAAGTTGGGTAGAATATAGAGAAGAAAATGGTGATACAAAAGTTGCTCGTGTTATGGATGAAGGCATGGCTAAGGTAAACACTACTCTAAATAAAGTAGAACTAACCCATTTAAAACCTGGAACAAAATATACTTATCGGGTTGTATCACAAGAAANGACTATTTACAAACCTTATTATAAAGAATTTGGAGAAACAGCTACATCTAACGAATATGCATTTACCACTTGGGATGATAAAAACACTGATTTTACAGCTATCATTTTTAATGACATTCATCGTAATCATGGGTTATTCAATAAGCTTCACGAACAAATAAAAGATATTAAATACGATTTTGTAATATATAATGGAGACTGTATTGATGATGCAAACACTGAATATGAAGCTCTTTATAGTATAGCTCATTATAATAAGATGATGAATGGAGCTGAAATTCCAGGGCTTTACATACGAGGAAATCACGAAATACGTGGAGCTTACTCTACCGAGTTATGGAATGTAATAGGAAAACTTGGAGGAACTCATACTTATACAGCGTTTAACTATGGTGATACCCGTTTTGTAGTACTCGATTGTGGAGAGGACAAACCAGACGATCATTGGGTTTATTATGGATTAAACGACTTCTCACAATATCGTAAAGATCAATTGGATTTCTTATATAAAGAGCAAAAGTCAAAAGAGTTCAAAAAAGCAAAGAAAAGAGTTTTACTTCACCATATACCTATCTTTGGTGAAAACCAAAACAACAATAATCCATGTAAAGAAATATGGGAACCAACTCTAGCTAAGGGAAAATATGATGTTTCAATCAATGCACATACTCATAAATTTGAATACATTCCTAAAAACGAAAAAAACAACAAGTACCCTGTAATAATTGGTGGTGGTTCTAATGAAAACTCAGCCACAGTTATGATTCTAAAAAAAGAAGGAACTGTTTTAACTTTACAGACATTAAACACAAAGGGGGAATCTATGCTAAACTTAAACTTATAATCAAAACAGAGGAAACATTCACACCATAGAATTCAATTTGATAATCTTCTCGTTAATTTTAGAATTTAATAGCCCCTCTATCTTCGAGAGATACAAACATTTTTAGTAATTTTGTAGTATTGAAAATTATAAATTGAACTCTATATGAAAAGGTTAAATCTATTGTTTATCTGCTTAATACTCTCCTTTAGTAGTCTCATGGCTCAAAATGGAGTAAAAGAATTACAGTTAGAAGAAATTTCTTCGGGTTACTTTAAGCCTGAAACAATACAAGGTATTGTTCCAATGCCTAATAGCGACTTTTATACTCAAATGAATAAAGAGCGGACACAAATCATTAAATACTCTTTTCAAACAGGAGAAGCTGTAGAGGTTCTTTTTGATGTCAACACAGCTAGAGATTGTACTTTCAAACAATTTGATAGCTACAGTTTTTCTCCTGATGGAACAAAAATGTTAATCGCTACTGAAACGGTCCCTATCTATAGAAGATCATATAAAGCTGTTCACTATTTATTCACTATTAAACGCAATTTAATAGAGCCTTTATCGGATGGTGGACCNCAACAAGTTCCTGTTTTTTCTCCGGATAGTTACCAAGTTGCCTTTGTAAGAGATAACAANATCTTCCTNGTAAAACTTTTATACAACAATAGTGAATCACAAGTAACCCAAGATGGAGAACCAAACAAAATAATTAATGGAATACCTGACTGGGTCTATGAGGAGGAGTT
>JGI24708J26588_10000677_pt1 | contig 27591 bp, 23 predicted proteins | sample BioPla1DNA2_FD_26588 | JGI IMG/M metagenome (IMG submission 26588) | reverse complement strand
CTTGCCCCTTTAGGTATAGGTGCTAGAAAACTTACAACAATCTCCCTTTTAGTATCATGTGAATAATCATCCTTATGCTCTACCTTAAGGTTAATTGGCTTTTGAATAGGGTCTGTAGTTACTGGAATTCCCACCCATGATGAATATACTTCTTCACCATCTACAACTAATACAGTACGAACATAATAATAATAAATTTCATTAGGTTTAAGCTTATCATCTTCAAGTTGAAGTTTATTACTCGCCTGCTGAGGGCTTGCCTCTACCCATTTATCAGATATCTTCTTATATTCTTCTACTAGTGTATTCTTAGTTCTCCATCCATGAAGTTCATCTTTTTTATCATCTTTTATTAGCTTTTCAATTTCAAATAACCTACTATCTTCTTCTTTGGCCATAACTCTAGAGTCTATTCTTAGCATTTCATAGTATAGCTTTTCACCCTCTTGCATAGTATATTCTGGTGCCTTCCAGCCTATTTTTGCTGTTGTATTGTTGGGCTGTTCAATAAGTTCTAAATCCTCTGGCACCGGTGGAACCCTTTCGCCTGGACTTGGCTCATCTGGTTTGGTGTAGGTTGTGANACTATGCTCTTTTGAAAGTACTGAATATCTTGGTTCAGGGTCTTTATCATCCTTATCCTTAATATCAAGTCTTACTCTAATGCTCATATAATAAACCTGGTTAGGATCTAAATTGTTTAGGAGTATAGTATTCATTCCTTGATTAGAAAGGCCATTATAGTCTAAACGAATAATCTCCCCTTTTCGTAGATTTTCAATATCTTTATCTTTTAAATCATAAAATTCATCTTCTAAATTTTCTGCCACTGGCATAATCTTTTCTAAATCTTTTTCATCTATTTTCTTACCGTCCACCTTCTGGTATAGGTAAAGCTCATAAACACCCTTGCCTTTACCACCTATAGCGAGATCTAGTGGGTCTAGCATTTGCTTTTTGTACCTATCTAAATTTACATTATTCCATGAAAATGATTGTCTAATTATATCTTTGTCATCTTCAACTGGTGAATGCTTAGATTCTATCCTCGTAGAAACTGGTATAACCTCTTCAAGTGGGCTAATGGTTATAGATTTAGGACCGGATGTGGGGCTTATTCCCATTGGTGCTCTTTTACCATCATCACCAGGGTCTGATTCATAAAATGCCCTCATAGTCATATAATATATACCTGGCACCTCTTTAGCAAGCATAGTATCCTTCCCCCCAAAACTAGGATATTCTGTTGCTTTACCATTGTCATAATCTTTATTATCATCTGTAATCTCTATCTTTTCCCACTGATCTATCCTGGTCTTTTTTAAAACTACCTTTTCCATTGTAAAAGTTTCTTTACCTGGATTATATCTTATAGCTGCCGGTGTGGTTGACCCCGATGTTCCAGCATGTGTATCAACAATTATATTGCCATTTTCAAGACTTACTTTAAATACTTTTATTAAATCCCCCTTTTCGTCAATTAATTCTAGATCATCATGTAAGAATAACTCATAATATATACTTCCTTTATTAAGAAGCTCCCTTAACAGCTCTTCCTTTGGCGCGCTCCAGGTTAGATCAAAGCCAATAGCTTCAGGTTGATCTCCTAATTTAAGTGGCGGAACTGCATATATATTATCAATGCTTTTAATTACTGGAGTTGGTGGCGGAATTGTATCATCTTCCTGAGGTTTATAGTTAATCTCCTGGGAATTTATCGTCTTTTTATCCTTGCCATAGCTAATTTTAACCCTATAATATTGATCTTTTACTCCAGATGAAAATGGTACTGGAATCCTAAAAGGATCTTCATTATATTTACCTGTAGTAGTATGTTTATGTGAAACAACCTCCCCCCAACTCGTACCGTTAGGTGATGATTCAACAGTATAGGTAAATACAGTACTTGTTAAGGCACTATATGGCTGTATCTCCATGTAGGCTTCTGACATGCTGGAGCGCCTTATGGTATACCCTAAGTAGGTATGCCCATATTGCTCTGGTTCGAATCGGCCTAGGTCAGTCTCAGGGGTACTATTNCTATCAGCTAGAGATAATTCAACCTTCTCTAAAATCATGCTTTTATCAAGCTTATCCCATTTAATTATGTTGTCATGACCCTCATCCTCTTGTGCTAGATATAAACTATATACACCATTTTCATAGGCTAACTTCTTTTGCCCAACTTGATCTTGAGGAGGATCAGTTATTGGAGATCCATTTTTCAAGTTGAAATTTAGCCTTGCCGTATCCTGATTATTTAGCTTAAAATCTAACGTGGCCTTTATCTTTTCAGCTTTATTTCCTAAAGGTACAAATTCATTTTTGTTATTGTTTAATTCTTTGAGTTCTTTAAATTCTACTTTTATACCTGGTTTTGAACCTGGTGCCTCTCCATCACCAGGAACAATAATCCTGTTCTTATTTGTAATTTTATTACTATCATCTATTTCAATATGAACAGGGGACACCTTAAATCCACCTATTCCAGTTAATATATTTATTGTTCCCTGCTCTACATCTTCTTTCTTTAAATTAAAAGGAGTGATATTACCATTTTTTATTTGGCTTGTTTGAAAATATATTTTACTGCTTTCCCATCTAAATCTTATCTCCATACCAAGTTCTTTAATTTGAACACGGCCCCCTGTGTATGTAGACCCACTTCTTATATCTTTTAGTTCAAATTTTTTTCCTTGCTTACCTTCTGACCATCTACCTGGGTCTGTATGATAGGAAAATTCACTGTAGGTTAACTCCCTAGGATTGCTATCTTCACCTAAAACCTGGATGCTTGCACTGGCTGGCTCATCATTTCCGTTTCTATTAAAAGTGAATTCTACCTTATTAACATCTGAATTAGATGTCTCTACAAAATAGTCTAATGTCTCCCCATCTTCCAGGTCCCAACTTACTAGGGCCTCATCAGCTTTTCCTTTACCATCCATCTTTACTAATTTATCATCTAGATATGCATTACGCTCCCATTTCAGCTTATTATCCTGGGCATATGTAACTACACCTGCTAGGGGTGTTAAGACTTGCATTATTATACTTGCAGATATTATTAAAGAGATTAATTTTTTCATATGTATTAGCTCCTTTTTATATTAATTATCTCAAATTAGGTCTACTTCGTCTAAACATATATATCGGCAGATTTCCCCAAAAGTTTAGGGGGTTGTTAACCCTTTTGACCCTTTATTGTTAACCGTCCCTTTTTAATCAAAAAAACGGTTCACAAAAGTGAACCGTTTTCTATGCTTTATTATCTTCTGGCTTCTATTCTTACTAAAGCCTTTTTAAGTGCGACTTCCGCCCTTAGAACGTTGTAATTCATTCTTTCCTGTGGCTCCAGTCTTTTAAGTGCACGTTTCTTTGCTTCTTCTGCCCGGGCTAGATCAATTTCTTCTGGCCACTCTGCAGCATCAGTAAGTATTGTAACTTTATCTGGCTCTACTTCAACAAAACCACTCATTATGGTTGCCCTACGTTCTTTGCCATCTTGCTTAAAGCGCAAGATTCCATAATTTAAGGTTGCTACAACTGGTTCGTGATTAGGGAGTATACCCATATCTCCTGTACTTGCACGCATAATTACCATGTCAACCATTTCGTCACAAAGTACACGTACTGGTGTAACTATTTGTAATCTTAGTTGTTTATCTGCCATTATATTCACCTACAATCACTATAATGTTTTTGCTTTTTCAATGGCATCTTCAATGGTTCCAACCATTAGAAAAGCCCCTTCTGGTAAATCGTCATGCATACCTTCTAGTATTTCGCTAAATCCTCGTATTGTTTCTTGTACTGGTACATAGCTTCCTTCCATTCCAGTAAATGATTCTGCAACGAAGAATGGCTGGGATAGGAAGTTTTGGATTTTACGGGCCCTATTAACCACTGCCTTATCTGATTCTGATAATTCATCCATACCTAGGATTGCAATTATATCTTGCAGTTCATTGTAACGTTGAAGTATTTCTTGAACTCCCCTTGCTACTTTATAGTGTTCTTCTCCTACTACTTGAGGGTCAAGTATCCTTGAGGTTGACTCTAAAGGGTCTACCGCTGGGTAAATTCCCTGCTCTACTATTGCACGGGATAAAACCGTTGTTGCATCAAGGTGAGCAAATGTTGTTGCAGGCGCCGGGTCTGTTAAGTCATCGGCTGGAACATATACAGCTTGTACTGATGTAATTGACCCTTGCTGGGTAGATGTTATACGCTCTTGAAGAGCCCCTACTTCTGTTGCTAGGGTAGGCTGGTATCCTACAGCACTTGGAACACGTCCAAGTAAGGCTGATACTTCTGAACCTGCCTGAATAAATCTATAAATATTATCAATAAATAGTAGTACGTCTTGTCCTGACCTATCCCTAAAGTACTCAGCCATAGTAAGTCCTGTAAGGGCAACCCTCATACGGGCACCTGGTGGCTCGTTCATCTGACCAAATACCATAGTTGTTTTATCAAGAACCCCTGATTCTGCCATTTCATAATAAAGGTCATTACCTTCACGGGTTCTTTCTCCTACACCTGCAAATACTGAGAAACCACCGTGCTCTGTTGCAACGTTACGAATAAGTTCCTGGATTAGAACAGTTTTACCTACACCTGCACCACCAAAAAGCCCTATTTTACCACCTTTTAGGTAGGGACAAAGTAGGTCTACTACCTTAATTCCTGTCTCTAGGATTACTGATTCTGTTGCTTGTTGTTCGAAGCTTGGTGCCTCCCTATGGATAGACCATTCTTCGCCTTTTAAGTCTTCTTTTCCATCTATTGCATGTCCCGTTACGTTAAAGATACGGCCTAGGGTCTTATCTCCTACAGGTACTTTAATAGGTGAACCTGTATCTATAGCCTCATCGCCGCGTACTAATCCGTCTGTTGCTGACATTGCAATACAACGTACCACGTCATCCCCTAGATGCTGGGCCACTTCAACAATAAGTGTATCCCCTTCATCTCTTGGAATCTCAATAGCACTATAAAGCTCTGGCAAATTCTCTGATGTAAACTTAATATCTAGAACCGCCCCTATTACCTGTACTATATGTCCGATGTTTTTTGCCATGGACTGCTTCACTCCTTCTATTTAACCAAAATCTATTTCAGTGCTTCTGCACCACCTACGATTTCAGATAATTCTTGTGTTATTTCAGCTTGGCGTGCACGGTTATAAAGTATATTTAAATCTTCTAGCATTTCCTCTGCATTATCTGTAGCAGCGCTCATTGCTGTCATACGTGCACCTTGCTCACTAGCTGCTGATTCTACTAAGGCACCATAAATAACACTAGTTATATATTTAGGAATCACGTATTCTAGTACAGCTTCCGGAGATGGATCATAGCTCATGAGAGGGTTTATCTTCTTATCATCTATATCAAATTTCTCAGGCTCAAGTGGTAATAACCTAACAATCTTAGGAACCTGGGAAATAACAGATTCAAAGACAGTATATACAAGGTACACTTCTCCTGTTTGCCCTTCCTTATATCTTTTAATAATTTCACTAGCAATTCCATCTGCATGAATATATGTTGGATTCTCAGATATACCAATATATTCCTTGGATATCTCCATATCCCTTGCCCTAAAGTATTCTCGTGATTTTTTGCCTATAGTTATAATATCAGCATTATTTTTAGCTTCTATATTTTCTAGTGCTAACTTGCATACATTAGCATTGTAGCCACCACATAAACCCATATCTGAAGATATGACTACAAAGGTGGCATTATCTACTTTATTACTCCTTATAAATGGATGTGATATTCCATTTGTATTACTCATAATTGAATGAATTGTTTCTTGCACCGTATTAAAAAAGGGTCTTGTCTTTTTAACATTCTCCCTACTTTTTGTTAATTTTGCCGTTGCTACTAAATCCATTGCATTTGTTATTTGCTTGGTGCCATCAATACTTTTCATCCGTCCTTTTACTTCTTGTAAAGACGCCATTATTTTGCACCCTTTCTAAAAGTCCTTCTTAAACTCTGCAATTACAGCTTCTAGTTTAGACTCAAGTTCTTCTGTAATACCCTCATCTTTGACCATATCTTTTAATATGTCATTATGCTCAGTATTTATATGTTCTATAAACTCTTTTTCAAATCTGGATAATTCATTAAGTGGTATATCCATTAAGTGTTTACGTGTTGCTACATATAAAATTACTGCCTGCTCGCCAACACTCATTGGTGCATATTGTGCCTGCTTTAAGATTTCTGTTATTCTTTCACCTTGAGCTAGGGCATCTCTTGTTGCCTTATCAAGGTCTGATCCAAACTGAGCAAAAGCCGCTAGGGACCTATACTGAGCAAGCTCAACACGAATTGGTCCTGCAATTTGTTTCATGGCCTTAATCTGGGCATCCCCACCAACACGTGATACAGAAAGTCCTGGGTTAACTGCTGGGCGAACCCCTGCATTAAATAACTCAGATTCTAGGAAAATCTGCCCATCTGTAATAGATATTACGTTAGTTGGTATATAGGCAGAAATATCCCCTGCCTGGGTTTCAATAATTGGAAGGGCTGTAAGTGAGCCTCCTCCTCTTTCATCTGAAAGTTTAGCTGCACGCTCTAATAAGCGCGAGTGCAGGTAGAATACGTCACCTGGATATGCCTCGCGGCCTGGTGGACGGCGAAGTAGTAGTGACATGGTTCTATAGGCTACAGCATGTTTGGAGAGGTCATCATATACAATAAGTACGTCTTTCCCTTCTTCCATCCACTCTTCACCCATGGCGCATCCTGCATATGGTGCGATGTACTGAAGTGGTGCTGACTCACTTGCTGATGAGGATACAATTGTTGTATAACTCATCGCATCATGCCTATTTAGTGTTTTTACTATTTGGGATACTGTGGAAGCTTTCTGCCCTATTGCAACATAAATACAATATACATCCTTGCCTTTTTGGTTAATGATTGTATCTATTGCTAGTGCAGTCTTACCTGTTTGCCTATCTCCAATAATTAACTCCCTTTGCCCTCTTCCAATAGGTACCATAGCATCTACTGCCTTCATACCTGTTTGAAGTGGTGTATCTACTGACTTTCTTTCAATAACTCCAGGTGCAATACGTTCTATATTTCTATAGTTTTTGGTAGCTATAGGCCCCTTACCATCTATTGGCTGACCTAAAGCATTAACTACTCTTCCGCTCATTGCATCCCCTACTGGAACTTCAACTACCCTTCCTGAGGACTTTACAATGTCACCTTCTTTTATATGATCATCTGAACCTAAAAGCACTACCCCAATATTATCTTCTTCAAGGTTAAGTACCATCCCATACGTTCCGCCTGGAAATTCTAATAATTCACCAGACATTGCTTTTTCTAAGCCATGAACACGGGCAATACCGTCACCTACTTGAAGAACAGTTCCTACCTGGGAAACCTCTAGGTCTTTCTTATAATTTTTAATTTGTTCTTTAATCACAGCGCTTATTTCTTCTGGCCTGAGATTCATCTAATGATTACACCCCTTTATTAAGCTAGTTGCAAATTAATTAAGCCTTCTTTAAGTTCATGGATTCTTCCAGATATACTAGCATCAACAATGTTATCTCCTACACGGATTATCATGCCACCTATAAGGCTTTCATCCACCTGTGTCTCTAGCTTAACATCTTTTTTGGTTGTGCTTTCTATATTGCTTTTAATCTGCTCTAACTGCTTATTATTTAATTCTACTGCTGACGTTATTGTAACATTTACAATTCCAAGATATTCATTAACCATCTCCAAAAATTCCTCCAGAATCTCTACCATGACATTTTGGCGTCCTTTTCTTACAATGATTGTTAATATCCCTGTTATCTCATCTACTACCTTGTCTTGAAAAACTGTGTCTATTAATTCTATCTTCTTATCTTGCGTTATTTTTGGATGTAAAAGCAGCTCCATAAACTCTTTATCTTCTTCTATTATCTTGATGACTGCCCTTACTTGGCTTGCAAATTCTTCTGTCTTATCCTGCTCCTTTGCAATCTCAAATAGTGCTGTTGCATAAGGACGCAAAACTAACTTAGCCATTGCACATCCCCCGCCTCATCAATTATTTGATTAATCAGTTCCTCTTGCTTAGTAGCATCCATACTAGATGCAACAAACTGACTAGCCATAATAGTTGCTACTTCTATCATTTCCTTCTTCATTTCATCTTTAACACGCTCTTGTTCTAGTCCTATCTCTACCTGAGCACGCTTTCTAATTTCTTCTGCTTCTGCCCTAGCTTGACTAATAATCTCTTGTTCGTTTTGCTTAGCCTTAGTCCTAGCATCTCTCAAAATATCAGTTGCTTCTGCCTCTATCTTAGCAAGTTTAGCTTGGTATTCCTTGCGCAGCTCTTCTGCCTTAATATTTTGACTTTTTGCATCCTCGATTTGGTTGGCAATGCCTTCCTGACGGTCATTTAAAAATTTACTTACAGGTTTAAATAGGAGCTTAGTTAATATCAGAACTATGAGGAAGAACTGAGCTGCTACAACAAATAACTCAAATAAGGTTCTTGGTGAGAACTCAAGTATCCTAGAAGATGTTTCTACTGCTCCTAATATTACATACTGTGGATTCAAAGAGAAGATCCCTCCTTTAAATGCATTTTTGTGTGTTATTCAAAAACTAATTGCATGATTATACAAGTGGTTTTACAAATAACAAGATTAAAGCTATAAGGAAACTATAGATACCTGTTGTCTCTGATACAGCCTGACCTACTAACATTGTACTTACAATATCTCCTCTAGCTTCTGGTTGTCTTCCTACTGCTTCTGTTGCCTTACCTGCCGCATATCCTTGTCCAATACCTGGGCCTAGTCCTGCTATCATTGCTAAACCTGCACCTATTGCTGAACATGCTAAAATTAAATCTCTTCCTGTAATTTGATCCATAATTAAATCCTCCTTAAATTAAATAAATTTCTTATTCTAATGATAATGAAACAAATGTCATACTAAGCATTACAAATATAAAACTTTGTAGCACTCCTGAAAACACATCAAAATATAAATGTAGTATAGCAGGAATCCCCACTTGTAAATATGCTGGGAGGGCTGCATATACTAGTGCCATTATAACTGTCCCACCTATTAGGTTTCCAAACAAACGGAAACTTAAGGATATTGGAGTAGCTAGTTCTCCCAGTAAATTTACTGGAAACAATACTGGCATTGGGTCAAAGAATCCTTTAAGATAATTGACAAAGCCATTTGTAGCAATAGCATAACCCTGTATCATAATAAATGTAGTTAATGATAGGGCAAATGTTGTTGCTATATCTGCTGTGGGTGGCCTAAAGCCAATAAGCCCCATAAGGTTGCTAACTAATATAAAAACTAGCATTGAACTGTAAAAAGGAGCAAAACCTTTATTCTCTTCTCCCATAGCTCCTGTAACCATGCCTTGCAAAGATTCTACTAGAGTCTCTATGATATTTTGAAATCTTGTTGTTGGCACTTCTGTGAAGCTTGATAGTTTGATCCTTACCACAATGGCTAGTATAGTTAAAACTATCATTATAAGCCATATATTCATATGGGTAGTTGTAAATCCTACTGGCTGTCCATCAATCTCAAAAAACTTTACGACCGTTCTAAAACCAAAATCTAACTCCTCTCCCACCTGCTCACATCCTTTCCTTATATATTATTTATTAATCTTGCCCATCATTAAAAGTACATATATGGCTATCTTGGTAGTGAATAAACTAAAGAATACAGCCCACATATCAATGCTAGAATCCAGTATTGATATAAGCAGTACCCCTCCTGTTAGTAAATACCTAATAGTGTACTGCCCCATAGTATGCCGCGTGGCATCTGACCTATTCATATCAACTACCTTATTAGCCGTCCTATTAATTAAGACAAGCTTAATTGCTGTAAAAATAGTGCCAAATGTAACTCCCTTAACCCATGCATACTTATTAGTGTGGAAGATAAGTCCAATTGCCATCAATACCAATCCAGCTACTAATGTCCCAATCATTATCATTCTATAATAATCATTAGTTTTTTCATTCATCCTTATCATCTTTCTTATTATCAAATCTCTTATAAACTAAAAAGTATACATTCCTAAATCCGGAAGCCACTCCTAATGAAATAAAAACTATTAAAAACAGGCCCTTTGTTCCTAATTTATTATCAAGCTTTCCTCCTAGCCACACTCCTAAAACTATAGGAATCACCATGGTAATCCCTATTTGGGAAACAAGCGCAAAATTTGCTAAAAAGCCATATTTCTTTTTCAATTATTTGTAGTCCTCTGGCCTATCTGACCTTTGTCCAAAATGATATTTAATAGCTTCTACAATCCTTGCTGATGCTTCCCCATCTCCAAATGGATTTCTTGCCTGGGCCATTTGCTTGTATTCTTCTTCATTGGTTAAAAGATTCTTGGTAACGCTATATACCTTTTCTTCATCTGTACCAGCCATCTTTAGGGTTCCTGCATCAACACCTTCTGGCCTTTCTGTAACATTTCTAAGTACAATTACTGGCTTTCCTAGGGAAGGTACCTCTTCTTGAAGGCCACCTGAATCGGTAAGTACAAGATAGGAACGTTTCATAAGATTATGCATATCCTTCATATCTAATGGCTCAATTAGGTGTACTGAATCATACTTGCCAAGTATTTCATTGGCTACATTCCTAACGGCTGGATTCTTATGCATAGTATAAACAACTTCAACATCATCAAACTCTTCCACAATTCTTGCTACAGCCTTACAGATATTCTCAAGTGGCTGGCCTAGGTTTTCTCTACGATGTGCTGTCATTGTAATAACTTTCTTGCCTTCAAAATCTAATTCATTTAAACTATCCATTATAAAAGTATATTCATCTTCTACTGTTGTTTTAAGTGCATCTATTACAGTATTACCTGTTATAAAAATATCATCCTCACTTACATATTCCCTTAGAAGTTGTTCCTTTGCTAATGTTGTTGGTGCAAAGTGAAGATCAGTAAGTCCCGTAGTAAGTCGTCTATTCATTTCTTCTGGGAATGGTTGGTACTTATCATAAGTACGAAGGCCTGCCTCAACATGACCTACCTTAACCTTTCCATAGTAAGCAGCTAATGCTCCTGCAAATGTTGTAGATGTATCCCCGTGTACAAGAATAAGGNCAGGCTCTGNTTTTTGGATTACCTTCTCAAGTCCTTCTAATGCCCTAGTAGTTATACCTGTTAAAGTTTGCCTAGTTTGCATAATATTTAAATCATAGTCTGGTGTTAAATCAAAAGTTTCTAATACCTGATCTAGCATCTCCCTATGCTGCGCTGTTACACAAACTATACTTTCAATACCGTCTGTATTTTCTAGTTCTTTGACAAGAGGTGCCATCTTAATTGCCTCTGGCCGGGTTCCAAAAATGCTCATTACTTTTATATTCTTCATTGTATTTTCCTTTCTTTAGTATATTCAGTTGTAACTAAGGCTACCTTACTATAATATCAGTTTATCATAGAAAGATAAAGGTATATCATTAAAATATATAGATAAAAGGTATACTAACATTAACATTATTTTATAAGGAGGCATATATTATGAATAAACGTTTATCTAAATCTTTTTATCTAAGTGATGCTCTTGACCTTGCACCCAATTTACTTGGCAAAACCTTAGTTAGGAAATCCGGTAGTGACCATATAAGATGCAAAATAGTCGAGGTTGAAGCATATGCCGGACCTCATGATAAGGCTGCCCATATTTATAATAATAGGCGAACAGCCAGAACCGAGGCCATGTTTCTATCTGGCGGCCATAGTTATGTCTATATTATCTATGGCATCCATCACTGCCTTAATATTGTTGCCGGCCAAAAGGATAAGCCACAAGGTGTACTTATTAGGGCTGTAGAACCACTAGATCATAAATCTTTTGAAATTATTAGAAATAATCGACCTATTAAATCTAAAAAAGACACTGACCTTACTAATGGGCCTGGTAAGTTGTGCCAGGCATTAAATATTGACAAATCACTTAATGCTTATGATCTTATATCAGGCGATGAATTATTCATTGAGGATTCCAATATTAAACCTGAAATATTATGTGCTCCTAGGATTAATATTCCCTATGCTAAGGAGTATATCCATAAGCCCTGGAGATATTATATTAAGGGTAATCCTTATATATCCGTTTTTGACCCTAGTGCAACTTTATATAAGTTGTAAACTAAGTACAAAATGGTTATAATATTAATTATTGTGAAGATAAATTATATTTAGGAGGGGACAAATTGAGTAAAGATAAGATTGCTGATTTGCAGTCTCAGGTCAATCAGCTTCAATCAGAATTACAACACCAGAAGGGTATGCTTTGGATTATTGGAGAAATTATTAAAAATGCTACTAATATAGCATCTTTCCATGAGCTCATGAAGATTATTACCGATATGCTAATGGGAGTAATGGGAGTTTGCTCCTGCTATCTTTGGATATATACTGGGGATGGAAATTATAGCTTGCACTTTAGGAGTATTTTTTTGAAGAATAAATATATAGAAGTTAAGACTGATTATCTACCTGATTTTTTAAAGGATGCTACAGGTTCTAAGCCATTCCAAGATCCTAATATCACAGAGCCCCTTATTAAGTCAACGCCACTACCTGGCTCTAGATTAGCAGCACCCTTATATGACTTTCAGCGTAACTCACCTATTGGTTTTCTTGTTGTGGAACATAGGGCTCCTAATTTTTTTAAAGACACTACAAGCTCCTTGTTCGAAACCCTTGCAATATTTATTGGTTCTAACTCCTATAATTCCAAGCTTTTTGAAAATATAGCCATGGAAGTAGAAAAAGATCCTTTAACCAAAATACTTAATCGTAAGTTTTTAACTAGGTTTTTAAATGAACAATATGCATCGTCCTTACCTTTAACCCTTTGCATTTTTGATGTGGATTCCTTTAAATTTGTTAACGATTTCCATGGACATGAAAAAGGTGATGATGTACTAATTGCTATTGCCACAGCAGCTAATGATATTGTTAAACCCTTTAATGGGAAGGCTATCCGCTATGGCGGGGACGAATTTATAATTTTATTAAATCTTCCCCTTAAAACATCTGTTCCTATTCTAAATAATTTGCGTACACTAGTACCTACACTTACTGTTATGGATGATCTAACTTATCCTGTTACCATTACAATNGGTGTTGCAGAGTACCCTAGTCATACATCCGATATTAATAATCTGCTAACTATAGCTGATGAGGCCCTTTTGTGTGGTAAGGATGCAGGTAAAAATGTGCTTGAAATAGGCCAAAATATAGAACATATAAAAAGGACAGCAACCTAATTTAATAGGTTCTGTCCTTTTCTGACATTTCTTGAATTTGCCCATTGATTTCGGCTCCTATAAGCATTAATAAGCTACATACATGTAACCATGTAAATAGGAAAAACACCCCTCCAACACTACCATACATCTGATTAAATTTCCCAAAGTTATCTACATATATAGAGAACAAGTATGAGAAAAAGTATATACCTATTGTAGAAAATATAGCACCTGGATATATAATATCACACAGATTTCTTTTATTGGGTGTATATTTATATATAAGTATAAAAGATATGTATATAGGTCCTATAGGTGTTAACATCCGAATTAAATCCCATGTAAATTTAGAAAACTTTGACACGCCTAGGATTACATATAGATAGCTACCTAGTGTATTCCCGAATATAAGTAATAAAGATGATAATACTATAATAATTGCAACTATAATTGTATAAAATATAGCCATTAACTTGACGCGCCAATAAGGCCTTGTTTCCTTGCAACCATATGCCTTGTTTATCCCACGTATTAATATCCTAACACCTGCTGAAGCTGTCCATATGGCACCTATAGCACCAACAGATAGCAAGGTTTCACTCCTATATACTAACAAATGATGTATTGTGCCATAGACAAAATCATACATACTAATTGGTAAAATGGAAGTTAAATAAGATAAAAATTCATCATGGGCAATTGATGTAAAAGCAAATATTGAAAGTAAAAAAATCATAAAGGGAAAAAAGGATAATATACCATAGTAGGTAATATGGGCTCCTAATGATGCAACCTCATGCTCTTTATACCTTCTCATTAACCCCCTAACAAATTCTATTACTACTAATAATAGTTTCATTAAAAAACTCCCTTATATATGGTAATCATACAATATATATTGTATGATTATATAATATAGTCTAGGTTACTTTAACCAGTGCTTTTTGACTTGTTTTTAAGTTTAGCAAACCAGCCTTCTTTTTTAGGTTTATCTGCACTTAAACGTGGACCCTTTATGTCCACAATAAAGATACCAGCCATTTCAACTCTTACTTGCTTCTTAGTTGGTAAATCCCTGTAAACACGCTCATCACATAGTAATGTGGTTATTTGTGGTCCAACCTTGGCTATAACTATAGGTGTCTTCCTAAAACTATGTCGTTTAGGGAGTTGTTCTTTTATTTGCTTAGGTAATTTTGCATTCTTTATCTTATCCCGTTTCTTATCTATAACAAATATTTGAACTTGTTGTTTATGTTGATCAATAATTGATTGCTGATCTTCATATTTGCCTTGGAGACTTTTACCCCAGAAGTATAAACCAACTAAAACTGCAATAACAACAACTAGAATAATTAATAAAATCTTCCATACAGTCACTTTTAAACCCTCCATTCTTTAGATTGCTGGGTATAATTATAACATACCATTGTCCATTGTACAATGTAATTAAGTTTCGACATTAGTAAACTAAATTAAGGAGATAAAATATGACAGATTTTTTTACCGTTAGTAAAATAATAGAACTTATCTATATTTTAAATATCTTTCTTGCTATCTATGTTGTCTTTCGGGAAAGGAAAAACCCAACCTCTACCTGGGCTTGGATTATGATTATGCTCTTTGTACCTATTGTAGGTTTCATACTTTACTTATTTGTTGGACATGATATGAGAAAAAGAAAGCTTTTTACTAAAAAGGAAGAGGCAGACCACTTTTATCAGGTATTGGATATTCAAGAACAAAGACTCCTGGAAGACAAAAACAAACTTAAGGATTCCTTCCTTTATGATTACTATAATATTATCCATCTCCACCTTGTTTCCCATGAGGCCTTATACACTGATGATAACGATGTGGAAATATTTACTGATGGACTAGACAAGTTCAATAGTTTATTTGATGATATTAAAAATGCCAAAGATTATATCCATATCCAGTATTATATAATACGAGGGGATGATTTGGGGCGCAAAACCCTTAACCTACTTATTGATAAGGCAAGGGAAGGTGTAGAGGTTAAACTCCTATACGATGGTATGGGCTGTTTATGGACCCCTAAGGGTATGTTCGAAGATTTAATTGATGCTGGTGGTAAGGTAGTTTGCTTTTTCCCGCCCTTTATACCCTATATTAATCTGCGGGTTAATTATCGGAATCACCGTAAGATTTGTGTTATTGATGGGTGTACTGGTTATATAGGTGGATTCAACATAGGTCAAGAATATATAGGACAAGACCAAAAAATGGGGTATTGGAGAGATACCCACTTGAAAATCAGGGGTAGTGCGGTGAAAGTTCTAGACCTTCAATTTTTACTTGACTGGAGATTTGCATCTAAGGAAGATTTATCCTTTAGTGATAGTTATATATCCAAATTATTATCTAATAAGGATAAGACTAAGGCTGGTAACACGGGCATCCAAATTGTGGCAAGTGGCCCTGATTCTAAATGGCCTTCCATACGCAATGGCTTTATGAAAATGATTGACCTAGCTAAAGAATCTATTTACCTACAGACACCATATTTTATACCAGATGATAGTTTACTTGAATCTCTTAAAGTAGCAGCCCTATCTGGAATAGATGTTAACATTATGATTCCTAACAAACCTGATCATCCTTTTGTATACTGGGCATCATTATCTTATATAGGTGAACTTCTTGAGGCAGGAGCTAGGTGCTATACCTATGAAAAGGGCTTTTTGCACGCCAAAACCTTAATTGTTGATGAAAAGATATGTACTGTAGGTACAGCTAACTTTGATATACGTAGCTTTAAGCTAAACTTTGAGGTCAATGCTTTCATTTACGACCAAAAAATTTCAAAAAAATTAGCAGCCTCTTTTTATCATGATATTTCCCATTGTAAAGAACTTACCCAGGAAATATTTGACCAAAGAGGTGCTATAGTTAAGATTAAAGAGTCTGTTTCCAGGCTACTGTCTCCTATGTTATAAGTTTAAGAAAAAGAATCTGTCTTTATATCATTATCTACTATATGCATCCTTGCATATTTAACTTCGTCCCTAATATGCCTTACACTAGACCCCATTGTAATTCTAGTTCCAGGGTACATTATATCACTAACCTGTATTATTCCTGTTCTAAAATCGCTAAGGGATGCACTAAGAGTATCAAATTTCTTCTGAGTTTCACTAATCTCAGCTCTAAGCTGTTTTTGAAGTTGAAGCATGGTTTTAATACTCTCTAACCTAGCCTTGGGTAACTTTTCACCCTTGGCTAATTTTTCATGTACAAAAGTAATATTTTTATCTACTTGACTTAATTGCTTTCTTTTTTTGACTAAGTCTTTTTGTGCTGTATTATATTCCTCTTGTAATGTTAGGCCCCTGCATATTTTTATATTTGTTGTAGTATTCATAGGTGAGCCTATTATTTTGGCACTAATTAAATTTGTAGCCTGTACTGTTCCACCTACAATAAGTCCCTTATTTACCTCCACAATCACGGAGTCTCCTACCTCTACCTGGCTATGCATAATGGCTTCTGTGTATAGGGACCCTTCTGTTTTAACTATACTATTTTGGATAAACTTAGCTACTATATCACCCTGAGCCATTAGTTTACCTGTGTTCTTTCCTTGTATCCCATGCCTTAGCAAAATATCATTGCCCGCTATAATTGTAGCTTCCCCTACAAAACCTTGAACCTCAACATTACCACCTGCTTTAACAATAAAGCCTGGCTCCACATTACCCCTTACCAAGACGTTGCCTACAAAATCAATATTGCCAGTAGCTACCCCTGCATTACCATCTACCACATATGTCTCATCAATAGTTATCCTATCATAGTTATATGTAAGCTGCCCTTCTATGCTTGAGTATAGTGTAAGTTCATCATCAGATAGGTAAACATTCTTACCCCTTGGAAGTCTTTTAGGCCTACCCCTATTTGGCTTAATTTCCCTACCTAGAATATTCTCACCTGATTCTCCCATTGTCGGCGGCGTAATCTGTGCAAGTTTTTGATCTTTTGATACAGTCTGAATTAAATCTAAGTTCTTAAAATCTACAGATCCGTCCTCATTTTCTTTGGGCCTTAAAACACTCTCTTCGTTAGATTTTATGTCAAAAAATAGTTCTAAAGTCCCATCCTCCCCGTCAATAGCTGGCCTCCCTTGAGCTATTGGATATTTAAAGTTATATTTTCTTTCTTTAATTAAATTTTCTAGTAAGTCTTGGTTAATACCACTTACCACTTTGGCATCTGCTATACTTCTTTTAAGTTGGTCTAAGGTTACTTCTTTTCCACCATTTTCAGGGGGTAAGAAGCTAACAACCCCCAACATCTTATCCTGACTTATTTCTACTATCACTTTTTCATCGACTATTTTTTTATTTGGATCAATATTCCCCTTCATATTTTTCCCTCCAGACTTCCCTAGTTGTCATTACTTATTTATCTCGTCTTATTAACTCTTTTTCTATTCTTTACATTCTGCTATCATTTTTTGTTTAAGATTATATAGCTCCAAAGATAAATCCACTGGAACTTTAGCTGGATTAATTAGCCTCTTTTGTTCACACCATAAGGAATCTAGTTCCTGTTTGCAGTATTCCTTAATTTCCATAACTGTTGGAGATTCATATACTGATTCCCCTTTTTTATATACTGGGATTAATAATTCCCTCATTGTATATTTACCTGGTATTAATTTCATCTTCTTCCAAGTTGCTATGGGGTCAAATATTGTAAGTTCTTCATTTTCATCAAATTCTTCATGATCTAGTGCTATTAAATCTGCTTTTATCTTTCTAGATTCTTTGTCATAGATCCTAACCACCTTTTTAATTCCTGGTGTAGTAACCTTGGCTGGATTGTTAGATAGTTTAATTTTGGGTTCGAATTCCCCGTCTTCGTTCTCCTCTGCTGATAACTTATATACCCCACCAAAGGCTGAACAATCTGAAGATGTAATTAGCTTTGTTCCCACTCCCCAAAGTGTGATCTTAGCTCCTTGCCTTTTTAAATCTGCAATTAAATATTCATCTAAATCAGAAGAGGCACTAATAATAGCTTCCTCATGACCAGCTGCATCTAATAACTTTCTTGACTCTTTTGATAAATATGATAGGTCACCACTATCCAGGCGTATACCATATCCTTTTAGGTCTTTGCCTTCTGCCTTAAGCTCATCAAATACTTTAATAGCATTGGGAATTCCTGATTTTAATGTATCGTAAGTATCTACAAGGAGTATGCATTTATTTGGGAAAACCTTTGCATATGCTCTAAAAGCATCTAGTTCATTATCAAAACTCATGACCCAGCTATGAGCCTGTGTTCCTGATATGGGCACATCAAATAATTTGCCAGCAAGTACATTAGATGTTGCAGCGCAGCCCCCAATCATAGTTGCCCTTGCCCCATATACTCCAGCATCAGGACCCTGAGCCCTTCTTAATCCGAATTCTAAAACTGCATCCCCTTCTGCTGCTTCAACAACTCTTGCTGCCTTGGTTGCTATCAAACTTTGGTGGTTAATAATATTTAGGAGCGCTGTTTCTATATATTGTGCTTCCAATATAGGGGCACAAACCCTCATTAATGGCTCACCTGGGAAAACAACTGTACCTTCTGGTATAGCCCATATATCTCCCGTGAACCTAAATGTCTCAAGATAGCTTAGAAAATCATCTTCAAACATATCTAAACTTCTTAGATAGTCTATATCTTCTTTACTAAATCTTAAGTTATCTATATATTCCATTGCCTGCTCAAGTCCAGCACAAATTGCATATCCATTTCCTGATGGATTCTTACGGTAATATAAATCAAATACTACCTTTTTATTGATATTGTAGTTATAGTATCCTTGCATCATGGTCAATTGGTATAAATCTGTTAATAAAGTCAAATCTCTACTCATGCTTATATAACATCCTTTCTTCTGTTATCCTTTATTATACCATAAATTAGGCATTTTTAATAATAGATAAGGCTTAAAATCCTCCTTTACATTTTTATTATTTTCTACTATAATAATTCTATACGTTAATTAATATAATTAAACACCATAATTAAGGACAAGTACTATTATGATGCGTCATAGCGAGTGGGGTCAGTGTAAGCCCATACGATAAATAATCAGGAATCATCACCTTATAGTGGCAGACTGAACCTTTATAGTAGTAGGATCTGACGTATCTCTTCACGTTACAGAAGACAGGTATACAAGTGGTCCTATATTATTTATGGGGCAATTCAGGTGGTACCGCGGAAATTATGAATCTCTACCCTTCCGCCCTGTTAATTCAGGGTGGGAGGGTTTTTATATGAAAGGAGCAATATATAAATGTATAACAAAGTTGATACGAATCTTAATTTCATAAACCGAGAACTAGACATACTGGATTTTTGGGAAGAAAATAATGTTTTCGAAAAATCTATAGAAGCTAGAGAGGGTCAGCCAATATTTACCTTCTATGATGGTCCTCCTACTGCTAACGGGCAACCACATATCGGTCATGTGTTAACCCGTGTTATCAAAGACTTAATCCCTAGATACCAATCTATGAAAGGTTACAAGGTTTTACGTAAGGCAGGCTGGGATACTCACGGGCTTCCTGTAGAACTTGAGGTAGAAAAAGCACTAGGTATCGAGGATAAGGCAGAACTTGAGGCTTATGGCGTTGAGAAATTCATTACTAAATGTAAGGAAAGTGTTTGGAAGTACCAATCTGACTGGGAAAAGATGACTAATAGGGTTGGTTACTGGGTAGATATGGATGAACCATATATAACCTACGAAAATAATTATATTGAATCCGTATGGTGGTCCCTGAAAGAAATCTGGGAAAAAGACTTAATCTACAAGGGACATAAAGTTGTTCCTTTTTGCCCACGTTGCGGTACATCCCTTTCATCCCATGAGGTAGCTCAGGGCTATAAGGATGTTGTAGATGAATCAGCTATTGGTAAATTTAAGGTAGTAGGTGAAGATAATACCTTCCTACTAGCATGGACAACAACACCTTGGACACTCTTATCTAACGTTGCCTTAGTTGTTAATCCTGAGGCCACCTATGCAACTGTAGAATCTGAAGGTTCTATCTATATCATGGCTAAGGAACTTCTTGATGATGTACTTCCTGAAGGCTACAATGTTGTATCAGAGTGTGTTGGTACTGATTTACAAGGTATGGAGTATGAACCTATCTTTGATTTTGCAAAACCAGATAAAAAAGCTTACTTTGTTGTAGCTGATGATTATGTAACCCTAAGTGATGGTACGGGTATTGTTCATACAGCACCTGCTTTTGGTGAAGACGATGCTAGGGTTGGTAGGGAACATGATCTACCATTTGTACAGCTAGTAAACGAGGAAGGGTATTTTACAGAAGAAGTAACAAAGTGGCAAAATATCTTTGTTAAGGATGCAGATCCACTTATTATTGAAGACTTAAGAAGTTCCGGCAAGCTATATAAAGCCGAACCTTTTGAGCATAACTATCCTCACTGCTGGAGATGTGATACTGCCCTTATTTATTACGCACGTAATACCTGGTTTATAGAAATGACTAAGGTTAGGGATCAATTAGTAAAAAATAACGATACCGTTAACTGGATACCTCCAACCATTGGTAAAGGCCGTTTTGGTAACTTCCTAGAGGGTGTTGTTGATTGGGGAATTTCAAGGTCCCGTTACTGGGGTACCCCTCTTCCAATTTGGGAATGTGACTGCTCCTATAAACACATGATTGGAAGTATTGAAGAGCTTAAATCTATGAGTGATAACTGTCCAGATGATATTGAGCTTCATAAACCCTATATTGACGAGGTTCATGTTAAGTGTCCAAAGTGTAGCAAGCAAATGACTAGGGTTGAAGATGTTATTGACTGCTGGTATGACTCTGGTGCTATGCCCTTTGCCCAGTGGCACTACCCATTTGAAAATAAGGAAATATTTGAAGAGAATTTCCCAGCTAATTTTATTTCAGAGGCAGTTGACCAAACACGTGGATGGTTCTATACATTAATGGCCATATCAACAGTTCTCTTTGATAAGGCACCATACGAAAATGTTATCGTCCTAGGACACGTTCAAGATGCCCAGGGCCAAAAAATGGCCAAAAGTAAGGGTAATGTAGTTGATCCATGGGATGTACTAAATGAGCAGGGTGCTGATGCTGTACGTTGGTACTTCTATAGTGCAAGCTCACCATGGCTCCCAAGCCGTTTTAGCGCTGAAAATGTAGGGGAATCCCAACGTAAATTTATGGGTACCTTCTGGAATACCTATGCATTCTACATTTTATATGCTGATATTGATAAATTTGATCCTACTGAGTATAGCCTAGATTATGATAACTTAGGTATGATGGATAAATGGGTATTATCTAAACTACAGTCCTTAGTAGATAAGGTTGATAAGGACCTATCAGAATACAATATCTTCGATGCAGCCCGTGCAATGGAAAACTTCGTGGATGATCTTAGTAACTGGTATGTACGCCGTAGCCGTGAACGTTTCTGGCAAGGTGAAATGCCACAAGATAAGATTAATGCATATATGACTCTTTATACAGTTTTAGAGACACTAACAAGATTATCTGCTCCTTTTGTACCATTTATGGCAGAGAATGTTTACCAAAACCTTGTAAGAACAGTTGATAAATCTGCTCCTGAAAGCGTACACTTATGTGACTTCCCTGTTGCAAACAAGGATTGGATTGACCTAGAACTAGAAGAAAATATGGATGCAGTGCTACAAATAGTTGTACTAGGACGCGCTGGCCGTAATGAAAGCAACATTAAAAACAGGCAGCCTATAGGACAAATGTATGTACAGTCAAATACCAAGCTACCAGAAGATTTTATTTCTATTATTGCTGAAGAGCTTAATATTAAGGAAATTTCCTTCGTTGATGATGCTAGTGACTTTACAACCTATGAGTTTAAGCCTCAAATGCGTACACTAGGTCCAAAATACGGTAAACTTCTTAATGGAATCCGTATAGCTTTAACCCAGCTTGATGGTACTAAAGCTATGGATGAACTTAAAGATACAGGTCTTCTAAAAATTGAAGTTGAAGGACAAACAATAGAGCTTACAGAAGATGATCTTTTAATTGATACTGCCCAAAAAGAAGGTCTTATGGCTAAATCCGATTATGGCTATACTGTAGTACTTGATACAAGCTTAACACCTGAACTTATCGAAGAAGGTTTTGTAAGAGAGATTATATCTAAACTACAAACCATGCGTAGGGAAGCAGACTTTGAAGTACAAGATTACATCCAGGTATACTACGCTNATAATGATAAACTTGGTCAAATCATCGAAGATAATTCTAATGAAATAATGAAAGATGTGCTGGCTACTTCCATAAGTAAGTACAATAACGAAGATGGCTACAAGAAAGATTGGAAGGTAAATGGAGAGGATATAACTTTAGTTGTAACTCGTTAGATAATCATAGAGTCTTCCATGCACTGCTTATTCTGTATAATCTTTTACTAAGCCTTACTACTTATAAATAGCAACTTTCCTAAAAGCTGCAAACTCACTAGCGTTCAAACATGCAGCTTTCTATACGGAAAGATACCATTTATTCGCAGAGGCTTAGGAAAAAGAGTTATAATATAATAGCAAGTGTATGGAAGACTCTTAACTTTATCTAGCTTGATAGTCCTCCTGTTGTAAATATTCTTTCGCATAGACTTAGGAAAAAGCTTATGATGAAACGCATATGACTTATGACATTTCTCTATGGACTAATTCTTAATTCTTAATTTTTCTCTTTTATATTTCAACTGTACTTCATATTTTATTGTATGATTTGTTTACTAAACTAAAGGGGAGTATATCCTATATACCACTTTTACAAGCTTGCTTGTGCTTGTGGTATATAGGACATACTCCCCTTACTTAACTAATAATGGAGGTGTTTCTATTGAATAAATTTTATCCTATATCTCTAAATCTTAAGGATAGGCTTTGTATTGTTATTGGTGGTGGTAGTGTTGCTGCTAGAAGGATCCATAAGCTCCTAGAATCTGGTGCCATGGTAAGGATTATTGCTCCTGATATTGTACCAACTCTTCAGAAATTGCTGGAGAGCAACTCATCTCTTTCATGGTTTCAAGCTAAGTATAGGGGCAAGGAAGACCTAACTGCTGCTTATCTTGTATTTGCTGCTACTGATGATAGCTATCTTAATGAACAAATTGCCTTAGACGCTGAATCTCTTAATATTTTCTCAAATATTGCTAGTAATGGGATTCTTAGTGATTTTATTGTGCCTGCTAGTTTTAATCAAGGTGACCTACAAGTTAGCCTATCTACTAGTGCTAAGGTTCCCGGTTTAAGTAAGGCTATTAGTAGAGACCTTGAAGATTTACTTGGCCCTGAATACTCAGCATTAATTATGCTGCTTGATCAGGTCCGTAGCCTAGTTTTAAATAGCCCTAATAAGGAAGACCAACTTAATAAGTTCTCACAAATCACTAATAATTATCAGGATATTCTAGATAAACTATATGCCGGATTAAGTATAGATGATATATATAAGGATCTAATCCTCCAGCTTGGCCTTGAAAACTAATTCATGCTTTAACATATTATATAGGACATCACTACTAGATATATGTCTAGGCACTAGAAGGGTGTATTTACCATTAACAAGGCCCTCCATTTTTCCTATATCATCTTCATCTAACTCATCATTTAATATATATTCTATATTTTTAACCTTTATATTATTATTACTAAAGTAGGCCCTAAAGAATTCACTTACCTCTGTTTTATCTTGATATGTAATATCAACTTCTAGTATATCTCCACGCTTTAATATGTTTTTTTCTAAGTTTTTTAGTGATACAAGAATAAGAAATACTAATATTCCTGCAACAATACTTAATAAATAGTAACCATATCCCACTGATAGGCCTATACAACCTACTACCCATACGGTAGCTGCTGTAGTAAGCCCTTTTATGGATCCTCTATCCCGTATAATTGTACCTGCCCCCAAAAAACCTATTCCTGTTATAACCTGGGAGGGCATCCTACCTCCATCTGACCTTATTGCACTTGATAGCTCTGGGTTATTTAGAACTAATGTTATAGTTTCTTGCACCAAGTAAACCTGGGTCATAGAAACTACAGCTGCTCCAACACATACCAGGATATGAGTACGAAATCCTGCTGGCCTATTCTTATATTGTCTTTCATAGCCTATTGCCCCACCAATAATTATTGCTAATAACAGTCTTGCTATAACCTCATAATACTCCATAGCCCCTCCTTAATTATTATCCTTTTTTTGCATACTCCTTTGCGAAATAAGTAATTATAATATCTGCACCTGCCCTTTTTATTCCAAGTAGCATTTCATCCCTTGCCTTCTCTTCGTCTATCCAGCCTTTTTCTCCTGCTGCCTTTATCATAGCATATTCACCGCTTACATTGTATGCCACTACAGGCAAATAAGCCTTATCCTTAACCTCCCTAATAACATCTAAATAGGGCATGGCTGGTTTCACCATAAGCATATCTGCCCCTTCCTCGCTATCTAACTCTATTTCCCTAATAGCTTCTATTCTGTTGGCTGGATCCATCTGATATCCTCCCCTATCCCCAAATTGCGGCGCTGATTGGGCTGCTTCCCTAAATGGACCATAAAATGCAGATGCATATTTTACGCTGTATGCCATAATTGGAATATGACTATAACCTTCCTCATCCAAAAGCTGCCTTATTAAAGCAACTCTACCATCCATCATATCTGAAGGCGCAACTATGTCTGCCCCTGCCCTTACATGGGAAAGGGCAGTCCTTGCAATTAAACTAGCTGATTTATCATTGTCCACACAAGCATTATCTACAATTCCGCAGTGGCCATGATCCGTATATTCACATAAACAAACATCCGTAATAACAAGCAATTCTGTGTTAATTCTTTTAATTTCCCTAATGGCTCTTTGAATAATACCATTATCGTCGTAGGCGCCAGACCCTACATCATCCTTATTATCTGGAATTCCAAATAAAATTATACCCCCTATGCCTAGGCTGGTAATCTCTTTTATTTCCTCTTCTAATCTGTCAACTGAAAAATGATAGTTGCCTTTTAATGAACTAATTTCTCTTTTAATATTGCTTCCTTCAACTACAAATAATGGGTATATTAAATCTTCCACTTCTACCCTAGTCTCTCTTACCATCTTACGCACCATTTTATTTTCCCTTAAACGTCTTGGCCTATGAATCATCTTATATGTCTCCTTCTTCCTGCATCTTTATCCACTCTTCTATTTCTATACCTGCTTTTTCGATAATTTCCTCAGCTAGACTGGTACCTATTTGCTGAAAGTCATTTACTGGCCCTTCTTTTTTGCCATAGTAAAGCTTAGAGTTTCTATCTTTTGCTAGGGTGCCATTTATTATGATACGTCCATTATCTATATATGCATGAGCTGCTACCGGTATTTTGCAGTTCCCATTTAGCCTCCTTAAAAATGCACGTTCTGCTTCAACTGCATATGCTGTTTCCTCATGGTGTATTGCTTTTACCAAGCTTTCAGCATCACTTCCCTTACGGACTTCTATCCCTAGTGCCCCTTGACCAACTGCCGGAATAAAACTATCTGCTTCTAGGTAGTGGGTTATTTGCTTTTTAAACTCATCTCCCATACGATGAAGTCCAGCAGCTGCTAATACAATTGCGTCATATTCCCCTTTTTTCATTTTATTAATGCGGGTTTCCACATTACCCCTTATTGGTAGAATATTTAAATCCGGCCGAATTTCCTTAACTAGTAATCCCCTCCTTAGACTAGAAGTACCGACCCTGGAACCCTCTGGTAGTTGATTAAGCTCTAACCCACTTGCAGAGATAATTACATCTTGGGGATTTTCGCGAATAGGTATGGCAGCTATGGTTAGACCTTCTGGCAGCCTTGCCATTACATCCTTTATACTGTGAACCGCAATATCTATAGTCCCATCTAATAAGGCCTTTTGTATGTCCTTAACAAATACACCCTTACCTCCTATTATTTCAAGTGGCATATCCTTTTGTATATCTCCTTGGGTTTTGATCTTGCACATCTCAAACTTATATTCTGGGTACTTTTCTTGTAACTGCCCTATAACCCATTTACTTTGTATTACAGCAAGCTTACTCCCTCTTGTTCCTACCTTGAATGTTGTTTTCACTGGCCTCTCCTTACTTATCCTCTGTATCTTCTAACTTAAATAAAGCTTCTATTAGCTGGCTAACTTCATGGCTATCACCATTTTTTGCATACTCTTTCATTTGTAGTATTGGAATATTAAATAACTTTTTAGCCATGCTTCTTGTAACTGTATCTATTAGTTTTCTATCTTTCTCATCTAGATGTCCTAACCTATCTAGCAGGGACTTTATTTCATCATCTGCTATCTTAGTATAATAATCCTGTAGTGATGCTATTGTTGGTACCATAGGCTGGAACATATACCATTCCCAAAACTTATCTATTTCATCCTTAATAAATATTTCTGCTTCCTGTGCCTGCTTCCTTCTTTTTTGGAAGTTTTCATCAGAAACCTGCTGCAAATCGTCTAGTGTATATATGGTAATTCCTTTTATCTTATTTAGGGAAGGTTCTATATCCCTTGGCAGTGATAGATCTATAAAGCACATTTGCCTATCCTGCAAAAATGGCATAAGCATTTCCTTGCTAACTATATAGTGGGGGGCACTGGTAGAACTAATTATAATATCACAGCCTGCCATCATCTCTAGCCTATCTTCATAGGGAATAACCTTAATCTGCGGAAAATAGGTTCTTAACTGCCTTGCCTTATGCTTTGTGCGGTTGGCTACATATATTTCTTCAACACCTTCAAAGATTAAGTTTTGTATTGTTATAGTGCTCATCTTACCCACACCTAGAACAAAAACCTTTTTATCTTGTAGGTCTTTTATATTTTTCTTAATAAACTGTATTGCAATAGTGCTAATAGAAAGGGGTGGATTATTACCCATTACATTACTTCTTATTCTCTTAGCCCCGGTAATAACATATCTAAACAAGGTGTTAAATATCTTGCCTGTAGTTCCCATGTTCATTGCCTTTTCATAGGCCTTGCTAACCTGCCCTATAATCTGATCTTCTCCAACTACCATAGAATCTAGGCCTGCAGCCACCCTATATATATGTTCTACCGCCTTATTATTTTTATACTTATAAAAGTATTCTTCCCATTTTCTTTCTAAGTTTTTCAAATTTATTAGATATTCTTCTATACTTCCCTTTAAAT
>JGI24708J26588_10000674_pt1 | contig 27640 bp, 23 predicted proteins | sample BioPla1DNA2_FD_26588 | JGI IMG/M metagenome (IMG submission 26588) | reverse complement strand
GTTGTAGCTTTGGCAATTATTGTTTTTGGCTTAATGGATGATGGAATAGATTATTTTAAAGATAGAATTGTCGGTTTTATCGACCCGTTTGCAGATGTTGGNGATCAAACTTATCAAACGTATCAAAGCTTNCTNACAATAGGTTCGGGTGGATTTTTTGGCGTCGGACTTGGAAACTCAAGGCAGAAGTATTTTTTGCCCGATGCACATAACGACTTTGTATTTGCAATTATATGCGAAGAGCTTGGCTTTTTTGGTGGCTTTGTCATTTTGCTTTTATTTGTATTGCTGATAGCCAGAGGTTTTTACATAGCAGTAAAGGCAAGAGATAAGTTCGGTATGCTAATGGCGATAGGTATTAGTGTGCAAATCGGTATGCAAGCATTGTTGAATATAGCTGTTGTAACAAATGCTGTGCCAAATACAGGNATTTCACTTCCGTTTTTCAGCTATGGGGGAACAGCGTTGATTATGCAGCTTTTACAGGTTGGAGTTTTGCTTAATATTTCTAGACAAAGTGCAATAGAATAGGTGGTTTATGAAGATAATTTTTGCTGCAGGCGGTACAGCAGGGCATATAAATCCTGCTCTTGCTGTCGCTGATAAATTAAAGGAAATAGATAATAACACAAAAATAATGTTTATCGGTACTCCCGACAGCCTTGAGCAAAGGCTGGTATCACAGGCAGGATATGAATTTTCAGCATTGAAAATGGCGGGGATACAACGTTCGCTTGCACCAAAACAGGTTTTGCGTACGGTAAAGGCACTTGGCTATTATGTGGTGGCACAAAAAAAGGCAAAAAAAATTATTGAGGATTTCAAGCCGGACATTGTCTTTGGAACGGGAGGCTATGTAACTGCACCGGTACTTAAGGCAGCAGTGAAAATGGGGATAAAATCAGTTACACATGAGAGCAACTCCTTGCCCGGTATTGCTACAAAAATGCTTGCCGCAAAGGTAGATAGAATATATCTTAATACAAGTGATTCTCTGAAATATTTTCCAGATAAAATAAGCTATAAAATAACAGGCAACCCTTTAAGAAGTAAGGTGGATTTTCTTACAAGAAGTGAGGCAAGGCAAAAGCTTGGCTTACCCGATGGATTTACAATTCTGTCTTTTGGAGGTAGCACCGGTGCTAATAGAATAAGTAAAGCAGTAGCAAGGCTTATTTCATGGGAAAGTGGAAAAGAAATTAATCATATACATTCATACGGTGCGCATGGAAAGGGATTGTTTTCCGATTATATAAAGGAACAGGGTATCGAAGTTGATAGCACACGCACAAGACTTTTAGAATATATTAATAATATGTACACTTGCCTCTGTGCTGCTGATTTGGTGATTTCACGTGCCGGTGCTATGACATTAACTGAGCTGCAAGCGGCAGGAAGGGCGACTATTTTGGTTCCTTATCCAAATGCAGCTGAAAATCATCAGTTTTTTAATGCTAAAACGCTTGAAAAACAAGGTGCGGCAATAGTAATTGAAGATAAGGATTTAACGGGTGAACGCCTCATCGAGGAAGTTGAAAAATTAATGAATAATAAAGATGTTTTAAGCAAAATGGAGCAAAATGCAAAAAAATCAGCCATAGAAAATTCAGCTGATATAATTGTATCTGATTTATTTGAGCTTATTAAGTGATTAGATAGCANANGAATTTTGTTAAGTTTTATATAATTATTATCGTTAATTGTTTACATCTCTCACCCATTTTACTTCAAAAGCATATCATAAATAGAACACATCAATATTGAGGTAGTTATTTATGCTTTTGAGAGGTGAAAATATATGCAGAAGCTTGTAATTCAAGGTGGGAAAAGGCTGGAGGGAGAGCTGGTAGTTCATGGCGCTAAAAATAGCGCTTTACCCTTGCTTGCTGCCACTATTCTTTCTCAGACTGAAACCACGCTACATAATTGTCCCGAGCTTTCTGATGTAGATGCAGCTTGTAGAATACTTTCATATTTAGGCTGTAAATGCAGTAGAGAAGGGCCTTCGGTTNCGGTTGATACTAGCGGGTTAATAAACTTTGATGTACCTGATTCTCTTATGAGAGAAATGCGTTCGTCAATAGTTTTTTTAGGTGCGATAATGGGCAGATTGGGAAAGTGCCGCTTATCCTTTCCCGGCGGATGTGAACTCGGACCACGACCTATTGACCTTCATTTATCCGCTTTAAGAAAATTGGGCGTGGAAATTCATGAAGAGCATGGGTATTTAGATTGTGATGCTCCTAAAGGATTAAAGGGAGGAAAAATCACTCTATCATTTCCATCGGTGGGTGCTACGGAAAATATCATGCTGGCTGCGGCAACAGCTAAGGGTGATACCGAAATTCACAATGCCGCCAGAGAACCAGAAATTATGGACCTTGCTGAATTTCTTAATAAATGTGGTGCTAAAATAAGCGGTGCAGGGGAATCGACAATCTACATTTCAGGTGTTGAAAAACTAAGCGGTTGTTATCATAGTGTTGTTCCTGATAGGATTGTTACTACTACTTATTTATGCTGTGGTGCTATTACACGTGGGGAGCTGATTATTTCCAGAGCGAATTATTCTCATGTTGCATCGATAGTTCCATTACTTGAGCATATGGGATGCCAGATTTATGCTTATGGTGAAGGAAATATTTATATTAAGGCTAGAAAAAATTTAAAGGCTGTGCCTACTGTCAGGACAATGCCATATCCGGGTTTTCCCACTGATGCACAAGCTTTAATCATGGCATTATGTTCAACCGTTGATGGCACAAGTGTGTTTGTAGAAAATATTTTTGAAAATCGTTATAAGCATGTAAATGAGCTGATAAGGTTAGGTGCATCTATCAAGGTTGAGGGCAGGGTAGCGATTGTTGAGGGTGTGAAAAAGCTTTCAGGTGCAAGTCTTGAAGCAACTGATTTGCGAGGGGGAGCGTCACTTGTTGTAGCGGGATTGTTTGCCGAGGGAACTACTTCTATTACTAATATATACCATATAGACCGTGGATATGAATCATTAGAGAAAAATTTAAGGCAGATAGGGGCAAACATCAAGAGAATTAATTAAAACTATTTGTATATAAATGTTGAATCAATACAGATTGTATTGTAAAAACNGGATTTATAAAAAATTGGANAGGAGGGTATATGCAGCCGCCAAAAAATACAGGAAAAACTAAAAGGCGGGAATCTGCACCTTTGGATAACCGCCTTTACAGTAAAGATNCGATTAACCGTAGTGGACAAGCTAGGCGTAGAAATGATGATGTTTTAGCGAAAAAGCAGCTAGCAGAATATCGGAAAAAACAAAATCGTGCAGATAGGCAGCAGAGTATTGAATATTTTGATAACCGCAGCACAAAAAGCAGTGCGACAAAAACAAAGGTAAATGCTAAGAAAAGCACGAGAAATAGAAAAATTAAAAAAAGCCCTCCTAAAGCTCCACCTTTGGAAAAAAGCATTGCAAAGGCTAAGACGAGGACAGTTAAAAAAAGAAGAAAGCAGAATTATTCTCTATATTATATTTTTGGATTTATATTTTTATTTGGTGTTATATTTTTGTTATCTAATACCGTTTTGTTCAATATTAAGGGTATAGAGATTTTGGGTGAAACAAGCATTTCCCATGAGCAGATAATTACAGCCTCAGGAGTTAAATATGGAGAGAATCTCTTACGGTTGAAAACAGATGAAATAAAGCAAAATATCCTCAATAGCTTTGTGGATATTGAGCAAGTAAATATAAAAAGAGATTTTTTTGGCAGTAGCTTGAAAATTTCTGTTGTTAATGCTGTTCCTTATATAAATTTAAAATCGAATGGTCAGAATTTCATTGTTTCTGAAAGTGGAAGGCTATTGAATAAGGCTGTTCCTGTTGATGGCTTAATTACGGTACAAGGCTTTAATATTGATGAAGCAGCACAAATGGGACAAAGTTTAAAGGAAATTGATGAAAGTAAATACAATCTTATAAATGAAATAATATATTATATAAAGGAAAATCAAATTCAAAGCGTAAATAATATAGATGTAAATGATAAATACAATATAAGCTTTGTGGTAGATGATAGGATAATCTGTGAGCTTGGTGCAAATGAAAGAATCGAGGATAAAATTCATGCGGCGGCAGTTACTATAAGTAAAAAAATTCAGCCAAATGAAAAGGTGACGCTTTTACTTAATAATCCTGAAAAGGTTTATGTCAAAAATAATGCAGAAACAAGCGATAGCACAGATTCTTCACAAGAAAATGGATAGAACAGTGAAATCCTTTTTATTTTAATTTATTTGATAAATAAATAAGACTTTGAGGAGTATTTTTAAAGTTTTTATAGAAGGGTAGAATGAAAATTATGGCTTTTGGTAATTAATTTAAAAAAAGGCTTGATTATTTTAATACAATCTGTTAAAATGGATAGTATAAGACTTGCGTAAAATAATGCGAAAGGAATGGGTTTAGCAATGCAAATAGAGTATGATAAAGATGAATTTATATCGGATATTAATATAAAGGTTTTTGGAGTAGGTGGCGGCGGTGGAAACGCCCTTGAATATATGGCAAATCAAGGTGTTGAAAACGTTGAATACATAGCTGTTAATACAGATGTTAAGGCACTTCGTTCAAAAAACGGAGAGACAATGCGACGTATACAAATCGGTAAGAAAAAGACAAAGGGACGTGGAGCTGGAAATGACCCATCCATTGGTGCTGAATCTGCTATTGAAGATAAGGAAGAAATTCAAGGGCATTTAAAAGGTGCTACAATGGTTTTTATTTCTGCTGGAATGGGCGGAGGTACCGGTACAGGTGCTGCTCCTATTATTGCAAGTCTGGCTAAGGAAATGGATATACTTACTGTTGGTGTTGTTACCAAGCCTTTTGATTTTGAGCGTGAACAGAAAATGAATCAAGCTCTTAAAGGTATTGCTGAGATGAGAAACTATGTTGATGCACTTGTAATTATACCTAACCAAAAGCTTTTGAAAATGCATGACAAGGCTTTGAATTTGAGGCAGGCATTTTCTTTGGTTGATGATATTTTGTACAAGGCTGTTAAGAGTATTTCCGACTTAGTTACTAGCTCTGGATATGTTAATGTTGACTTTGCCGATGTAGAGGCTACTTTAAAAAATGCCGGTGATGCACATATGGCTATTGGCTTTGGCACTGGTGAAAACAAAGCTGATGAAGCTGTCAAGGAGGTAATTAACAGCCCATTGCTTGAAACTACTATTAATGGCGCAGGTAGAATCCTTGTTAATATCACTATGTCACCAGATACTACTATGGAGGATACGGACAAGGTTATGCAGCAGATTACAAAAGCAGCATTGCCTGATGTTAGGGTTATTTCAGGAATTAGCATAGATGATGATATGCAGGATTCGATGGTGCTTACTGTAATTGCGACAGGCTTTGAAACTCCCGTTGCTAACGCTGAAGAAAATCAAAGCTCAGAGGAAGAAGTTCAGGAGCAAGGTGAACCAAAGGCGGAGCAACCTCAAGAGCAAGTCAGCTTACTTGATGATTTAATTGAAAGCAATAAAACAAAAACTGATGAGGATATAGAGGACGATAGATATAAAGAAATTATGAAATTATTTAATAATAAATAGTTGAATTAAAAAAGGGGAATTTCCCCTTTTTTATTTTTGCAAAATTTAAACATAGTTTTGTTACATAGTTACATAAGATGTTTCCACAACATTCACACTTTAATTTACGAAACACAGTCACATATACTCTAGGTTTTCAACGTATTCAACAGAGTTTTCAACAAATTTTATTTAAAAAATGTTCATAAACTGTGTTTTTCAACATTTTCAACACGTTTTTATGTGGAAACTGTTGAAAACATTATTTTTAGTAATTTAGCTTATTAATTAAATTGATAAAATAAGTTATCAATTTCTTATATAATAAGGATATGAGCAGTCTATAATAAGGCAAGTAATTTTAATACTATTTGTAATAATATATTGATTTATAACTAATTGAATATTACTGAGTCAGTTTATAGTAGATGCTGTTGATAAAAAATGAAAAACAATTCAAGCAAATGTGATTGTACCATTAGTTTTCAACTTTTTCAACATGGTTTTCAACATAAGAAGAGTTTTTAAATCAAATTTTCGTAAGCCTAATTAAACTTCAGATTAATTAAGTTAAATTCCATTTTAAAATTATGATTAAGATAATATTGCTTTTACAATATAAACGTGGTATAATAAATACAAGCGTTTATTATACTTTTTATGCCCAACGGCATGTCGCTGACAACCGCCTTTTGATGGGCAATTATACCATGAAAACGCTGTTTTCAAGGTATAATCATTTTAAAACAAGCTATAAAAGAATACTAACACACTCCTCTTAGTAAAAAAGAGGGGAGATTTGTGTTTATAAAGATGGGGACAGTATGAGTATAGGAAAAATTTTTAAAAAATTTAATAAAAGTGAAATCTCCTTAGCACCTGAGTATATAATTTGCGGCTTAGGAAATCCCGGATTGCAATATGAAAACACAAGGCATAATGCAGGCTTTATGGTGGTGGATAAATTTTGCAAGGAAAATAATATTAAGTGCAATCGTATAAAATTTAAATCGCTTGTAGGAAGTGCTGTTGTTAATGGCAAAAAGATTATTGTAATGAAGCCCTCAACCTATATGAATAAAAGTGGAGAGGCAGTTGTTGAGGCTATGAATTTTTATAAAGTTCAGCCGCAAAGGGTTATTCTTGTTTTTGATGATATATCTTTGGACGTTGGCAAAATGCGAATCAGAAATAAGGGCAGTCATGGTGGGCAAAACGGAGTTAAAAATATTATTTATTTAAGTGGCAGTGACGATTTTCCAAGAATAAAAATAGGTATTGGAAATAAGCCTCATCCCGATTATGATTTAGCTGCATGGGTGTTGTCCGGCTTTACTAAGCAGGAGGGTCCGCTGCTGGAGAAGAGTATTGAAGACGCTGCAAATAGTCTTATGCTCATGATTGATGGGAAAATACAGCAAGCTATGAACAAATATAATTCTTAATGGGGGAGTATGGAATATTTTTTAAATTTAGCCAGACATATTTCAGAATATAATAGGTTTATCAGCTTTGCTGAAAAACGAGGCGGCTTTCCAATAATGGTGACGGGGCTTTCACATATTCAAAAGGCTCATTGGCTGTCTGCTTTTTCTCAGGAGGGATTAAATCAGCCTTTGCTTGTTCTTGTTGAATCGGAGAGCGTTGGTGCTAAGCTGTGTGAGGATATAAATGTTTTGCTAGGAGAAAAAAGTAATTATCGAGCTATGCTTTTTCCTGCAAAGGATATGGTTCTTACTGATATTAAGGCTTCTTCTAAGGAGTATGAATATGCAAGGCTAGATGTTTTGACAAAGCTGCAAAATGGTCAATGTCCTATTGTTATAGCATCGGCGGAGGGTGCTTTACAGCATACTATTCCAAGGGAAGTTTTAAGCAGCAGAATGATAAGGATCAAAGGTGGTGAGGATTATGCCTTTGATAGCTTGATAAATGACCTTATCAGTGCAGGGTTTTATAGATGTGATATGATTGAGGGGCCTGCACAATTTTCGGTGAGAGGCTCAATAGTAGATATTTTCCCAGTAAATAGCACAATGCCTATTAGGCTTGAATTTTGGGGCGATACCATTGATAGTATTGCGTACTTTGACATTGAAAGTCAGAGGAGAAATGAATTAGTTGATGATATTAGTATATCTCCGGCGTCTGAAGTGCTTTTCGAAAGCGAAGATGTGCTTAAAGACAAGTTATCTAGTCTAAGTTCACAAATAAGAGGAAAAAACACCGATAAAATAAAGAAATTGCTTTTGCAGGATATTGAAAAGCTTGAAAATAAAGTTTCACTATCCGTTTATGATAAATATTTGCCTCTTGCTTATAATAGTTCGCAGACTATTTTCGATTATGTAAATTCTGTGATAATTTGCGAGCATGTGGATTTTAATGATTCTGTGAAAAATGTAGTGACGCAGCATAATGAGGATTTAAAATATCTTTTTCAAGAGGGATTTTTATGCAAAGGGCTTGATGATTTTCAGCTTAGCAAAAGTCAGCTAGGTGAAATTTTAGATAAAAAGCTTATTGCTTATTTTGACACCTTTGCCAGAGGGGGGAATATTGAGCTTTCTGATATTTTAAGTGTTAATACTGTTAAAACCTCGCCGTGGAGCGGTGAATATAAGGTGCTTGAAGAGGAACTAAGACATTATTTGAGCAGAGGTTATTCTTGTGTTGTTTTTTCGGGAACGCAAAAGGGGGCAATGACTCTTGCTCAGGATTTAAGAGATGATGGCTTTCCTGCTGATTATTCTGATAATCCTAAAAAGCTAATTGCAAAGAAAATTTATATAACTATTGGTACTATATCTTCAGGTTTTGAGTACCCTGAGGAGAAATGTGCTGTTTTTACTAGAGCACAAATCACCAATATAAGTAAAAAAGTTAAGCCTAAAAGAAAAAAAGCCGAGCAGATACGCTCTTTATCAGATATTTCCGTTGGTGATTTAGTAGTGCATTATTCCTATGGAATAGGTATCTTTGATGGTATTGTTCAAATTGAAAACCAAGGAATACTCAAAGATTATATTAAAATACGCTATGCGGGCAAGGATGTTTTATATGTCCCTGTTACTCAGCTTGATTCTATTTCTCGATATATAGGCAGTCAGGACGCCAGCACAATAAAGCTGAATAAGCTTAATTCAGATCAATGGAAAAAGACAAAGGCAAAGGCAAAGGCTGCTGCTGTGGAGCTTGCGGCTGAGTTGATTGAGCTTTATTCACGCAGGATGAAGAGCAGAGGCTTTTCTTTTTCTGAAGATGATGATTTTCAGGAGGATTTTGAAAATCACTTTAGCTATATAGAAACAGATTCACAATTAAAGTGCATTGATGAAATTAAATCAGATATGCAAAGAGATATACCTATGGAAAGGCTACTTTGTGGGGATGTTGGCTTTGGGAAAACGGAGGTTGCCTTAAGAGCTGCTTTTAAATGCATTCATGATGGAAAACAATGTGCTTTGCTAGTGCCTACAACAGTTCTTGCATGGCAGCATTTTCAGACTGCTATGAAGAGAATGGAAGGTTTTCCCATAAACATAGAGCTTTTGTCAAGATTTCGTACTGCTAAGGAGAAAAAACAGATTGTACAAAAGCTTAGGGAAGGAAAAATTGATTTTATAATAGGCACTCACAGGCTTGTTCAAGATGATGTTGTTTTTAAGGATTTGGGGCTTGTCATAATTGATGAGGAGCAGAGATTTGGCGTTGCACATAAGGAGAAATTCAAGGATAGCTTTAGTGGTGTTGATGTGCTGACTCTATCAGCTACTCCCATTCCTCGAACGCTAAATATGGCAATGTCGGGGATACGTGATATGAGTGTGCTTGATGAACCACCACAGGACAGACAGCCTATTACTACCTATGTAATTGAGCATGATTGGGGAATGGTAGTTCAAGCGATAAATAAAGAGTTAAGGCGTGGAGGACAGGTTTATTATATTCATAATAGGATAGAAAGCATTATTCAATGTGCTGCTAAAATCCAAGAGTTTTTACCTGATATTGGTATTGCTGTTGCGCATGGGAGAATGAGTGAGGATCAGCTTTTAGATGTTTGGAAAAGGCTTATTGAGGGCGAAATTCAGGTTCTTGTATGCACTACCTTGATTGAAACAGGTGTTGATGTGCCTAATGTAAATACCCTTATTATAGAAAATGCTGATAACATGGGGCTAGCTCAGCTTCATCAGCTTAGAGGAAGAGTGGGCAGGACTAATAAAAGAGCCTTTGCTTATTTTACCTTTAGGAGGGGGAAGGTGCTTACTGAAATTGCAACAAAAAGGCTTGATGCAATTAGAGAATTTACACAGTTTGGCAGTGGATTTAGAATAGCTTTAAAGGATTTAGAAATAAGGGGTGCTGGTAGTATTTTAGGTTCAAGCCAGTCGGGTCATCTGGCAAATGTTGGCTATGATATGTATTTGAAGCTGCTTAATGAGGCTGTTGCCGAGCAAAAAGGCGAGGAGATTTCCGCTCAGGAGGAATGTCTTGTTGATATTAAGATTGATGCTTATATTCCTGAAAGCTATATTATTAATCAAGCACAGAGAATCGATTGTTATCGCAAAATTGCTATGATAAAGAGTAAAGAAGATGCTATGGATGTGCTTGATGAGTTGATTGACAGATATGGAGATATACCAAAATCTGTTGAGGGATTGGTAGAGATTGCTTTAATTAAAAACATGGCAGCACAAGCGGGTATTGAGGAAATTATTCAAAATGAAAACTATATTGTATTTTTTATTCCAAAGCCTGATATGAAGAAGATAGCTAGACTATCACCGGTGTTTAAGAAAAACTTTATGCTGAATATGACTGAAAGAATTAATGTAAAAATTAAGCTTGAGAAAAAACAGACGCCTCTTTCTGTTTTAAAACAAGTAGTTGAGCTTTTGAAAAAGGAGTAAAGATGAAAGGCTTATTGAAAAAGAGCGGCTTAAAGGTTACTGATAATCGCTTGTCCATTCTTGAGGTGTTAAAAAAATCTTCTGCACCCTTGACGGCTGAGGATATTTATAAAACTCTTGAAAATGAAAAGCATATGAGCTTTTCTACGGTTTATAGATCACTTAATGCGATGCTTGACGCAGGTATTTTATTAATGCAGGTTAATCAGGATTCTAAGCAGTATTTTCAGCTGAATACAAACGAGCATAAGCATATTGTAAAATGTATTATTTGTAAAGAAGCTGTAAATGTGGAATTTTGTCCAATGAAGGAGATAGAAGAGGTTTTAGCAAAAAAAACCGGATATAAAATTACAGGTCATAGCTTTGAATTTACAGGTATTTGCCCGAATTGTCAGAAAAATAGTCAGAAATACAGTAAAAAACACTAGATTTTTTTAAGTTAATATGATATAATGTAATAGAATTGTAACCTTTTTAAAAATGCTGAAGAAATTACGCAAGCTATGCTTATGTGAGAGGATTTTATGAATAAAAACACAAATGTTCAAAGTACTATTGACAAAATCGATAAAATTCATGTTAATGCAAGTTCGCCCTATGATATTTTTATAGGAAAGGGTATTTTAAAAAACAGCGGCACAATTGTAAGAAAGCTTAATAAAGGTGAAAATGCTGTAATAATTACTGATGATAATGTGGACAAGCTTTATTCACAGGTAGTGCTTGACTCATTAAAGGATGCAGGCTACAAAGTTTCAAAATTTGTTTTTCCTCATGGCGAGCCGAGTAAAAGTCATAAGGTGCTTATGCCTATATATGAGTTTCTTGCCGAACATTCAGTTACACGCTCCGATGTACTTATTGGACTTGGCGGGGGCATAACCGGCGATATGACAGGATTTGCTGCTGCATCATATTTGAGGGGACTTGATTTTGTACAGATTCCAACTACTCTCTTAGCACAGGTAGATAGCTCGGTGGGTGGCAAAACAGGGATAGATATTGCGGCCGGTAAAAATTTAGTAGGTGCTTTTAAGCAGCCAATTGCGGTTATTTGTGATATTAATACTCTTTCGACATTAAGTCAAGAAATATTTGCAGATGGTATGGCAGAGGTTATTAAGCATGGAATGATTCGCTCAGAAAAGCTTTTTGATATGGTATTTAAAGGTGACTTTGACGAAAAAATTCTTGATGTGGTTAAGCAAAATATACTTATAAAGGCAAGAGTTGTTGAAAATGATGAAAAAGAAAAAGGCGAGCGTATGCAGCTTAATTTTGGGCATACTTTAGGCCATGCTATTGAAAGATATTATAATTATACTTCTATCACTCATGGGCAGGCTGTAGCTATTGGTATGAGCATTTTCACTAATTTAGCCGAAAGGCAAGGGCTTTGTGAAAAAGGTTTGCATGAAAAATTATGCAAGTGCTTAGAAAACAACAAGTTGCCGATAAAAACTAATATTAATATCGAAGAGTTATATGAATTTTCTTTAAAGGATAAGAAAAGGCTTTCTAATGGTATAAATATTATACTTTGCACCAATGTGGGAAAATGTATAACTAAAAATTTAACGATTAATGAGTATAAAAAATTTTTACAGATATAAGGAATGTAATTTATGAATATAAGAATTAAACCTAAGAATTTAAAGGGAAAGCTTAAGCTGCCTTCATCAAAGAGTGTTTCACACCGAGCTTTGCTGGCGGCAGCATTAGCTGATGGTGAAAGCAGAATAAAGGGTGTGCTTGACTGTGATGATACGGATGCAACCTTAAGAGCTTTGTTTGCTCTTGGTGCAGAAACTAGATGCGAGGGCGATGACATTATTGTAAAAGGTATTTCAAAGCCGCCGAAGGTTGTGGAGGTGGATTGTAAGGAATCTGGCTCAACACTGCGGTTTATCATTCCTATTGCAGCAGCATTGGGCGCATATGGAATATTTGAGGGGAGCGGGAGATTGCCCGAACGTCCAATCACTCCTTATATAACTGAATTTGAGAAAAAGGGCGTGTCTTTTGAAGCAAAGGAAATGCCTTATAGAATGAAGGGACAGCTGGAAAGTGGTCGCTTTTATATAGATGGAGATATATCATCACAGTTTATTACAGGCTTGCTTTTTGCCCTGCCCTTGTTAAATGGGGATAGCGAGATAATTTTAACCTCACCTCTTGAGTCAAGGCCGTATATTGACCTTACTATTCAGGTTTTAAACAAATTTGGTATTGAGATATTATCTCTTGAGGACAGTTTCTTTATAAAAGGTAATCAAAGGTTTCAACCGAAAGATTTTGAGGTTGAGGGTGATTATTCACAGGCTGGTTTTTTCCTTGTCAGCAATATGCTTGGAAGTGAAATAGAACTGCTTAATATTTCTGAAAAGTCCATGCAGGGTGATAGAGTTGTCGTTGATATTATAAATGATTTGGTAAAGTATAGGGGTACTTATTCGCCACTTAATATTGACGCTAGAGATATACCCGATATTGTGCCTATTTTAACAGTGCTTGCTTGCTTTGCAGATGGAACATCAAATATTAGAAACTGTGGAAGGCTAAGGATTAAGGAAAGTGATAGACTGGAGGCTGTGACAAATGTGCTAAACAGCATTGGCGCTGATATTTACATTGAAAACGAGGGTCTTGTAATAAATGGTGTAAAATCCTTTACCGGTGGAATTTGTGATAGCTTTAATGACCATAGAATTGCTATGATGCTGGCTATTGCCGCACAAAAATGCGAAGAGCCTTTGATTATTACAAATTCTGAATGTGTTGCGAAATCTTATCCGACATTTTTCGAGGATTTAAGGAGCTTGGGAGGTGAGTTAGATGTCGTCATTTTATAATGGTGGGTTAAAGCTTTCAATTTATGGAGAATCCCATGGAAAGGGAATCGGTGTAGTAATAGATAATCTTCCTGCAGGTGAAAAGCTGGATTTTGATGAGATTAGTGACTTTATGCAAAGACGTGCAGCAAAGACTGATGGCACTAGCACCTATCGTGTTGAACCTGATAGACCTGAGGTTCTGTCGGGATTTTATAATGGCAAGACAACAGGAAATCCTTTAAGCATTGTAATTTATAATAAAAATCAACGCTCAGAGGATTATAAGAGTGTTTCTTATCTTGCAAGGCCCAGTCATGCCGATTATACAGGATATGTAAGATATAATGGTGCTAATGATTTGCGTGGGGGCGGACATTTTTCAGGCAGACTTACTGCCGGACTTGTTTTTGCAGGGGCTGTTTGCTCACAAATTCTTGAAAGAAAAGGCATTGTGACGGGAGCGCATATTTATTCTATAAATAAGATGAAGGATAAGCCCTTTGACCCGATTAATATTACTGCTGAAGAGCTGAAGCAGGTTAGAAATAGACATTTACCACTTTTAGATTATTCTAAAAATGAGGAAATGATAAAGCTTATTAATACAGCCAGAGAAGAGCTGGATTCCTTAGGCGGCATTGTAGAATGTGCTGCTGTCGGTGTGCCTGTTGGTATTGGTTCACCTATATTTGACGGGTTGGAAAACGTTATTTCGCAGCTTGTATTTGGCATTCCAGCTGTTAGGGGGATTGAGTTTGGCTTAGGGTTTGATGCAACATTATTAAAAGGCTCACAGCATAATGATGAGTTTTATATGGATAATGCCTCAGTAAAGACTCGCACAAATAATCATGGGGGAATTTTAGGAGGAATAAGCTCAGGTATGCCCATTTTATTCAGAGTGGCTTTTAAACCGACAGCATCAATTTTATTACCACAAGATACTGTTGATTATGTAAAAAAGACTGATGAAAAGCTTGAAATAAAGGGAAGGCATGACCCATGCATCGTACCTAGGGCTGTACCTTGCGTTGAATCAGCATTAAACATAGCTTTATTATCAGCTTTAGTTTAATGCCTTGTCAAAATCAAAGGGGGAGTTATGGCTAGAAATAGAAAAGACAGAAGTAATGAACCACCAAAGATAAAAATTGATGATGCTTATAAAATAAGGATACTTATCTGCTTTTTACTGCATAATATTGGTGCGCCATTGACTGACAAGCAGCTGATTGAAATAACTACTGAAGATGAAATGGTCAATTATTTCGATTTGATGAATGCACTTGATGGAATAGATAAAAACGGCTTGTGCAATGTTGTTGAGCAAAAAGGCGGAAATACTTATTCCATAGCTGAAAATGGAAGTAAAATTGTTGGCGAGGTTGAGGCACTTGTTCCTTTTACAATCAGGGAAAAATGTCTTAAATCTGCTTATAGAATGATGGAAAGAGCAAAAAATAAAAAGCCTTATAAGAGTAGAGTGCTTACTCTTGAAAAAGGCTTTTATGTTCGTTTTTCTTATCCAGACCCTATTGAGGAGCATAATTTAATAGAATTGCATTTTTATGCTGATGATTATGAAAAAGCCTTGCAAATAAAAGAAAAGATAGATAGCAACCCAAAGCTTTTATTTAAGAGCATAAAAAATATTATTGAAGATTAGATTTTTTCTTTAGCTTTTGATAAAGTGAATTTATCATAGCTTTTCTCTTTTTTGTTTCTTCTTCATCTATTATATATTTATTATTGGTTTTAATGATTATATCGCCTTCCTTAGCACTAGCTGGGAGGGCTTTTTTATTTATTGTAAAGCTTTTTTCGCCATCCTCAATAATGGCAAAATCCTCAGATATTCTCTCTATAATAAGCATTAAGCAGCATCTCCCTTTTCACTGTATTTGCCTGTTTGAGAAGTGATGGTAATTCCCTCGCCATCACTAGAGAAAACAATAGTGCCGAGCAAGTCGTTTCTTAAGATTTCCGTACCTATTTTATTATAGGCGTCGATTGTTTCTTTATGAGGATGTCCGTATGAATTGTCAGCACCACATTGAATTACAGTATATTGAGGCGAAACAGCTGATAAAAATTCAGCTGAGCTTGATGTGCTGCTGCCATGATGAGGGGAAGCTAGCACAGTGCTTTGTAATTCCTCATTGCTGTATTTTTGTACAATATCATGTTCAGCCAGTGCTTCAATATCACCCGTAAAAAGAAATGAGTTATTGTTATGCACAAGCTTTGCTACGATTGATACATTATTCATGTCATCGTAAATAGTTACGGGTGCAAGTATTGTGAGATTAATGTTTTCACCTAGATAAATTTCATGCTTTGGAGTGGAATAAGTAATAGGAATATTTTTATTATCAATTGATTTTAAAAGGTTTTCAAAGGATTTAGTAGTGGGCAGAGGTAAAAAATACTCATCAATTTCAGGCAGAATAATTCTTCCAATATCAAAAGCTTCAAGCACATCGCTCATAGCACCCATATGGTCTGAATGATAGTGTGTAACTATGACGTAATCAAGCTTTTTAATTTTTAAGTCCTTGATATAGCTTATCACCTTTTGTGAATTGTCATATTCGCCGCTGTCGATTAGTACAGTATATTCTTTAGTCTGTATAAGCTGACAATCACCCTGACCTACATCAATATAATGAACCTTTAGCTCTGCATCTGAAACAGCAGGAGGCTTTTCACGCAGATTTAAGGCTTTATAAATCCCTTGCCAAGTAGGCAAAGCCTCAACCTTGAAAACAAGGTCGTTTAAGCCTATAAGCATAGCAATTATAATTAAGCCCGTAACTAAATTAGCTAGATATGGGTTTCTTACTTTTTTATTTTCTTTAGAATATCTGTGAGTAATTTTTTTATTAAAACCTTTTTTGATGTACATTTATATTTATCACTGCTCCATGTTGATTTTCCGTTCGTTCCACTCTTGCCTTGTCATAATTAGTTGTCTTGGCTTACTGCCTTCAAAAGGGCCGATAATGCCCATTTGCTCCATGGCATCTATTAACCTAGCAGCTCTGCCGTAGCCTAGCTTAAGCTTTCTTTGAAGGTAGCTTGTGCTTGCTTGTCCTGCATCAAATATTGCGTCAATAGCTTCTTCAAGTTTATCATCTTGAAAGTCGCCGTATTCTTCAGTTTTATTGCTTTTATCTTTTGTGCCTACAAGCTCAGCTTGCTTATCGACTTCAGCCATAACGTTTTCATCATATTCAAGCATAAATGATTTTTTAATGTACTCAACTACTCTATCTACTTCCTTGTCAGAAACCCAGCATCCCTGAACACGCACGGGCTTTGGTATTCCTACTGGGAAAAACAGCATATCACCCTTGCCAAGTAATTTTTCAGCACCGGCAGAATCCAGTATAGTACGTGAGTCTACTTGTGAAGCAACTTTTAAAGCTATTCGGCTAGGAATATTCGCTTTGATTACACCAGTTACTACATTTACAGAGGGGCGTTGAGTAGCTATAACAAGGTGCATACCTGCTGCTCTTGCCATTTGTGCTAGTCTAAATATGCTGTCCTCAACTTCTCCCGGGGCTGCCATCATAAGGTCAGCTAATTCGTCAATAAAAATGACTATCTGAGGCAGCTTTTCAAGCTCTTCAGAATTTGCAGCCAGCTCATTAAAGCCCTTGATATCACGCACATTATTTTCTGAGAACATTTTATAACGATTAAGCATTTCAGTAACTGCCCATGCCAATGCACCAGATGCTTTTTTAGGGTCGGTAACAACAGGAATCAGCAAATGAGGTATCCCATTATAAATCATGAATTCTACTGCCTTTGGGTCTATCATTAAAAACCTTACTTCATCAGGTGTAGATTTAAACAAGATGCTCATGATTATTGAGTTTACGCAAACTGATTTACCAGAGCCTGTTGTACCAGCAATAAGTAGGTGAGGCATTTTAGCAATGTCTGCAATAATTATTTCACCGGAAATATCAAGTCCCAGCACTGCTGTAAGATTACTTTTACTTTCAGCAAAAGCTTTGCTATTAAGCATTTGATGAATTGTTACTATTTCGGTTGTCTTATTAGGCACCTCAATGCCAACTGCTGCTTTGTTAGGGATAGGGGCTTCTATCCTTACTCCGGCAGTAGCAAGACTTAGAGAAATATCATCTACAAGATTAGTGATTTTTGAGATTTTTACACCGGCAGCTGGCTGAATTTCATACCTTGTTACTGAAGGACCACGACTGACTCCTACAATTTTAGTTTTAACACCAAAGCTATTAAGAGTGTCTACAAGTGTTTTGGAGTTTCTTTCTAGCTCAGCGTTAATATCGTTGAGTTTAGTTATATTTTTTACAGGAGGTGTGAGTAAATCAATGGTGGGTAAAGTGTATTTTTCAAGCGTATGAAGGTATTTATTTGCCTCCTTATCATCAAGCCTTGCTTGAGAATAATCTTCATCAATTGTGTTGAAAGAGGCTTGTTTGTCTTCATTTTCGGTATCAGACGAAGTATCTTCCTGCTGATATTGTTCTATCGCTTTATCAAAATCAGTGGATATATCGGGAACTTCAGGTTTTTTAGTATTGTGAGCAGCGTAGTCTTTAATTTCCTTTAAAAATTCAGCACTTTTTTCGGCTTGTTCATTAAAAAGCGGGTCATTTTCATCAACTGGTATTTCACGAGGGGCTGAATTGACGGTTTTATGTATTTCATCAAACCTTGCTTCCTTTTTAATATCTGTATCAAGCAGCTTATCTAGTAAAGATGTATTATTTTGCATTTTAGTTTCTTTTATTTCTTCATCAAGCAAATTCTTTTGATTTTTAAAGAATTTATACAGCTTTGTAAAGGGACTTGAAAGCACCTTTAAAAATTGAATTAAAGTAAGGTTTGAAATAAGCATGATATAAACAAAGGAAATAAGCACCAGTAATATAGTAGCACCTAACCTTGTTGTAAGTAAAAGAGGATATGCGATAATTATACTGAAAATTCCGCCTCCCTTGAGGAGTACACCTTGCTTATACGGTTCTGAAAAAAAGGTGAGAAAGGAGTTGCCTAAATATTCACCAAAGAACATTATATGAAGTGCGGCACACGCAAGCAATATTCCAAAGCAAAGCTGAAAGACACGCTTTCTTACACTTGCTGTACTCTTATTTACAGCAATAATAACAGCTACATAGATTGTTGCCGGCCCTATTATAAAAGCTGAAAGCCCAAATAATCCGAAAAGAACATTATGTAAAAAAAGCCATAGCTTTTCTCCTTTTATTAAAGCTATAAAGGTAAGTAAAATTCCCACAGCAAATAAAACTACGGAGGATACTTGGTTTCTCTTTTCGTAGTTTTTCTCTCGGTTTTCAGGCTTTTTTGTTATATTTTTTTTTGCTGCAGCTTGCTTTGGTTTTGTTTTAGTAGTATTTCTTTTTACAGTAGTTTTTTTCTGTGCCATTTTTCACCCTTCATTTACTTAATAAACATATATAGGAATAGTACAATTCCTAGTGCAATTCTGTACCAGCCAAATACCTTGAAATCTCTCTTTTTGATATATGTCATCAAAAACTTTATTACTACAATAGAAANAATAAATGAAACTATAAAAGAAGTAATAATGATAGAATACTCATTTAATCCTTGAGGAAGTCCGTATTTAATTGCTCTTAAAAGGCTAGCGCCAAGCATAACAGGTATAGCAAGGTAGAATGTAAATTCAGCGGCAATTACCCTAGATGCACCTAAAAGTAAAGCTGCAATAATTGTTATTCCCGAGCGTGATGTACCGGGAATCATAGCTAGGACCTGAGATATTCCTATAAAAAATGCAGTTTTGTAGGAAAGCTCACTCATTCTTGTGATATTTGCTTTTTTATCCTTATTGTAATTTTCAACAATAATAAATACAATACCTACTACAATTAGCATCGTTGCNACTGTGGGTGTGTTTTGAAGATATTTTTCAAGTATATCGTCAAANGGCAAGCCTATTACGGCGGCAGGTATGCTGGCTATAATAATTTTCAGCCATAATCTTAGCTTGCTTTTTTCAATAATAAACACACCGCTTTCCGAGCGNGAAACAGGGAAAAGCTTTTTGAAATAAATTNCAATAACTGCCAGTATTGCACCGAGCTGGATAACAACTAAGAATAAGTTCCAAAAATCGGTACGCATATCTTTAAATTTTAATAAATCTTCTAAAATAATCAAATGTCCTGTGCTGCTAATTGGCAGCCATTCGGTAATGCCTTCAACAATTCCGTAAATAATGGCTTTAAGTATTTCGATAAAATCCATGGTGTTTCCTTTCATATGTATGTATTTTTATATTTTTATTTTTTTATAAATTAAAATAAAAGACAAAGTATTAGAAAATTAAAACTGCTGTTGGGAAGTTATTTCTTCTAAAATAAAGTATATGTTTATGCATCTGCAATATTCACACCTCTATGACTGTTTGCGTGGATATTATAGGAAAGACTATTCCCTCTATAAAGCTTGCAGACAAAGTCTGCAAGCTTAGTAAATGGCTAAATAGCCATTTACTCTTTAAAGTCATAGATGGAATTGGGCTGATATTTTTTATTAAGATAATCCTTTGGGTCAGTTGAAAAAATGCTTTTAATACGAGGCTTATCCCCTGAAATATCAAGACTGATAAAACTGTTGTTTTTTCTTATAGTTTGTGTTTTAGGCTGATATTCCTCAGCGAATATATCCTCAAGGGAAATTATTGAATGAATAATCATAGCTTTTCTCCATTTTCAAAAAAAGTGTTTATTTTCTCAATTATTTTTGAAGATGATGGAGAGATAGGCACATTCCTTAGCTTTTCCTCTATTGTTTTAGGCTTTCTAACAGCTTTTAAACGAAGAACAGCCTTTACTGTATCAGTTGATTGTGATTCGTTATCGTTATTATTATTTTCATTAGCAGAGGTATTTGACTTAGTCCTACCGGCTTTTGATTTTGAGCTAGAATTTGAGCTTGACTTATTTCTTGATTTTATAGCATTTTTAAAGGAATTATCCGTGCTTTTTTGTACGCTCTTTTTTTGTGAATTTGCTTTTTCATCATCATTTTCAGAATTGTTGCTGCTTTCCTTATCTTTGTTTTTTTCAATGAGAGAGTACAGCTCATTAATTGCATCGGATAAGCCTCCCAGCTTATCGATAAGTCCTACTTTTACGGCTGTTTTTCCATCAAGCACTGAGCCGACGTCCATCACCAGTTCATCTTTTTCCATCATATACCGACGGAAGTCTTCTTCAGTAATTTTACTGTTTTCAGTAACGAAATTGACAATTCTATCCTGCATTTTGTTAAAGTAGGAAAGCGTCTGAGGTATGCCCAGTACCATGCCATTCATCCTGACAGGGTGAATTGTCATAGTAGCACTAGGTACAATAAAACTCACCTTTGCACTGACAGCTAAAGGCACACCGATAGAATGTCCGCCTCCAACGACAATTGAAACAGTAGGCTTTTTCATTCCGGCAATAAGCTCAGCAATAGCAAGACCTGCCTCTACATCTCCACCGACAGTATTCAGTATTATTAGCAGTCCTTCTATGGTTCTATCCTCCTCAATAGCGACAAGAGCGGGGATAATATGCTCGTACTTTGTAGTTTTATTCTGCGGGGGAAGAATATAATGCCCTTCAATCTGACCGATAACTGTAAGACAGTGTATTGAATGTCTTGAATTTGAGGTAGCAACAAGTCCTAAGTCAAAAGCCGATGTATCGGAATTATTCTCCTTTGAGATTTCGGGGAGAGAATCAGGGTTATTATCATTTGTATATTTCGACATATATTATTTACAAGCTAATGCTTGCTCCTTTCTGAATGTTTATATTAGTTTTTCAGATAAGGCAATTTTTATTCAATATAAAAGCAAATTTGTCGCAACATACAATATAAATATTATATCAAATATTTTGCAACCTGTAAAGTATAAAAATAAATTATGCTTTAAAATGAAAATAAGTTGAAATAATTCTGCCTGCTATTGCTTTTTTGTGCTTTATAATGTAGAATATTAATTAAATAACGGAATAAAAGAGGAGTGCTATGTATAAAATTTTTCGGATATTGACCTCAAGGCTTGTAGTTACAAGTGTGCTTATAGCACTACAATTGCTTATCCTCGCTTTGTTAATGAGCTTTTTGAAAAGCTATTATTATGCTTTTAATATACTGTTTATATTAATAAGTATTATTGTAGTAGTGGTTATTGTAAATAGAAATGGAAATCCTAATTTTAAGATAGCGTGGATTGTACCTATTTTAATGTTTCCTGTATTTGGAGGTTTTTTTTATCTGTTCTTTGGTAGAACGCATCTTAGCAGAAAAAACCAATCAAAGCTTGAAAAATCACTTGATTCAGCTAAGGACCATTTTTCAGTTTCAGTGGAAAGCTACGAAAAGCTAAAAGAAGATAATCCTGTGATATGCAGGCANGCAAGGTATCTTGCATTACAAGCAAAGAGCGATATTTATTGCAATACAAGTACAAAATTTTTATCACCCGGCACAGTTTTTTTCNATGAACTAGTGCGTTGTCTTGAGAGTGCAAAAAAATATATTTTTTTAGAGTATTTTATTATTGCAGAAGGAAGAATGTGGAGATCTATTCTTGATATTCTCGAAAGAAAAGTAAAGCAAGGCGTAGAGGTTCGTGTAATTTACGATGATATTGGTGCTATAAACACGCTTCCTAATGGATATGATGAATATTTGAGGAAAAAAGGAATTAAAGTAGCAGTATTTAATCCATATCGCCCCTCAATAGATGTTTTTATGAATTATCGTGACCATAGAAAAATAGCTATTATTGACGGGAAAATTGGGTTTACCGGTGGAATAAATATAGGTGATGAATATATAAATGAAAAAATAAGATACGGATACTGGCAGGATGTTTCGATAAAAATACGNGGTGACGCTGTAAATAAGCTTATAATCATGTTTTTACAGCTTTGGAATTTTACAGTGCAGGAAGACCCAATGTATGAAAAATATTTGACTGATTATAAGGCTAAAAGTGATGGATATGTTATACCATTTTCTGATGAGCCTGTTACGCAAAAGCTTAATTGTCAAAACGCNTATTTAAACATAATAAATAATGCACAAAAATATATTTATATCTGCACACCCTATCTTATTTTAGATGATGAAATGACTTCAGCTTTAATAAGGGCGGCACATAGTGGAGTAAGAGTGAACATAATTACACCATATTATCCTGATAAAAAAATTGTACAGATTATGACAAGGGCAAATTATGAGGACTTAATAAAGGGTGGTATTGAAATTTATGAGTTTACTCCGGGTTTTATGCATGCAAAGGCTATTGTCAGTGATGATGAAGTAGCCGTTGTGGGTACTAGCAATTTTGATTATCGCAGCTTTTACCTTCACTTTGAAAACAACATTTGGATGTATAAATCTCAGGCAGTTATGCAGGCTAAATTAGCACATGAGGCGGCTTTGAGAAAATCTCATGAGTTTACATTGGAAATGATAGAACAGCAGCCGAAATTAAGAAAGATTTTAGCGTCTTTGATAAAGGTTTTTGCACCTCTTATGTGAAATTAATACAATGATTAACAAGGACAAACAGCAAGGGCTTTGCCCTTGTTTTTTTATGCCCAAAATGCCTAAAGGTCAGCATTGTATTTCATTATTATATGGTGATATGATGATAACAGAGCATAAGGAGGGCTGTATGAATAAAAATATAAGTTTATCTGAATTTATTAAATCCAAAAACGATAAGTTTTTAAGGTTTGCTGATTTATTTTGTCAGCAAATATCAAATGAAGAATTAATTTGTGCATTGGCACAAAAGGATTTAGAAAAGCTTGCAAAGGTTTTTAATCTGGTGTTTGAAAGGATTGAAAAAACTGAAAAAATTACTGAAAATAACAAGCTAGATGAGCTGATAAAAGCGATTTCTTCGGAAGGTGATGAGTGATGAAAGACATTTTATCAAAAAAGCAAAGGCAGGTTTTAGCTTTGCTTAGAGAGAAAAAATTAGCAAGAATAAATATACTTCAAGGCAGTGTGAGAAGTGGAAAAACATATGTTTCACTGATTTTATGGGGATTTTGGATAGCGACAATGCCAAGCGACAGTGTCTTTTTAATGGCTGGTAAAACTCTATCAACATTAAAAAGAAATGCTTTTTCCATATTGGAAGAGGTTTTTGGGGAGAACTTCAGTTATAGTATTGCTAAAAAGGAGGCATTATTATTCGGCAGAAAAATTTATCTAGAGGGGGTATCGGATTCAAGAGCAGAAGGTAAAATAAGAGGCATGACTCTAGATGGGGCATATTGTGATGAGCTTACTCTGTTTGAAGAGGATTTTTTCGCAATGCTCTTATCACGTCTTTCAAAAAAGGGTGCAAAGCTGATTGCTACCACAAACCCTGACCACCCAAGGCATTGGCTCAAGGTGAATTATCTTGATAATCGGGAACTTGACCTGATTTCGATAAAGTTTACCTTAGAGGATAATATTTTTTTGGAAAAAAGCTATATAGAAAGCTTGAAAAATGAGTATAAGGGTATGTTTTATCAGCGTTTTATAAAAGGAGAATGGGTAGCTGCCGAGGGAAGGATTTACGAGGAGTTTTCTAAAGAAAATATTATTTCTACTGAAGGCATTTGCGAAAGGTTGAATAAAAATCCACTAATTTTATGTACAATGGGTGTTGATTATGGGGGAAGTGGCAGTGCTAGTGCTTTTTGTNTAACGGGGTTTGACAGAGGATTTAANAATTTGTACGTGCTTGAGGAGTTTTATGACAAAAAGAATAAAAGTGCTGAGAATTTGATAGATAGCTTTAAGCTGTTTGTGGGACAAATGAAAAATTCTTATCCTATGCTGAATTTTGTTTATTGTGACAGTGCAGAACAGCTTTTGCTAAAAAGCTTTAGAAACAGTGTTAGCATAGAAGTTAAGAATGCGTTAAAAAAGNCTATTAATACAAGAATTAATATTCTTAATCGCCTAATTGCTGCAAGGAGATTTTTTATCGCAGGGCATTGCAGAAACACAATTAATGCTATAAATGATGCTGTTTGGGATAGTAAAAATCTTCATAAGGATGTGAGACTTGACGATGGAACGAGTAATATTGATAGTCTTGATGCTATGGAATATGGCTTTGAGAGGTATGAAAGAGAGCTATTTAAGTTTTAGGAGGGAGGATTTATGTCATTAAGAGAAAGGTTGTTTAAAATAATTGGTAAAAAGGAGGTGAATTCAGCTGAAAAAACATCTGGTGAAAATTTGCTTTGGCTATGGAATAGTATTTACAATGGTACTCCTCCATGGATTAATGTAAGGAGGGGCGGACTTAATGGCGGTTATCGACGGCTTAATTGCTTNAACGGNGCGAGGGTTGTAAGCCACGANNTGGCTAATCTTTGTTTTTCTGAGCAAGCGGAGTTTAAGTGCAGAGAAGGGAATAGTAAGGTTTTTTTGGATACGGTCTTTAATAAAAATGATTTTTTTGTACAATTTCCTGACTTTTTAGAAAAGGTTTTTGCACTAGGTATGGGTGCTATTAAGGTTTTTGCTGATAATGACGAAGTAAAGCTTGATTTTGTAGATGCTAATTCTTTTATACCTTTAAAGCTTGAAAATGGTATTGTAAAATGTGGTGCTTTTATTTCGAGATTTACAATTAGTAATAAATCGTATATTTTTTACGAAATACATGATTTTTCTGCTAATAATTGTCAAATAATAAACCGACTTTTCTGTGAAAACAGAGAAGTGCCTCTACATAATGCAGAAGAAGTAATAGGAAAAGTCGCTGAAAGAATTGAAATTAAAAATCTTAAAAAGCCATTGTTTACTTGCTTTAGACCATCAATAGCAAATTATTTTGGGCAAAACGGATTGTATGGGATATCGGTTTTTGCTGGTGCAATAGATACTTTAAAGAGTATTGACATAGTGTTTGATTCCTTGCAAAGGGAATTTGTGCTGGGAAGAAAGCGTATTATTGTACCTACTTCAGCTATTAGGGGGGAATATGATGAAAATGGAGAAAGAAAGCAGTACTTTGATGTAAATGATGAGGTTTTTCAGGCTTTTAGTGCTGATGACAGGGAAGAATTAAAAATTTATGACAATAGTGCAAGCTTGCGTATTGATGAGCATGTAAAGGCATTGGAGCAGCTGCTTAACATTCTTTGTGCGCAGGTGGGATTGTCATCGGGCAGCTTGTCCTATGTTAATCAAACGGCTAAAACAGCCACCGAGGTAATTAGTCAGAACAGTAAGTCGCATAGAACACGTTCATCCCATCAAAAGGTAATTGCCCAAGGGTTAAGGACAGTTTGTGAAAATATTTTAATCATGGGAAAGGCAATAGGTGCATTACCGATTAATTCTTCTACTATGGTGGAGATAGAATTTGATGATAGTGTAATTACGGATACGGATTCAAAGCTTGATAATGCTTTAAAGCTGTTTGATGCTGGGATAATTACTAAGGATGAGGTTTTAGAAAGGATTTAGGGTGAAGGAAATGAAAAAGGAAGAGTATGAAGTTAATCAACAAAATCAAATAGAGTCTGTAAGCGAGTTTGATACCTGTGAAAACGAAAAGACGTATACGCAGGAGCAGATTAATTCTATCGTTGCAAAGGAAAATGCAAAAACGCTTGAAAAAGCGTTAAAGGAGCTTGGCTTTTGCGGTGAGGGAAGGGCAAAGGAACAGCTTGTACAGTTTAAGGCGTNCTTGCAAGAGCAGGGAAGTATGCTGGAGGCTTTGCAAGCGGAAAAANCAAAGCTTGAAGATGAGATTTCAAGCATAAGAACACTGCATGATGAACAAATGCTGAAAAATGCTTTGTTAAAAGCAGGGGTGATTGAAGAAGAGATGGAAAATGCAATTAAAATTGCACAAGCCTTTCTTCAATCAGGGTATGAAATACCAATGGTATCAGAACTGATTTTAGAAAAATATCCTCATTTATGTTCTGAAAAAGCTGAGATACCTTGTTTTTCAATACCCGTAGTAAAGGAAAATGAAACTATATCCAAAATAAAAAATATTTTTAAAGGAAGGTAGAATTATGTCACTTAATACTATTGAATATGCAAAAATTTTTCAGGCAGAGCTTGATAAACAGCTTGTTGAGGGAGCAACCTCTGGCTGGATGGAGGAAAATGCAAGGCAAGTAATTTATAACGGGGGAAATGAAATAAAAATGCCTAAAATGTCCTTACAAGGCTTAGGCGACTATGACCGTGACAGCGGATATGTAGATGGTGCGATTACATACTCATTTCAAACGATGAAGCTGACAAAGGATAGGGGCAGAAGATTTAGACTTGATGCAATTGATGTTGATGAAAGTGGCTTTGCCTTAGCTGCTGCTAATGTAGCCTCAGAATTTCAGCGTACTAAAGTAATTCCTGAGGTAGATGCTTATAGATATTCTACTCTGGCTGAGCTTGCTGAAGTGAAGAAGGAATATTCACCTGCTGTGGGTAGTGTTTTATCGGCATTGATGAGCGACATTGGTGAGATAAGTGATGTTACCGGTGGTGAGGACGGACTTGTCGTCACTATTGCGAGGCCTGTATATGATTTGCTTATGAGCAGCTCACAAATTGTAAAGCACTTGGATATTTCTCAATTTAAGCAAGGAGAGATTGATTTTTCTGTAAAGACAATTAACGGAGTACCTGTTATTCCTGTTTCAAGTGCAAGAATGAAGTCAAAGTATACCTATCTATCCGATGGAATGGGTGGATTTTCACCGACGGAGGACGCAGTAAGCATTAATTGGATTATATGTCCTAAATCAGCACCGATAGCTGTATCAAAGACTGATAATATAAAGATTATTTCGCCCGAGATTAATCAATTTGCAGATGCATGGGATATTGATTATAGAAAATATCACGACTTGTTTTTACCTGAGCAAAGGCGTAGTGCTGTGGCTGTATCGCTGATGAAATAGGGGGGAGAAAATGATTTTAACTGTGGAAGAATATAAGGAAATGAACTTTCTGGAAAGTACAGATGATGAAAGCTTGAAAGGGCTTTTGCAAAGAGCTGAATCGGTACTTAGAGCAGTTATTAATCAAGATGTGGGCAGTGGGGAAAATCTTTCCCCACCCGCTCTTGAAGAATTAAAGCGTGCTATTGCTTTTCAAGCAGAATATTATATTATACATGATTTTTATGAAGATGATTTTAAGACTATAAAGCTGGGTGACTTATCCTATACTCTGACAGGTAATAGAATGATAAGCAGAATGGCT
>JGI24708J26588_10000669_pt1 | contig 27740 bp, 29 predicted proteins | sample BioPla1DNA2_FD_26588 | JGI IMG/M metagenome (IMG submission 26588) | reverse complement strand
AGTCTTGCCAGTATTACCAGTATTACCTGTATTACCTGTATTATCATTTTTATTATTTATAATAGAGATTATTTCTTCTAGTGAGTCAATATTTTTAACATTGTTTATATTAATATTGAAATATCCATTTTCACGTAGTTTGTTGATTACCTCTGTAGCATTAGAACAGTCAGATAAATCAATCCCTTTGTATACTAATTTATTATTTTTATTTTTTGCTTTTTGTGCATTATTTGTTTTAGAATTGTATATTGCTACTGGATTATTTGAATTTTCAGAATTATTTTCTGCTTTCTTATATATGTTTTTATTCTTTTGGCTTGTTACAGGGGTAACCTGCTCTTCTTGTGCAGTATCCTTCTTCTTACTATCTTTACTATCCTTATCTTTCTGTGAATTGTCTACCTCTTTATTAGAAGCTTCTTCTTTAATTTCCTTTTCTGTATCTACTAATGTTTCTTCTTTAGTAATATTCTCATCATTAGAATTATTAACTTTGCTTTCTACTTCTGTAGTATATTGATCTGCATTTTCAATGCTTATATTCTCAGTTGATTCATTATTATTATTTAATAAATCAAGCCCATTAGCAAATGTTCCTAATAATGATAAAACTAGTGTGCAAGCTGTTGATATGATTAATTTTTTCATATTGTACCTCCTTGTTGGTATCAATTATGTTACAACCATAGGGTAACATATAGACCCAGGGGGTTCAATAGTTAGATATTGGTGGCAATGGCTATTTCTACACTATATATACCATATTATGTAATCATATTAACCATGTTTTATTAAATAAATTACCTTATATATCCATTATATTAAAGATAAAAAATCGCCTCAACCCCAAACAAATAAGGGGTTAGAGGCATGACGGTNTATAGAAAAATATAATTTAATTATTAAGTAAATGTACTCCTTTTCTTGCNAGTATTATGTTTCATATTTATTTCGCATATATTAATTAATTGTTACATATGTATTATCTTATTAATTTGGTTAAGCTATATTATTCCATGCTATGGAATAGAGTGATTATTATTCTTTTCAATATTAGTACAACTTAAATCATTATAATCATGGTCACTGTAATTAAAATCATCATAAGCAAGATCGCTATAATAAGGAACAATAATATAATTACCAGCATGAATAGTGTCTGAATCTAGTCCGTTGCTGTCTTTAATCTCTTTAATATAATCATTTATATCCCTATATTCATCTGTTATGTAATCTGAGGCAATACTCCATAGGGTGTCTCCCTTTTTAATTTCAACAGTGGTAACCCGCTTATATCGCTCTTTCTCTTTTTCTGCTGTAACAGTAGTACTAATTAGACCCGCTGAAATTAGAATAAACAAACATACTATTGCACTCCCCAATATGATAATATTTTTGTCATTTAGAATAAATTTTTTATTTTGCATCCTAAACCTCCTAAATTTGTCTTTTGTGATTAAAATATTATTATTCTATTGATTAGCAGTCACAGGATGTCAAAACTAGTTCATAAATGGTCTTATATTCAATCGAACACATGATGCGAACATTTGTTTATGTATGCATTATATCGAACATAGGTACGGTTGTCAATATCTTTATCGAACATATATTTCTTTTTTCAAACATTTTTTCGTTTTTTAGAACATTAGTTTTGCATTTTTGTTCCAATCATGTTATAATATAGACTATAGGTAATTAGTCTTTGCTTTATGCAAATGTGAACTATATATATATTAATTAAGAAAATGGAGGCTGACTTATGGGATATGGTAGAATAAGTACGAAGCAGAAAGAAATACTAGAATTTGTTAAATCCGAGATTATTAATAAGGGTTATCCACCGGCAGTCCGTGAAATTTGTGAAGCCGTTCATTTGAAGTCTACATCTTCGGTTCATTCCCATTTGGAAACTTTAGAAAAGAACGGTTATATTCGTCGAGATCCATCAAAGCCAAGAGCAATAGAGATAATAGATGATGAGTTCAACCTTACCAGACGTGAATTAGTTAATGTACCGATTGTTGGTACCATTACAGCAGGCCAACCAATTTTGGCAGTTGAGAATATAGAGAGTTACTTTCCTATTCCTTCTGAATTTATACCCAATGAAGAGACTTTCATGCTGAAGGTTAAAGGCAATAGCATGATTAATGTTGGTATATTAGACGGTGATAAGATTCTTGTACAGAAGCAAACCCATGCAAAGAATGGCGATATTGTAGTTGCTTTAATAGATGATGAGGTGACTGTCAAGACATTTTATAAAGAAAATGGTTATTATCGCCTGCAACCAGAAAATGATACCATGGAGCCTATTATTGTGTCTGATTTAAGTATACAGGGTAAAGTGATAGGTCTATTCCGTATTTTTTAAGATATGAAGCTCTTACAAATCTTCTGTTTAATACATAAATAGGGCAAAGGCAATATATAATTGCCTACCTTCTTATACTAAGCTAATGCATACTGATGTAGACCAGTACGCCAAACTTATGTAATGTACATGTCTTGGAAAACATTCTACAGATATAAGGAACTATAGGCAAAGTAAGCAGGGGCAGTCACCATAGCCTTATAATCTATTGTGACTGCCCCATAATTTAATTGTTCTTATATTTTATATTCTTGTTAAATTCCCAAAGCTTCCTTAGACACTATTTTACCATCTCTCCACATACGCTCTAGATTATAGAACAAGCGATCTTCCTTGGAGAATACATGGACTATCATATCACCATAATCCATAAGAATCCATCCCGCTGAACGTACACCTTCTATCCTATCAGGATCATAGCCATTCATTGATAATTTATCTTTAACAGAATCAACCAAAGCTTCTACTTGTAGGGAATTCGAACCATTGGCAATGATAAAATAATCAGAGATAACNGTTATATCTTTGATATCGATTACTTGGATATCTTCTCCCTTTTTCTCCTCCAAAGCCTCATAGGCTAGACGGACCTTTTCTAAAGACTGCTGCATAACAATCCCCTTTCTTTATTAAATAGCCGTATCAACTATTAATACTGCTAGCTTCAATTAGTTTCCTATAATATTCGTATGCTTTAATAGTCATTTCATCAATAACATTATTTGTAGTCTTAAGATAATCTAATGTATTTTCTAAAATCATATATACAGCCTGATCTAAGTTAAAATATGCTTCTTTACGGATTGTATTAAGCCGCGGTATAGGCCTACGGTTAGGCTCAATATAATCTGCTGTAAATATAATCTTCTCCAATAAGGTCATGGAAGGACGGCCAGTGGTATGATAGGTTATAGCATCTAGAATATCTTCATCTTCTACTCCATATAACTTTCTTGCATATAAAGCACCAACCTTGGCATGTAATAGAAATTTACTCTGCATCTCATACTTGGATACAGGTAGATTATAGATATTACATTGCCCAATAAGTTCATCATCAGATAAATGTTTGGCACAGTCATGGAGTATCGCCGCTATACTGGCCTTCATAGTATCATAGCCGTATATTAATGCTAAATCATAGGCTACATCTTTGACTCCCAAACTATGCTTAAATCTTTTGGCTGATTGTAATTTCTCAATAGCATCTACCATCTGATCTAAATTCATACACTAATCCTTCCTCTATAAGATTATACAATAGTTTATTATCTTAGTTCATGCAAATATTAAAGTAGCTTGATATCTTCCCAGAATTTGTTTTATCATAGGTTTTTTATTCTTTATATTCCATAGAACTTAGTTTTCTCATAATCAATTAGAGTTACTCATGTATAAAAAATTACTAAGTATATAATCCTTTACCTTCTCAGGTACATAGTACTGTATGCTTTTGCCTTTGGAAATCCTATCACGAAGAAATCCTGAAGAAAGTTCGTAACTTGGCATATTGAGAGTAATAATTCTAGCACCATATTTATCTTTATAGTACTGTATCTTAAGCTGAATATCCTCGGTCTTAAGATCATCTCTACCAGCCACAACCACAGTACACAAATCCAATACTCCTTGGCAGTTTTTCCATGTCTCCAATTTAATAAGAGAATCTGCGCCCATGATAAAGTAATAATCTGTATTAGGATTTTCCTTAGTTAACTGTGCCAGGGTATCTACCGTATAGGTTGTTCCCTCTCTGTCAAGTTCTATGGTAGATAATTGAAAATGAGGATTTCCCTGTACTGCCAGCTCAACCATCTTTAGTCTATGTTCTTCTGAAATTACTTCAGTACTATCTTTATGAGGTGGATTTTTGGATGGCATAAATAGAATCCTATCTAAGCCTATCTCTTCATAGGCAGTTTCCGCTAGAATTAAATGTCCAAAATGTATGGGGTTGAAGGTGCCCCCCATGATTCCAACCTTAGTCATATCAGCGACTTCCTTTCGAACTTCCACTTATTCTTTTTTCTTTTTATCTACAGGAAGCTCAATTCTCTTTTTTTCTTTTGATTCCCTATATAAGACAATCTTCTTACCAATAACTTGTACCACTTGAGAACGGGTCCTCTCTGCCAATGTTTGAGCCAGTTCATGGGGATCATCCATACAGTTTTTTAAGACACTTATCTTAACTAGCTCCCTTGCTTCTAAAGCATTGGATATAGCTTCTGTAATCTCAGGTGTTAAAGAAGATTTTCCAATTTGAAAAATAGGATCAATATTCATTGCTAAACCTTTTAGATATGCTCTTTGCTTCGTTGTCATAACCTACTCCTTATTTATAATAATCAAACTCTAAACCATACATTCTAACAGTATCACCGTCTTCAATACCTAGGGCTTCTAATTCGTCCAGTATACCATTATCCCGTAAGAAATTCTGAAAGAACTGGAAACCTTTCTCTGAATCTAGGTTGGTATAGCCAAGCATTCTTTCAATTCTAGGCCCTTCAACCACAAAGCGATGTTCATCTTCTTTCCATACCTCAAAGGGACCATCTTCCTCAACCAAACTTTCTGGATAGAACTCTTTTTCAAACACTATAGGTGTTTGATCTACATTTGAAAGCATATGTTGTACATGGTGTAGTAACTCCTTAACCCCCTCACCGCTAACTGCAGAGATTGGATATACAGGAATTCCTTTAGGCTCATATATATCTTTTAACNGCTTAATTACTATATCTGCATCATCTTTATATAATACATCTAGTTTATTAGCGGCAATCACCTGAGGGCGAGTAGCAATATCAGGATTATATGCCTGAAGCTCAGCATTGATTTTCTCGATATCTTCGATTGGATCTCTTCCTTCTGTGGATGCTGCATCTACAATATGAATAAGAACCTTAGTTCTTTCTATATGGCGTAAAAACTGATGCCCTAAGCCCAGCCCTTCTGAGGCTCCCTCTATAAGTCCAGGAATATCAGCTATTACAAAACCACCTTCCTCCATATCTACAACTCCAAGATTCGGTGACAAAGTAGTAAAATGATAGTTTCCAATCTTAGGCCTAGAATTAGTTACACGGGAAAGGAATGTGGATTTACCCACATTGGGGAAACCTATTAAGCCTACGTCAGCTATCATTTTTAATTCCAAAACAACATTTAACTCCTGGGCTTTTTGTCCTGGTTGTGCATACATGGGAACTTGCATAGTAGCTGTCGCATAATGCTGATTACCTTTACCACCTCTACCGCCTCTTAATATAACATCCCTTTTATTCTCAAAGGACATATCTGCGATAACTTTACCGGTTTCCTTGTCTCTTATAACAGTACCAGATGGCACTTTTATAATAAGGTCTTTTCCGCTCTTACCATTGCGCTTAGCCTTGCTACCAGGTGCCCCATCTTCAGCAGCATATTTTCTTTTATATCGGAAATCACTCAGGGTGTTAATTCCTTCATCCACTTCAAAGATAACGTCGCCACCTTTGCCACCATCTCCACCATCAGGTCCACCGGCTGGCACATACATTTCCCTGCGGAAACTTACATGCCCATCTCCGCCTTTACCTGATCTTATATATATTTCAACTTTATCTGCAAACATTATTTCACCTACTTTCAGATTATTTTACATTTATTATTTAAAAATCAAAACAGGGTAATGATTTAAAGCTGTCTTACTTAGTGAACTGCTCGCTGCCTAAGCTTAAAGCAGGACCTTGTCTATGTATAAAGTATATCCTAAATCTATATTGCTTATTATAATCGGAATTACTGGTAATTACAACCACATTCCTCTTGGATTTATACACGTAAAAAACCCCAAATCCGAGATAACTCATGAATTTGGGGTTATAGCAAACAGTATTAACTATTTTGCTTCAACAGGGTAAACACTAGCCTGTTTCTTGTCTCTACCCTTTCTTTCAAATCTTACTATTCCGTCAACTAAAGCAAATAATGTATCGTCTCCACCACGTCCAACATTACGGCCTGGATGTATTTTTGTTCCACGTTGTCTGTAAAGAATATTTCCAGCTAAAACAAATTGTCCATCTGCTCTTTTCGCACCTAATCTCTTGGATTTGGAATCTCTACCGTTCTTGGAAGAACCAACACCTTTTTTATGAGCGAAAAATTGAAGGTTCATTCTTAACATCTCTTACACCTCCTAAATTCAATTAAAACAGTTTATCTACTAAACACTATATTACTGTGATTTAATCTGCTTGATTTGTATATACTTATTGGTATATTCTTCCTCAATTCCCGAAAGTCCCAATGCTAAAGAGTTTAATAATAAACTTGCATTATTGCTTAAGGGAGAAACCACATGAAATTCTATTAACCCCATCTTATCATCTTGTTCCAAGGTGAACTTGTCAGAGGTAAAATGTTCAATAGAATTTATTGTATTGATTACCAAGGCCGATACTGCAGCACATACTATATCACTACCATATTCAGCATAATTAGCATGGCCCTCTATAGTAAAGCCTGTAATCATATTGTCTGCATTTTTATAAATGGATATAGAAATCATATCACATTAACCTATGCATTGATTTTATCAATTTTTAATTTGGTATATGGTTGTCTGTGACCAGTTTTCTTGTTATATCCGCTCTTGCTCTTATATCTGAATACAACAATCTTTCTGTTCTTGCCTTCTTCTACAACAGTAGCAGATACAGTTGCATTAGCTACTGTAGGATTACCAACTATTAATTTACCATTATTAACAGCAAGTACTTGATCTAAAGTAACTTTTTCACCAGCTCCTAATCCGAGCTTCTCAACTTTAATGATATCGCCTTCCGCTACCTTGTACTGTTTACCACCAGTTGCAATTATTGCGTACATACGGCACCTCCTATTATCATTACTCGCCAACTATGGTGTTCGATATAAAATCGAAGCTTATAACCTCGTTGTGCGGCACACTAAGTAACTGTAACACATATTCTTTATTTTGTCAATTAATTTTCATAGTCAATTTTTTAATTCTCCCTCTTTCACCATCTCATATAGTGGTTTACGGACCTTTTTTCTTGTTACTTCTACAAGGCCCAGGGCGGTCATATCTACCAGAACTGTTTTTATGGGATCTTTTTTCAAATGTTTATCCAGTTCCTCCATAAGCAGTTTCTTATCGGCTACTGATACCATATCTATAAAATCAATAATAATAATTCCTGAGAGATTGCGAAGCCTGATTTGTCTTGCTATCTCCTTGGCAGCCTCAAGATTCACTTTAAGAAAAGTCTCCTGTACCTTCTTTTTGCCAGCAACTGCTTTGCCTGTGTTAACATCAATAACAGTTAGGGCCTCTGTAGGCTGTATTATTATAGAGCCACCAGATTTTAACCAAACCATGGGTCTTATAGCTTCACTAATTTTACTTCTTATACCATATAAATTTGATAAACTAATAAGATCATCTGTATATAGACGGAGTTTACTTAGATCTTCCTTCTGATATTGCTTCAAATAGTTTTTTATATTTTCATATAACTCTTTATCATCGGTTACAACCTCATCCACATTATCAGCATATCCGTCCCTAATATCACATATATAGACAGGAGGTGTGGAATATAATAATGAAAAGCAGGTTTTATGAACTCCATACTTTCGTATATCTTCATAGGCTGCTTGTAAGGCTAAAATCTCATCGATTAACTTTTTATCCTCTATATAAGCAGCATTGGTTCGTATAATTAAGCCAAATTCCTTGCTTACATAAGGGGTTACTAGTTTTCTTAAACGCTGTCTTTCTTTATTGTCAGTAATCTTTGAGGAAACTCCTACTGTCCGCTTTCCATAGGTTAAAGCAACATATTTACCTGTGAAATTAAGATTACTACTTACTACGGGAGCTTTCGATTTAACATCCTCCTTAGCCACTTGAACAATAAGCTCATCACCTATTTTTAGTTTTGTCTCCTGAAGATCGGCATTCTCTTTATCATATCCCTGCCCCTTGGCCAGTATAGGATAGGGATTCTCAGCAATAGAGTAATAACACATTTGTCCATTGGCAATCTCAATAAAGGCTGCATTAATATTTTTTACAATATTTTTAACCTTTCCCAGATAGATATTTCCCAGAATACCTGTTTCTTCTGCAGAATTAATTGATACTTGTATCATATCCCCATCTTCCATAAAGGCTGAAATTATCTTATTATTATGTTTAGTTATTACTAGCTTATTATTCAATCCCTGTCACTCCAAATTACCTTTTATTAATATTCTAATTTATCTAAGGAAGTTAATTTCTTGCTCTCCTCATCCCTGGTATAGATTTCCAAGCGATGTATCTGCCAAGCAAATTTATTAAATTCCAAGCCCATACTATCATAAAATGCTTCCATAACCATTTCTGGTTTAATATTAATTATACTTCCAGTATCCAATTGTAGATAGAGCTTTATACCGTTCTCATATACTTGGGCACTTGATATTATATCCTTATTATTAGATGGCAGCTCAGCCAAGCAAGACGATAGTTTATCCTGGTATTCCTGCTTATCAAAAGCGACTAAAGTGATATTTTCCTTAATATTAATTTCTTTCTCACTTTTCTTAGTCTTTTTAATTACCCTTATCTCCGGTTTATTATAGAACCCTTCAAAAGCTTGACGAAACTCCCCTTGGCTAGTTATGCCCCCACCGATATTGTACCCATCTTTTAGGGACACTAAATAATCCGCTGAAGACACCAGAGCCATGGACTTAATCTTCTTCTCATTTTCCCCTGGCTCTTTTAGGATTTGAAAATCTATAACATGAAAACCTTCTGTTAAGACTCCGTTTAGCCTGTCCATCATTACCTTAGGAGCATCGCAAGATAGTAATTCCACATCTAAATACTCACTGTCGCTGGTAATTCCAACTCCTAAAGGAGCAGCAAAAGACATAATCTGATGGGGACTATAACCCTCGGAATATTTATTATCAAACTGAGCTCTACGAAAAGCCTTTTGGAAATAACGCATCACATCTAAATGTCCTATGAATTTCATAGCACCATATTTTTGAAATTTAATCCTAACCTTCATTTGTTACCTCCTCAAAGCACACACCGCCGCCAAAAATAGCAGCTCCACATCCTGTACAATTCATTCTACAGTTCGGTGTTACCTGGCTTTCTCTTGCCCTATGATATTCCTTAAGTAAAAATCTCTTAGACACACCTACATCAATAAAATCCCAAGGGAAGATCTCATCTTCACTTCTTTCCCTATTATTATAGAAGGCTATGGCAAGCCCATTATCTTCAAAGGCTTTCACCCATTTTTCATAATCAAAGAACTCACTCCAGGAATCATATAGACAACCAGATTTATAGGCATCATAGATAACCTTGCTGATTCTTCTATCCCCTCTGGCCATAACTCCCTCTAATTCAGAAAGGTCTGCTTCATGCCAATTATATTTAATACTCTTACGATTTAATTGCTCATTTATTTTATTTTTAAGATATTGTTGTTTCTTAGAATACTCTTCCTTAGTATCCATCCTGGACCATTGGAAAGGAGTAAAAGGTTTTGGTACAAAGAAAGAGGTACTACTAACAATACTTACCTTACCATTTCTTTCTTCTTTAGGTATTTCATAATATCTACGGGCAATCTTATCTGAAAGTATAGCTATACCTTCAATATCCTCCTCAGTTTCAGTTGGAAGTCCCATCATAAAATACAGCTTAACCCTATTCCATCCACCAATAAAAGCTTTATAGGCTCCATCTAAAATATCTTCCTCTGTTAGGCCTTTATTAATAACATCACGAAGTCTTTGAGTACCTGCCTCTGGAGCAAAGGTAAGACTACTTTTTTTAATATCCTGAACCTTACTCATAACATCAAGGGAAAAGGCATCTATACGAAGGGAAGGCAAGGAGATATTAACTCCCTTAGAGCCAAATTCATCAATAAGAAAATAAACCAGTTCTTGAAGTTTGGAATAATCACTGGAACTTAAAGAGCTTAGGGATATCTCCTCATGGCCAGTAGAAGCCAGCATTTCATATGCACACTCTTTTAAATATTCCAAATCTCTCTCTCTTGTTGGCCGGTATATCATACCTGCCTGGCAGAATCTACAGCCTCGTATACAGCCCCTTTGGATTTCCAGCACTACTCTATCCTGGGTAGCCTTAACAAAAGGAACTAGAGGCTTTGTAGGATAATACGTCTGGCTTAAATTCATCTCTATCTGCTTTTTAATCTTATCTTTGGCATGGGGATTATTTTTCTTAAAGCTTTCTATTGTTCCATCCCCATTATACTGTACATCATAAAAAGAAGGCACATACATACCATCGATTAGTGCCACCTGCTCAAGTATTTCCTTTCTTGATCTGCCTTCCTTCTTGCACTGCTTATAGACATCTAAAATCTCATTATAAGCAGTCTCTCCCTCTCCTATATAGAAGAAGTCAAAGAACTCAGCAATAGGCTCAGGATTATAACTACATGGTCCGCCACCTATTACTAATGGGTGCTCATCAGTCCTATCCTTGGCATAGATAGGTATTTGGGATAAATCTAATATCTGTAGTATATTGGTGTAACACATCTCATATTGTAAAGTTATCCCTAAGAAATCAAAATCTTTAACTGGATCTTGACTCTCTAAGGCAAATAGAGGGATTTTCTTCTCCCTTAATATCTTGTCCAAATCAACCCAAGGGGAATAAACCCTTTCGCAATAGGTATCTTCCCTTCGATTCAAAATATCATATAGTATCTGAATACCTAGATGGGACATGCCAATCTCATATACATCAGGAAAACACATGCAGAAACGGATATCCACTTCCTTGGGATCTTTAACCTTCATATTTACTTCACCACCGATATATCTGGCGGGCTTTTCAACTGTTAATAATATTTCATCAGATAGTGCTAATTTGCGCATTATATTACTTGCATTAGAATACTTAAGCTGCTAATGCAATTCTCCTCTCTATTTAAACTTATTTCTCTTATATTACTTGTTATAAAGCTTACTGATATGGCAAATATAATATAAAGGATATTATAACTGAAATAAGCTAAAAAGACAAACACTTTGAATTACTTGAATAATGTTACAACAAATGTTTCCAATGTCTCCAAATAATCTATTCCTGTAATATATTCTCTTACTACTATTGGATTAAGGTTACCTATGGTAATATTAAATTTATCGATTATAAAAACACTAAGAAAAAGTACGAAGGCACATACAATCCTAATTACCAAAGACCTAAAAGATGCTATTTCTTGCTCACTTTCATATGAACTATCATTATATTTTACTATAGCATTTCCTAATGGGTCTTTACTAATAATACTTTTCTTTTGATGGGATATATTACTTAATACTTGCTCTTCATTAATACCACTACTATATTTACCCATATTAGAAAGACTATTTAACTGCCGAAGACAGGCCTCCCTTGCTTGTCGGATATACTCTTCCCTGGATAATGGAATTGAAGAACTACTATATTCACTATTTTCGTAAGAATTATTTGTATTAACAGGTAATTCCTCTTTAAGATATGGTGGTTCTTTCATTGTTACTTCATTTGCTATAAGCTCTTTTGATTCTTCAAGAATATTACCAGTTGCAAATAAATTATCACTAATACTATCAGATAATTTTTTTTCTATTTGATGATATACCCTATCATCTAATTTAGTATCCATAGTTGCCTCCTTCCAAAATGCACATATTGATTTCATATTCTATATAATACTTTTAATTAAAATGAAAAATAAGCTTGTTTTCGCCTACTATATTATATTTTTATAAAATGTATTTATACCAAATAATATTTTATTTCATTCAACGCTTTAAAGTATTAAGTAATATTCATTGAAAAAATAAAAATAATCATTTATAATATCTTTAGTTATGCTATAGATTAATAACAAGGAGGAAAACCAATGACACAAAATGTTTATGACATTTTAATGGAACGTGGGTTTATAGAACAATGTACCCATGAGGATGAAGTTAGAGAATTACTAGGGAAGGAAAAGGTAACTTTTTATATAGGCTTTGATGCCACTGCAGATAGTTTAACCGCTGGACATTTTGTTACTGTTATGGCAATGATGCATATGCAAAGGGCTGGTCATAGGCCTATTGCTCTACTGGGCGGGGGTACAACCATGATTGGAGATCCCAGTGGTAAATCCGATATGCGTTCAATTATGACCTTAGAAACCATCCAGCATAATGCTGATCGTTTCCANCAACAATTATCAAAATATTTAGACTTTGATGATGAAAAGGCATTGCTGGTGAATAATGCCGATTGGCTTCTTAATATAAATTATGTGGAGTTTTTAAGAGAAATCGGTATTCACTTCTCAGTTAATAAGATGTTATCTGCTGAATGTTATAAGCAACGTATGGAAAAAGGCTTAACATTCTTTGAGTTTAACTATATGTTAATGCAATCTTATGATTTCTGGAAACTGCATAAATTATATGATTGTAATTTACAACTGGGTGGTAATGACCAATGGTCCAATATTATTGGTGGTGTAGAACTAATCAGAAGAAAAGAGCAAAAGCCAGCTTTTGGTTTAACTTTAAAATTGCTTACCACCAGTGAAGGTATCAAAATGGGTAAAACAATGAAGGGCGCTGTGTGGCTAGACCCTAATAAGACTTCCCCTTACGAATTCTATCAGTATTGGAGAAATGTTGAAGATGCTAAGGTTGAAGAATGTCTAGCACTTCTTACATTCCTGCCAATGGATGAGGTAAGAAGACTAGGTTCATTAAAAGATGCAGAGATTAATACTGCTAAGGAAGTATTGGCTTATGAAGTAACAAAAATTGTACACGGTGAAGAAGAGGCCCAAAAAGCTCAAGAGGCTTCCAGAGCCCTATTTACTGGTGGTTTTATATCTGAAGACATGCCTACTACTACTTACCCAGCAGCCAGATTTGAAGAAGGTATCGATTTAATTACCTTATTATGCGATGCTAAATTAGCAACTTCCCGCTCTGATGCTAGAAGAACTATCCAACAAGGCGGAGTTACTGTTAATGATGTTAAAATAACAGATATCGATAAGGTATTTACCAATAAGGATTTTAATTCTGACGGCGCCCTCTTGGTAAGAAAAGGTAAGAAATCTTATCACAGATATATAGCAGAATAGTTTAGAAGAATATAAGATCTATTTAAAAATTTCTGATTGGAGTTGATCCTATGGCCTGGTGCCCAATCTGTAGAAAAGAATATGATAATAATATTGATGTTTGTCCCCAGTGTAATGAGGCTTTAATTGATCAGATTAAAGAAATTGCTTCAACTGATGAGGATTCTTTAAATCTGTTAAGAGGAAGTGGAAAAACTTACGTAGCTAAAGAGGACCAATACCGTGATTTAACTTCAACTGTATGGACTTTTATGTTTTTTGGAATTGCAGGCCTAATATTTGTTTTTCTTAATCTTATAGGGATATTAGATGTACTCCATGGTTTTCTACCTAATTTAGTCATGAGTGCATTGTTCATCTTCTTTCTATGGGTAGGCATCAGTACCCATTACAAGGCAAAAACCGTTCAACTAGAAATAGATGACGAGAATAGATTAACAGAGCAGATTAACCAATGGCTTAAGGAGCATATAACAGAAGAATTCTTGAAAGAAAATTATGATACAGACGAATCTGCAGAAGTAAACTATATAAGAATCTCTGACAAGGTAAAAGAGCTATTAATAGATGCATTTGGCACACAGGATGGGGCCTATTTGGATAAACTTTATGAGGATTATTATAACAACCATTTTGAATAAAGAATGAGATAAAGGGTAGTTGTAACATATATAAGGTTACAGGTAAAGCCAATTCACTAAAGGGGTGAGGCTAACCTGTAACCTAAATCAATGTTGCAACTGCCTTTTAATATTCTGGTCTAACACCAAACTCTGCATCTTCAACCCACTCTTCAGCATGGCGAAGCATGGATGCTAGACTATCTAAGATTTGAAGATGGTTTTCTTCCTGCTCAATTAGAAATTTAAAAATCTCTTTATCTTCATCATCCTCTGCTTTCTCTAAAAGTTCCTTATATAATTTTATACTCTCCTCTTCCAGCTTAACAGCCTCTCTATAAAAATCCAGCTGCTTAGCTTTATCGGCAATGATTATATCGCCCCTGTCAGCAAATACATTCTTTGTATTGGCCAAAATATTACTATCCTCTAATTGATAGGCCAGTTGATTACTTTTATCCCTTAATACTTGTGCATGTCTTCTCTCGTCCTCAGCCAGTAAATTACAAACTACTTTAACACCTTGATCATCATTAAGTTCTGCCTGTCTTAGATAATATTGTTCCCCATCCAGTTCCATTTTAATGGCATATTCTAGATTTGTCATTAGCATCTCCTCTCATATGTATAGCTAATTGGAATGTTACAAGTACCAACATTATAACATTGGTGGTAAAAGTTAGCAATGTATAGTTGATCTTATACTTTTTTACAGAAAAGTAATGTCAACCTATATGTAATTTTAAGTTGACATTGTTTTCCGCTTAATGTATAATAACTTACAAATTAATGTAAATTCATCAAATCATTAGATATATATTAAGCAAAATAATAGACACAACTTTATATTCCACATAGAAAGAAGGTTAGTATTATGGACATTAAAGAGAGCATTCTAAAAGTATTAGAGAATAATAGGGGAAAAAGTATCAGTGGTACTAAGTTGGCCAATGAACTATCTGTAACCAGAAGTGCTATATGGAAGAATATTAAACAATTACAGGAGGAAGGATATAAGATAACTGCAGTTAATAATAGGGGCTACTGCCTGCTACCAGAGAACGATATAATTTCCCCACAAAGTATTAAGCCTTATCTTAAAGGACAAGCTAGGGATTTTATCTTCGATATAAGGCAAAGTGTTACTTCAACCAATACCCTTGCCAAAGAAATGGCCAGTAAAGGCGCTAAGGAAGGAACCGTTATTATAGCCAGAGAGCAAACTGAGGGTAGAGGTAGGATGGGCCGCTCTTTCTACTCTCCCGCTAACACTGGAATCTATTTTTCCATTATCCTAAGACCTAAACTCACTATAGAAGACTCCCTTCTAATAACCACATCTGCAGCAGTTGCTGTGGCAGATGCTATTGAGGAAGTTAGTGGCAGTAAGACACAAATCAAATGGGTCAATGATATCTATGTATCTGATAAAAAGGTATGCGGTATACTGACTGAGGCCTCCCTAAACTTTGAAAATGGTGGGCTTGAATATGCTGTAGTCGGCATAGGTATCAATATTAATACCGACATTTTTCCTGATGATATTAAGACCATTGCTGGTTCAGTATTCGAAAGCAAACCTAAGGATATTCCCATTACTTCGATATTACTTGCTAATATCATTAATAATATAGCCAGTAGTATGGGTTCTCTAACAGATAAGAGATACCTTGATGAATATAAGAGACGTTCCTTTTTGATAGGCAAGCCCATTGTAGTTTTCAAAGGTAAAGATAAGCTGACTGCTAAGGCAATAGACATCGATGACAAGGCCAGGCTGCTTGTAGAATATGATGATGGTTCCCTAGAAGCTCTGCAGTCGGGGGAAGTCAGTGTTAGAGCTGTTTAATATAAATTATAAGCAAATATCTAAGAAAGGAGAAGTTGTAATTCTCTCTAAAAGAGAAAGCTACAGCTAAGGTATTGTTATTATGGAAAAACAAAAAACAAAGAAGGTTAATGAAAGTATAGTTAATAAGGACATGGTAAATAAAGGCTCTGTTATCAGTTCAGAAAGAGTTAAAATGCTGGTTTTAACAGGAATGTTTACAGCAATGCTCTCCATTATGGCTCAAATTGTAATTCCTATTCAGCCAATCCCCTTCTCCCTATCCCTATTCGCCATATTTCTAACTGGTGCTCTATTACCACCTAGATATGCCTTTCTTTCAATTCTATCCTATATCCTCCTAGGTGCCTTTGGAGTTCCTGTTTTTGCTGGATTTAAAGGCGGCTTCCATGTCTTGACTAATATGACAGGGGGATACATAGCATCATATCCGCTGATGGGGCTAATAACATCTTACTCTTATAAAATTACGAGTAAAAGAAAAACTCTATTTTTAACAATAGGGATGGTTCTTTCTTTACTAGTCTGTTATGCCCTAGGAACCTTATGGTTTACTTATGTTTCAGGAACAGGCTTTATTAAGGCCCTTTCCATATGTGTTATACCCTTTGTTCCCTTTGATTTATTAAAACTAATACTGGCCGTTACCGTAAGTTCAATTATCAGAAAAACTATCAGATAGGGGCACACATTATTATATAATTGTACATGGCTTGCTGGATCTATAAAATAAACGGGTTGTTGCAGGTAAGTTTTGCAACAACCCATTATTTTATTCCATTGGGGAGAATAAATCCTCCAACTCTTCCCTACTAAGGGTATTAATAAATACTTCTTTAGTGTTGATAACAGTTTCAGACAGTTCCTTTTTCTTTCTTTGTAGCCTATATATCTTCTCTTCTATGGTTCCTTTAGTTATTAATTTCATCACATGGACCTTATTTTGCTGCCCAATTCGGTAAGCCCTGTCTGTTGCCTGATCTTCCACTGCTGGATTCCACCATGGATCATAGTGGATTACTGTATCGGCTCCTGTAAGGTTCAGTCCAGTGCCACCTGCCTTAAGGGATATGAGGAATACCTTGCCTTCCCCATTATTAAACCGTTTAACATAATCATTTCTTTCCATGGTTGAAGTCGATCCAACTAAGTAGAAATATGGAATCTCCAGTTCTATTAATTCCTTCTCTATAATCTGAAGCATGGAAGTAAACTGTGAAAACACCAGTATACGGTGATCATTGGCAATACAATCTGTTATAACCTCCATCAATAGCTCCAATTTACCACTGCCGCCTTGATAGTTTTCAATAAAAGTAGAAGGATGACAGCAGATTTGACGAAGCCTAGTTAAGGCAGCCAATATCTTAATACTGTTATTTGCCCTATTATCCTCTGAATATCCAGTATGAATTTCATTTCTAATATTCTCTAAATATGACAAGTAAACTTTCTTTTGTTCGGAGGTTAGTTCCGTAAGCATCTTGCTCTCATACTTGTCTGGTAGTTCTGTAAGAACATCCTTCTTCATTCTTCTTAATATGAAAGGAGCTATCCGCTGGTGTAAATCATTAAGGGCTTCCGTATCATCTCTAAGAATAGGCTTTTCATAAACTTCTAAGAATTTTGAATGGGTACCCAGATATCCTGGTAATATAAAATCAAATATGGACCATAATTCCGAAAGATTATTTTCTATGGGTGTACCAGTTAAGGCAAAATGATTCTTAGCCCTTATCCTTTTAACTGATTTTGAATTCTGTGAAGCATCATTTTTAATATATTGGGCTTCATCAATGAAGACAGTATTAAACTCTATCTGTTCATATAGGGTTATATCTCTACGTATTAAGGGGTATGAAGTTATCAAAACATCAAATTCATCATACCTTTCAATAACATCCTGCCGCTCCTGGGGTGTCCCCGTTACCACTTCTGCCTTTATAAATGGTGTAAAATTCTCAAATTCATCTAGCCAGTTATATATCAATGAAGTGGGACAGACTATGAGAAATGGCACCCTCTCCCCTGGCTTTAACTTATTATTTTTTTTATAATCTTCTATTATGGATGCAATATATACAATTGATTGTAGGGTTTTACCAAGCCCCATATCATCGGCCAATATTCCTCCAAGAGTATTTTCAGCTAAAGTTCTAAGCCAACGATAGCCCGTCATTTGGTATGGTCGAAGCTCTGCCTCAACCCCCTCAGGTATCTGATACTCACTGATTTGAGGATTTAATATCCTCTCCGTTAAGGTTGAAAAATCAATACTTTTCTCAAACTCATACCTATCATCACTAAATATCTTATCCAGATACACAGCATGTTGCTTACTAAGAAGTATAGTATCTTCCTGTAAATTATCATCATCAACATTAATGGCTTCTAATATTTTTGATATATCGTTAATTAATTCATTTTCGAGATTAATAAAGCTACCATCTTTTAATCGATAGTATTTCTTCTTGACTTTATATGAATAATATAGAGCCTTTAACTCTTCCTTTGGAATTCCATCCAAATTTAAATCCAATTCCAACATATTTAGTTCAGAGTTAATGCTAACTCCTGCTTTAAATCCACTGGGCTGTCGTACATTAATCTTACGGAAATCTTCAGAGTAATACAGGCTAGCCATAGTTTCTAAATCCATAACTTTCCCAGAAACCAATTCATATATCTTATCTTCATCTTTCATAAGATAAAAATTCTTATAGGGTTGAAAACCTAACCTGAGCAATTCACTAATCACTTCATCCTCACTGGTTCTTTGACGAACTATAATATAAGAACCTGACGAAGCATTCTCAAAGGAATTAAACTCATATTCTCCATACTTAAATNTCAGTTCAGCTTTAATGCCAGATTTAAACTTATCAAAATATATTTTGGTCTCTAGATCACAGGTAATATATCTATCCTGTAATTCATCAGGTATATCTAAGACCATAGTTTCGCTGATTTTGGGTAATACCAGCTCAAGAAATTTAATTTTACTATCCCCTTTAAAAACCAAAGGTTCTTTTTCCTTACCAAAACTATTATAGAAGGGTTTATAGTTCTTAATAAACAATTTGTCTGGCTGATATATAGCACCGTCAAAGTATAGCAGTTCGCCAGTTTCTGTAATTGGAATTACAGCTTCCTTCTCCTTATAATCCACAATAACCATATCTTCATCTATAGAAAGTTGATACGATATCTTAGGATTGCCTTTAATAAATTTTACATTTTCATAGACTTTACCATATAGTTCTAAAGTGAAGCTTAAATCATCTAGAACATTTAAAAATTTAATTAACATTTGCCTAGTTAATGTTACCTGAGACTTAGTAAAAATCTTGGAAAAATGGGAATTATCAATCAGTTCATGAATCTCATATATTTGCAGTAAGTAATTTAATATGTTCATAGATTTAGAATCAAAAGCACTCTCTCCAGCAACAAATTTAAAGTACTTACCTATGGCAAAACTCTCCTGATTGTATATATCACTGAGAAATTTCTTTATGGTCTGTATTTTATACATACGATTATTACCGCCGCTAAGGGATACCATAGCTCTACCATTATCCCCTTTTAACATAGTGGGAATATAGACTGTTGGCGCCAATTGAAATGTTTCACCCACTAGCATACTATATTCCTGGGCCGCAAAGTAATCGATTATCTGTAATGTCTTTATCTCCTCGGGTTTTTTATCTGATAACATACTACGCTCTTGATATTTTAATATAAAAAGTAGTGCAGTTACTACATGTTTACAGGCTCCCTGATCCTTTAATCTGGATGGACAATTACAATTATAATCAAATGTGCCATCATCCTGTTCTTCCACGATGACAGAATAATTATAACTTCCTTTAATAATCAACCTATATGTTTTGGAAGTTTTAGAATAAGTTGCACTAACTATGCGATTATCTTTATAATACTGTACCCCTCTAGCATATACAATATCATTAGAAGCTAAGTTCCTTATTCCTGTTCGTGAAATTTTAATCATAATAGTACACCTTTCTAAATATTGTATCTTGTTATTATACCACATTAATTAGGAAAAGTGTACAAATTGTATAAGTTTATTGCTTATCAAAATAAAACAGTTAATTTTTTAGTAATTGTATCTGGCAAAATGAATTAGCTAGTATTTTACGAATAATATTGATATTTCTTAATATTTATATTAGAATACATAATTAGAAAATTGCGTTATGGAGGTAATCATGAGACATATTATTAGTCCAACAGATCTTACAGTGTCAGAATTGGAGGAACTATTCACTTTAGCCAATGACATAATAGAAAATCCTACGAAATACGAAAACTCCTGTCGAGGGAAAAAGCTGGCGACCCTATTTTATGAACCCAGTACTCGAACAAGATTAAGCTTTGAGGCTGCCATGCTTAATCTAGGTGGTAATATTCTTGGATTCTCATCAGCCGATTCTAGCTCAGTAGCCAAAGGTGAAAGTGTTACAGATACTATTCAAGTAATATCATCCTATGCAGATATTTGCGCTATGCGTCATCCAAAGGAAGGTGCTCCATTAGTAGCTTCTTTACATTCTTCTATTCCAGTCATTAACGCCGGTGATGGCGGTCATAATCATCCCACCCAAACATTTACAGATCTATTAACTATAATGAATTTGAAAGGGCGATTAAATAATTTAACCGTCGGTCTTTGTGGTGACCTAAAATTTGGACGAACTGTTCATTCTTTAATTAATGCTTTGGTACAATACGAAAATGTCCGCTTTATACTAATATCCCCTGAAGAATTACGTATCCCCTCATATCTTAGAAAGGAAGTTCTTGATAAAAATAATATTTCTTATGAAGAGGTAAGAAATTTAGAAAAAGTTATGCCACAACTGGACCTACTGTACATGACTAGAGTACAGAAGGAACGGTTTTTTAATGAGGAAGACTATATTCGTTTAAAAGACACATATATTTTGGATAGTAAGAAAATGGCCCATGCCAGAGAAGATATGCTGGTTCTTCATCCTCTACCCAGGGTTAATGAAATATCTACTGAAGTGGATAAGGATCCAAGGGCAGTGTATTTTAAACAAGCTAAGTTTGGTGTCTATGTTCGAATGGCTCTAATTTTAAAATTATTGGAGGTGGCATAATGTTAAATATAAGTGGCTTAAATCAAGGAATTGTACTGGATCATATTAAAGCTGGCGGCGCTATGAAGATATATTCATATCTTGACTTGGATAACCTAGACTGTACCGTGGCTATCATAAAAAACGCTAAGAGTAACAAGATGGGTAAAAAGGATATCATTAAAATAGATGGCAATTTAGATAATATTAATTTAGGTATCCTAGGGGCTTTAGATCATAACATAACGATAAACATAATTGAAGATGGGAAGATTATAGAAAAGAAATATCCTGATCTGCCAGATAAGGTTGATAATATCTTAAAATGTAAAAACCCCAGATGTATAACTTCCATAGAGCCAGAGATATCCCATACCTTTAAACTAACTGATCGTTCAAATGGAGTATATCGCTGTATTTACTGTGAACAGTCCTTTGAAAGAAGATAATCATAGTAAGCTACAGGCATGATTTAATATCTATTTATAATAATAGAGGCTGCTGTAAAATTAAACAGGTACACTATAGCCTTTTATATTTTACAATAGCCTCTATAATATCTTTACTACATATAACTTGATTATAACTACATATATCTTAATTATTATTTAAAATATCCTTCTTTTAACTGCTTCCCACCTAATGTTTTTCATGAAATTGTCAATATACTCATTCTTTCGATTGGCATATTGTAGGAAATAAGCATGTTCATACACATCTAATACTAATATTGGTGCTGAATAAGCTATGTTACCTAAATCATGGCTATCCAGGCTTATATTCCTAAGTCTGTCACTTCTTTGATCAAAGCACAATACTGCCCAGCCTCTACTGGCCCTAGCAGTGGCTACAAAATCTTCACTCCAATTTTCCATGGAGCCAAAGTATTTCTCAATGTACTTTCTCATAGTTTGATCCGGTTGACTACTGCCACCAATATTATCAAAATAAAGTTCATGAAGTATTACTCCATCTAAGGCATAGGTTTCTCCCCGCTTTAATTCACGATATCCACTANCTGTGGCATTGGCATTTTCCCTATCAGGCTTATCTCTTAGCTCACGGTCTATTCGGTTGATAGCATCTACATATCCTTCATAAAGTATAATATGTACATCAAATTGCTCCTTATTAACTACGGTTATATCATCAGTGTAGACAAAATTAATCTTTTCAATCATAAAACTACCATTCCCTTCTATTTAATCAGCAAACAATAATTCCTTGCTTATATATAATACGAAGGCTTATCCAATTTTATGATAGTTTGTATAAAATAATATTCATAACCTAGGAGAATACATCCTTCCCTGAAGGATGTATTATTGTATAGGAAATTGGGAGTAATTTAATATACATTAACAAAGAGAGGATATTGCAAATACCCTTATTTATTTGCAACACCCTCTATAATATAATTTTATATCACTTTAGAACAAACCTATAATTCTATCATTCTCGTCTACATCTATTCTTTCGGCAGCAGGCACTTTCGGTAATCCTGGCATTGTTACTACAGTACCAGTTATTGCAACTACAAAGCCAGCACCTGCAGACACATAGACCTCTCTGATGTTAATTTTAAATCCAGTGGGCCTACCAAGTTTACTGGCATCATCAGATAAGGAATACTGATTCTTGGCCATACATACAGGAAAATTACCATAACCTAAATCTTCTATCTGCTTTATGGCCTTATCTGCAGCAGGATCATAGGTAACTCCATCAGCTCCATATATTTCTTTAGCAATAGTCTCTATCTTCTCTTTAATTGATAGGGACAAATCATATATAGGTTTATAATGACTTTCCTTTTTCTCTAAGGTCTCAAGGACTTTATTGGCTAGGTCAATACCACCCTGACCCCCCTTTTCCCATACCTCAGAAAGGGCAAATTCACATTGACGGCTTTCACAAAACTCCTTCACATAGTCCAGCTCTGCTTGTGTATCAGTGATAAAACGATTTAGAGTAACTATTACTGGGATACCGTATTTTTGTAGGTTTTCTATATGTTTCTCCAAGTTGACAATACCTTGCTCTAGGGCAGATAGATTTTCAATACCTAGATCAGTTTTGGGAACACCCCCATTATATTTTAAGGCCCTTACTGTTGCTACCAGTACTATTGCATCTGGTTTAAGATTAGCCATTCGGCATTTAATATCAAGGAACTTCTCAGCACCCAAATCGGCACCGAAACCAGCCTCAGTAACTACCACATCTGCCAATTTCAGTGCTGTTTTAGTCGCTCTAACACTATTACAGCCATGGGCAATATTGGCAAATGGACCACCATGAATAATTGCTGGGGTATTTTCTAAGGTCTGTATCAAATTGGGCTTCATAGCATCCTTTAATAAGGCCGCCATAGCTCCCACTGCATTAAGTTCTCTTGCATAAACTGGCTTTCCATCATAGCTATAAGCCACAATAATGTTACCCAGTCTTTCTTTTAAATCTTTCATGTTTTCTGCAAGGCATAGGATTGCCATAATCTCTGATGCTACAGTAATTATAAAATGGTCTTCCCTAACAGTGCCATCTACTTTTCTTCCTAAACCAACTACAATATTTCTAAGAACCCTATCATTCATGTCAACACAACGTTTCCATAGAATTTGGTTGGGGTCAATATCTAATTCATTTCCCTGCTGAATATGGTTATCCAGCATAGCGGCCAATAAATTATTGGCGGATGTAATAGCATGAAAATCGCCGGTAAAGTGTAGATTTAGATCTTCCATAGGAACTACCTGGGCATGTCCTCCCCCAGCAGCACCCCCCTTTATTCCAAAGCAGGGGCCTAAAGAAGGCTCCCTAAGAGCTATAACTGATTTTTTATTTAATAGTCCCAAGGCCTGACCCAGTCCCACTGTGGTCGTAGTCTTTCCCTCTCCTGCAGGAGTCGGATTAATTGCTGTTACTAATACCAGTTTCCCATTGGGTCTATCCTTTATCTTATCCCATAAACTAGCAGATAATTTCGCCTTATATTTACCGTAATATTCTAAATCATCCTCTTGGATATCCAGTAGTGCCGCTACTTCCTTAACTGGTTTAAGTACAGCCTCCTGGGCTATCTCTATATCTGTTTTCATATGCTAGTCCATCCTTTCCTTATTACATGTATATAATAAAATCTTATTTCCTCTTAGCCAGCTTCAAATGAGCATCCAGTATCTCAATAACCTCATCTATTCTCCTATCTGTTATATTTACTGAAATAGCAACAGGATCTATTCCTCTTGGAGTATTCCACTTAATAAATAATTCCTTCCATTTTGGAAAACTAGATAACAGCTTTTGATTGTCCTTTAATTTAACATATATAGATGTCTTTTTTAATACTTTAGCTTTATAAAAGCTATCAATATCCTCCCAAGCTATTCTACCAATTCTAGGCCATGTTGAATTATCTATTATCCCCTCTTTATCAATTGTAATAACTGCCCTAGGTTTATACAAATAGGAAACCACAGAAACTGTATATCCAAAAGAAATAATAATGCCGACAATTCCAGCGGTAACAATAGGGATATTTAGTAGAAACATCCCTACATAGGTTAGAACTATAAACATTATAGTCGTATAAAGTGCCAAGATTAAACGTACGGTCAACTTACTACGTTTCTGATATATTTTTACCTCATTCATTAAAAAGTCCTTTCTTAACATTGCACTTATGTTGTCTTTATGTTAAATTATACATATGAATATGATTAACTTCAACATAGAAAGCTCTGATTGTATATTAGAATTACTTATTCTAATTTGTAAAATACATTATAACTATCTAGGAAGGCTGGAACATATGAAATTTAAAACTATAATTTTTGACTTGGATGGTACTTTACTAAGCACCTTAGAAGATTTACGGGATAGCGTTAATGCAGTACTTAGCAGCAATGGATTCCCCACAAGAAGTTTAGAGGAAGTAAGAAACTTTGTTGGTAATGGTGTTGGCAGATTAATGCATTTAGCAGTTCCTGATACTTGTACAGAAGAAGAAGTCTCTGTATATCTTGAGGCTTTTAAACAGCATTATAGCCTTAATATGAAAAACAAAACAAAGCCCTATGATGGGATTATAGAATTACTGGATAGGCTCAATCAAAAGGACTACAATTTGGCCATTGTATCCAATAAGTTTGATGCTGCTGTAAAAGACCTATCTAGAGATTATTTTGGTGACAGAATTCCTGTGGCAATCGGTGAATCTCCCAATGTAAAAAGAAAACCTGCTCCAGACAGTGTATTTAAAGCCTTAGAAGAACATGGGGCTGACCCTGAACATGCAATCTATGTAGGTGACTCAGATATAGATGTTCTAACAGCCAAGAACGCAGGCATCTCTTCCATAGGAGTTACCTGGGGTTTTCGTAGCCGTAGTGTATTACAGGAGGCTGGTGCTGATTACATAATTGATAACCCTAAAGAGATATGGCCTATTATTGAATAATAATATTTACAAGGCTAATTTTTCTTAATTTAGCCTTGTTTTATAATATTATATATATACTGTAGATACTTTTCTACAATATTAATATTCGAACATTGATAGAGCATTCGGGAACCAACTACATCCTCTATCTCGTTAAAAATTAGTTCCCCATAATCTCCTATTATAAAATCAATTCCAACCAAGCCAAAATCAAATTGCTTTATAATGGTATTAACTATACTTATTTCCGTATCAGACAAGTGGTATAGTTTTACCTCTCCCCCCAGGGAGAAGTTGGATTTAAACCCTTCCCTAGCAGTACGCAGAACTGCAGCTATAATTTCTTTCCCAATAACATAAACCCTAAGATCTTGATGGCGGTAGCCAACCAAGGGCTGTACTACTAAGTCTGAACTTCCAAGTCCCTGTAATATACTTCTTTTCTCAAAAGAGTTATCATTTTCAGCACTTTCATTACCACCATTATTAACTACCTTACTAAAATTAGTATTATCTTTACTATTATCCATAGCACTATCTATAGTGTTATCTTTAACATTATCTTTAGCACTATCTATAGTGTTATCTTTAATATTATCTTTAGCACTATCTNTANNANTATCTNTANTATTATCTTTAGTATTATCATTGCTATTAACATTAGTACTATAGATAAGATTATCCTTGGATTTAATATCAAAGCTAATATTATTAGCCTCATCATTGCTATAATATTGGGAAGGATTATATAAAAATACCTGACTTCCTCCATGGCCATCAACTGCTTTTATTACCGTAGGTGATTTAACCTTATTAAGTATATCTTCACCTTGAAAATTCTTATAGAATTTCGTATCAACCATCTTAATTCCGGTATTGGCAAGGTATTGATATGTTTTAGCCTTATCATTACAGATTTCAGATACAAGAGAATTGTTAAAAACCTTAATCCCCATAAACTCTAAATGTTTACTAAGGAGGGGATATATGGCTCTGCATATAACAAAATCAGGATGGGCAATATCCCTACCCTGATGTCTGATAAACCACTGGTTCTTCTCTACACCAAATTCAATATCTTCCACAAGGATAAGCTTAAAATCTATATCCAGCTTTTTACCTTCTGTAATATAAAAATCTATATATTTGCGATTCTTTAGAGCATTTTCTTTAAAATAAATAAGCCAAGCAATCATAATAGTACTCCATCCTAACCTATTTTGTTCTTAATATGCTGTATTATCCAATCGGCAGCATTGACACCAGTACAATCGAAGATATTTTTAAAATGAGCGTTGGAATTAACCTCACAAACGAGAGGCTGACCATTCTCTCCAAATAAAATATCAACCCCAGCAAAATCCAAACCAATTGCATTACAACATTTCACTGCTAACTCGATCTCTTCTTTGGAAGGATTATATACCTTCATCTTGCCACCTATAGATAAATTAGCTCTAAAATCGCCATTATCAGAGTAGCGCAGCATACTGGCTATAACCTTATCACCTACTACCTGCAAGCGTATATCTCTTCCATGGCTGGACTTTATAAATTCCTGAAAAAGGATAGGTTTAGCTTCCAGTTCCTTTACTATACTTTTTAAATCATTATAATCATTAACAAGATAAACCTGCTGGCCAAAGGAACCGAAGCATTCCTTAACTATCATGGGAAAGCCTAACTCTTCAGATACTCCCATAAGAAAGTTTAAATTGGTATATCCAATATTATTATAGGTCATCGGAGCAACCATAGTTCTAGGCATAGGGATTCCAGAGTTCATTAATCTAATGTGAGTCAATGATTTATCATCACAGATGGCGATTGCTTCGGCAGGATTAAACAGCCTCAATCCTATATATTCTAAATATTTGGCTAGCCTAATATCCTTATCCCAGAACAAAGCAAAATCTACTTGTTCTGTAATCATATTCTTTTGTTCTGACTTAATATCTATTAATATTTCACTATTGGTCTTAAGAAGTAAGTTAATACCATGATTCTTGGCAGCATCAAGAAGCCACATATGAATCTCATTAAATTTATTAGATTGTAAAAATTCATTCACTATTAACCAGCCGGTCATAGGTTTTCCTCCAAATATTTTTCAAACTCTTCCAGTGACA
>JGI24708J26588_10000666_pt1 | contig 27842 bp, 25 predicted proteins | sample BioPla1DNA2_FD_26588 | JGI IMG/M metagenome (IMG submission 26588) | reverse complement strand
AAAAAAATTTAAGCGGGTTCAATAAGAATGGAGGCGCAAATGAAAAAACCGTTGATTATTATTGCTGGACCCACCGCATCGGGTAAGACCAAGGTATCTATCGAACTGGCTAAAAGAATAAATGGGGAAATTATATCTGGAGACTCTATGCAGGTATACAAGTATATGGACATTGGTACTGCTAAGCCTACCCAGGAAGAAATGGAAGGGATTTTTCATTATCTCATAGATGAAATAGACCCTAAGGAAGTCTTCAGTGTGGCAATCTTTCAAAAAAAGGCTAAGGAATACATAAAAAAGATTGATGAAAAAAGCAAAATCCCGATACTCACGGGAGGCACAGGTTTTTATATCCAATCAGTGGTTTACGATATTAATTTTATGGAAACTAATACAGATTTTGAATACAGAAATACCCTACAGGAATTGGCTACAAAAAAGGGAAATCAATACATCCATGATATGCTTGCTAAAATTGATCCGGATTCTGCCCTAACCATTCATCCTAATAATACAAAAAGGATTATCCGCGCCTTGGAATATTATAATCAAACCAATGAACCAATTTCTAAGCATAATGCAGAGGAAAGGACAAGAAAAAGCCCTTACCATACAGCTTTTTTTTCTCTAACCATGGATAGGGAGTTGCTCTATAGTAGGATTGATAAAAGGGTGGATGCCATGATAAAGGCAGGACTAGTAGAAGAGGTAAAAGACCTTCTTAATAGAGGTTATTCTAAGGATTTAGTTTCCATGCAAGGCTTAGGGTATAAGGAGATTGTTGGATACCTTGAGGGGAAGTTTACCATTGAAGAAGCTATATATACTCTCAAAAGGGATACTAGACGTTTTGCTAAAAGGCAACTGACCTGGTTTAGCCACAGGGAAGATCCTTGTTGGATAAATGTAGAGGCCTTGAATTTTGATATGGATAAAATTGTAACAAAAATTACAAATTATATTGAAGAAATTGGCATAATCATATAGAATAGAATTAGATAACATTAAAATTCAAAAGAGGAGTGGATTAAGGTGAGCAAAACTATTAATCTTCAGGATGTATTTTTAAATCATGTACGCAAAGAAAAAACAGCAGTAACAGTTTTTTTAACCAATGGATTTCAATTAAAGGGATTTATAAAAGGCTTTGATAATTTTATCGTAATATTAGATAGTGAAGGAAAACAACAAATGATATATAAACATGCTATTTCTACCGTTGTTCCTGCCAAACCAATCTATTTTAACTATAATCAAGAAAAATCTGATGAACAATAAAAGACTATAGCCACCTTAGGGGTGGTTTTAGTTTTTATATTGAACCTATAAGGAGACAAAACTATGACAGAAAGTATTATAGATATTATGCAAAATAAATTTGGTCTTAAGCCAGCTACCATCGAATTTTGTATGGAAATTGAAAAAGAAATGGAAGAACAGTTTAAAAACATCGATACCATAGCCGAATACAACCAATTAAAGATACTCCATGCCATGCAGAAAAATAAATTAAGCGATATTCATTTTGCAGCAACCACAGGATATGGATATAATGATCTTGGAAGGGACACTATAGAAAGCATTTATGCCGATATATTTAAGACAGAATCAGGGCTTGTTAGGCCTCAGTTAATTTCGGGGACCCATGCACTAACAGTAGCTTTATTCGGCAATCTAAGAGCAGGAGATGAATTATTATCTCCCGTGGGAAAACCATATGATACTTTAGAGGGAGTCATTGGAATCAGAGAAGTTAGGGGCTCCCTTAAAGAACATGGGGTTACATATAGACAGGTGGATCTAAAGGATAACCAGTTTGATTATAATGCCATCAAGGAAGCCATCAATAAAAAAACAAAGATGGTAACCATTCAACGTTCTAAGGGGTACATGTGGAGGCCTACCCTATCAGTACAACAAATAGGGGAACTTATTGAGTTTATTAAAGGTATAAGAAAAGACATAATATGTATGGTGGATAATTGTTATGGGGAGTTTGTAGATTACATAGAGCCGGCAGAAGTAGGGGCCGATTTGGTTGTGGGTTCCTTAATCAAGAATCCAGGAGGAGGCATTGCCCCTATTGGAGGGTATATAGTTGGGAAGGAGGAATATGTTGAAAACTCTGCAATTCGTCTTACAGCCCCAGGGCTGGGAAAAGAGGTAGGAGCTACCTTAGGCCTTAATCAACCGATACTTCAAGGACTTTTCCTTTCACCCCAGGTGGTGGCAGGAAGCCTTAAGGGAGCTGTTTTTGCATCGAGGATATTTGAGAAAGCAGGATTTTTGGTAATGCCTACCTCTATCGAGGCAAGACATGATATCATTCAAGCTATTCAAATGAAGACACCAGAAAACGTAATAGCATTTTGCCAAGGAATTCAAGCAGGTTCGCCGGTGGATAGCTATGTGACCCCCGAACCTTGGGAAATGCCGGGGTATGACAGCCCTGTTATAATGGCGGCCGGGGCTTTTGTACAAGGTTCTTCCATCGAGCTTAGTGCAGATGCTCCCATTAAGCCGCCATATACTGTATTTTTGCAAGGGGGATTATCTTGGCATCATGCAAAGATAGGAATAATGATGGCCCTACAAAGGGTAATGGATAAAGGGTCAATCAAACTGTAATAATATTATGAATGGGGGGATACAATGAATAAAAAATTAGTAGTATTATTATTAACGGTATCTATTGGAGTGGTCTTCCTACTTGGATGCAGTAATCATTCGATAGACCAGACTATATTAGCCGAAAAAAGGTTTGGGGAAGAACATGAACTAGAGAAGATGAAGGATTTAGATGGACAGGATAAGGAGGAAGTAAAAAATGAAGAGCCTGCAGAAGAGCCTGCAAAGGAGGATGAAAAAATTAAGATTCCAAAATTAGAAATAGATACCTATGAGATTCCAGATAACGAGGCCATGAGACTTGTTACTGATATGAGAGTGGGCTGGAACCTAGGAAATACCCTTGACGCAGCCTTTGATAACCCGAATTTTAGTGATGAGCTTATGTATGAGTCATCCTGGTGTGGGGTAAAAACAACCAAAGAAATGATTAAGGAAATAAAAGAATCTGGATTTCACTCGATTAGGATTCCCGTATCCTGGCATAATCATATAACAGATGATAATTTTACAATCAGTGAACCTTGGATGGACAGGGTACAGGAAGTAGTGGACTATGCCGTGGAACAAGATTTATACATCATCCTAAATATACACCACGACATTACCAAAGACTACTACTATCCCAGCAAGGAATTTGAGGAAAACTCATCTAAATATATGGCTTCTATATGGAAACAGATTGGCAATAGATTTGGGGAGTATAACGAAAAGTTAATATTTGAAGCGGTGAACGAGCCGCGATTAGTAGGGACTAATAACGAATGGTGGCTGGAAATGAATAAGGAAGACTGCAGAGAATCAGTAGAAATCATCAATGGGCTTAATCAAGTTTTTGTAAATACCGTAAGGTCGACCGGTAAGAACAATACTTCAAGATATCTTATGGTTCCTGGCTATAGCGCTTCGCCGGAAAATGTTCTTATTGATGAATTTACGATACCAACAGATTTAAAAGAAAACGATAATAAAATAATACTCTCGGTCCATGCCTATACTCCTTATAATTTTGCCCTACAGGCGCCTAATGAATCTGGAAGTATAACAAATTTCGATGCCACATCTTTAAACAGTAAAAAAGATATTAATTTTTTTATGGATCGTTTATATGAAAAGTATATCAGCAAGGGAATACCGGTGATTATCGGGGAGTTTGGAGCTAGGGACAAACAAAATAATCTCCAGGATAGGGTGGATTTTGCAGCCTATTATACAGCTTATGCTAGGGCTAGGGGTATGACTTGTTTTTGGTGGGATAATAATGCGTTCGTAGGAAATGGCGAAAATTTCGGTCTACTAGATAGAAGAACAGTAACTTGGAAATACCCAGAAATTTTAGAGGCATTGATAAAGTATTCGATGTAAATTAACCATAAAGAAGACTCTTTCATGAGAAAGAGTCTTTTTTATATATTGGTCATTGCCTCAATTTCATCTAGCCATATCCTAGAAGAAGCATCGCTGGGCATTCGCCAAACGCCCCTAGGGGATAAGGATACGGAACCCACCTTTGGTCCATCGGGGAGGCAGGAACGTTTAAATTGCTGGGAGAAAAATCTTTTGTAAAAAATCTTTATCCATTTTAGGATGGTTACCCTATCGTATTTATCTTTAAATGCCAGTTCTGCTAAATAGACTATTTTGGAAGGTCTAAATCCAAAACGAATCATGTAATATAAGAAAAAGTCATGGAGCTCATAAGGACCTACGATATCCTCCGTCTTTTGATTAATTCCACCATCTTTAGAAGGGGGCAGTAGTTCCGGGCTTACAGGAGTAGATAATATGTCTTGCAAAATCCCATTGGTGTTTTCATCTAAGTTAGTGTTTCCAATCCAAGAAATAAGGGGTGCTATAAGGGTCTTAGGTACTCCGGAATTGACCCCATACATGGACATATGATCTCCATTATAAGTGGCCCATCCAAGGGCCAATTCTGATAGGTCACCAGTTCCTATTACAAGGCCATTTTCCTTATTGGCTATATCCATAAGGATTTGAGTCCGTTCTCTGGCCTGGGTGTTTTCATAAGTGGCATCATGAATGGTCCTATCATGACCTATATCCTTAAAATGCTGGATACATGCATCGGCTATGGGGATTTCCCGGGAGGTTATGTTTAAGCTTTTCATTAAGTCTAGGGAATTATTATAGGTCCTATCGGTGGTTCCAAAGCCGGGCATGGTAATGCCAAGGATATTTTTCCTATCTAGATTTAGAGCATCAAAAGCCCTAATACAAACCAATAAAGCAAGGGTAGAGTCTAAACCACCGGATATGCCTATTACTGCGGTTTTTGCTCCTGTATGTTCTAGACGTTTCTTAAGTCCATTTACTTGAATAGGAAAAATCTCGCTGCATCTTTCAGCTAAGAGATTTTGCTTAGAGGGCACAAAAGGATGGGGCTTAATGGGCCTTGTTAAAGAATCAGGGGTGTTGATGTTAAGGGTAAAAGGAACCATCCTAAAATTTTTAGAGTAATCCCCGCTATTGCCGATGACCTGTGAAAAACTTGTGCTTTTTCTACGATTAGCCCTTAAGCGATCCAAATCGAATTCATTATAAATTAAATAGCTATCCTCAGAAAAGGGTTGTTTTTCACTGAGAGTTGTTCCGTTTTCGCAGATCATAGAGTGGCCGCCAAAGGCAAAATCTGTAGTAGATTCACCATAACCTGAAGATACATAGATATATCCGCAGATGCATTTTGCCGATTGATGTTCTACTAATGTCTTCCTATAGCTTCTTTTACCTGCGGATTCATTACTTGTGGAAAGATTTAAGATAATATTTGCCCCATAAAGGGATAAATAGGAACTTGGGGCAATAGGGAGCCATAAATCTTCACATATTTCGACACCAATACAAAGATTGCTACGAATATCCTTAAATAAAATATCGGAACCAAAAGGAACTATTTGGTTGCATAGATTGATTTGATTGCTGATTGCACTGGAAGATGGGGAAAACCATCTTTTTTCATAAAACTCACAATAATTCGGAATGGAGGTTTTAGGGATTACCCCTAAGATTTTCCCATTAAGAATGAGGACAGCACAATTAAACAGTTGTTCATCGGCGGCAATGGGTAGGCCGACTAATATCAGCATATCAAGGTTAAGAGAATAATTTACAATCCTCTGCAGCTCGGTATTTGCTTGTTCTAAAAGAAGTTGTTGGGAAAATAAATCTCCGCAGGTATATCCGGTAATACATAACTCAGGAAATCCCAGGACTTGGACATGATTTTTTTGGGCTTCCTTTATAAGTTCAAGAATGTTGTCAACATTTTTTTTACAATCGGAAACAGATATTTCGGGGACGGCTCCCCCAACTCTTATAAATCCATTATTCATATTATCAACCTCTGCATTATTCTTTTGTTAAAACTTCCTAAACAAACCAATCACTTTCCCTAGGATGCTTACGTCCTTGACTATAATGGGGTTCATGGTAGAGTTTTCCGGCTGTAATCGGATATGTTCCTTTTCTCTAAAAAATCGCTTTACGGTTGCGGAATCTTCTAACATAGCTACCACAATATCACCATTTTCAGCGGTGCTTTGTTTGCGAACTAGAACCAAATCGTTATCGAATATTCCAGCTTCAATCATACTTTCACCTTGAACGTGGAGCATATATACGGTGTCGTTTCTAACATAGTCTACAGGAAGAGGGAAATAATCGTCTATATTTTCTACCGCAAGTATAGGTTGCCCAGCAGTAACATTTCCTACTATGGGAACATTAACCAGCTCCTGACGGGTATTATAAAATGTTGTATCTAAAATCTCAATGGCCCTTGGTTTGGTAGGGTCCCGACGAATCATTCCTTTTTTCTCTAGGCGGTTTAAATGGCCGTGAACAGTTGAGGTTGATTTAAGCCCTACCGCATCACAGATTTCTCTAACTGAAGGGGGGTAGCCCTTCTCTAAAATTTCTTTTTTAAGATATTCTAAGATTTCTAATTGTTTATCTCCAATTCGCTTACTCATATAGTCACCTCGCTATATAATATGGTTTATTATACCACATAATTTCTATATTATCAAACTTATGTTCGACATAGGAACGAATATTTTGCCAAAAACCCTTGACTAGGAATATATGTTCGTATATAATAGGTACAAACAAATGTTCTAAGGGGTGTTCCTATGCAAAAGAAAAAAATATTAGCAAGATATCGTTTTATCCTACTGGTTGTACTGTTTATATGTAGCATTCAGATATTTTCTATTGTTTTCATTTACAGTTCCACAGGTAACCAAAGAAATTCCCCAATTGAAAGATACGAACAAATAAGCATCCGAAGAGGGGATTCCCTTTGGAAGATAGCCCAAAACCACAAGCCCCAAGACCTTAGCACAAGTAAATATGTAGCTTACATAAAAGAGTTCAATCATCTAAAATCTAATGAACTCTATGCCGGAGATAGCATTATAATCCCTATTTATAAGCCACATGAATATTAAAGATTTATGGCATTAGTTTTTATAATTTTTATATTTTCCTCAGCTTTACGGCATTAGCGGCGGAGCGTCTTCTTTGATCGTCGATTTGTGCATAATGCTTTCTAGTTGTGTTTACGTCTTTATGACCCAACACATCGGCTACAAGGTATATATCTCCTGTTTCTTGATATAAGTTAGTGCCGTAGGTACTTCTTAACTTATGTGGAGTTATCTTTTTTAAAGTGGTCACAAGGGAAGAATATTTTTTAACTAAGTTTTGAACAGAGCGAACAGTCAGACGGCGGTTTTGAAGAGATAGGAACAATGCCTCTTCATGCCCTTCATTAGGCTGTTTTTTTACCCGTTCTTCTAAGTAGTCCATCAGGGCTTCTTCTACCTCATCACCAAAATATATCACCATTTCATCCCCGCCTTTGCGGGTAATTTTCAATCCATTTAAATCAAAATCTATGTCCGTAATATTTAGTCCTACACATTCGGATACACGAATACCTGTTCCTAAAAGCACGGAAATAAGAGCTAAATCCCTAGACTTTGTATACTGATGGTATCTTTTTTGGGCATCCGTTAATTTATCTCCATTTTCGATTTCATCTAAAAGCCTAGCAACTTCATTAATTTCTAATCTAATAATATTTTTTTCATGGATTTTCGGCATTTCTACTAGGCTAGAGGGATTCACCTTAATTTTTCGCTTTTTATAAAAGTATGTATAGAATTTGCGAAGAGCCGCCAACTTCCTGGCTTTTCCCCGTTCATCGTTTTGGTACTCGATGGTTTTATTTGGATTTTGAGGATGGGGTTTTTGATAATAAGATAAATATTCTAAAAACATTTCAATATGATCCGGTGTTATAGCCTCTAAATCCTTTATGTCTAATTCCCCCATATTTTTATCCTTTAAGGTTGGGTGAATATCCAATATATATTCGAAGAAAATCCTCAAATCATAGGCATATCCTATCCTTGTCTTAGAGGAGGTGGTAGGTTCGATGCCCCGAAAAAACTCAAAGGCAAAGGGGGGCAAAGAAGAAAGAAGGGCGCGGAGTCTTAGTGCGTTTTTTTGCTTTTGTTGTTCAAAATAATTAGTTTCAGCCATACAATCACCCCTATAATGGTTATAAAACCATTATACAAATATATGTTCTAGATAGCAATCTAATATCTTAAAATCATATCTTTTTCTTTTTTGAAGATAATAAATAGTAATGATAGATGTTATTATGAAAGCCATAGTTAAAAGGACCTGAATCCATAAGTTCATAATATTCTATCTCCGCATAAAATAAAATGGTTTAAGGTATATTATGGGTAGAAAAACCTTTTTTATGTAAGGGTATCAATGACTTATTAGGGCAGCTTAGGATAGGGAATGTATTTGATATTAATGAGGTAAAATACGCAATCATAAAAACTAACGGAGTCCTAAGCATTATGAAATATGAGGATAAAAATACCCCAACCTTAGGTGATTTGGGGGTGATAACAAATTCTAAAGAACTCTTTAAAACGGTTGTTTTATTCATAGATATATACAAAGATTAAGCTAAAGCTTTATCTATCAACGTATTTGCCTTATTCCCAGCCTTTGATGGAGGATCTTTGGATAGCTCCGAAAAGATGATTGTCTAGGTTATCGTAGCGTTTGCGAAGGTTTTCTATTAGGTTTTTCATATCTTCACGTTTTGTATTGCCATCTGCAGGACAGGGGCTTTTTATAATAGGGAACTTTTCGATTTCTGCAAGGGTTATGATTTCTTTTTCTGGTACATAGATTAGGGGTCTAATCGAATATAAATCCATTCTATCCAAATAGCTAACCGGAGCAAATGTATACATTCGTCCTTCATAAAACATGCAAAGAAGAAGGGTTTGAATGACATCATCCTTATTATGGCCCAGGGCAATTTTATTACAGTTAAGTCCTTTGGCAACTTCATTTAGGGCCCCTTTTCTCATTTTGGAGCAAAGAGAACAGGGGTTTTTTTCTTTTCGCTCATTAAATACAATTTGTCCGATATCGGTTTTATGAACAGTATAGGGGACTTCGATTTCGTCACATAGCTTTTGCACACCGGTAGTGTCAAAATTATCAAAACCTAGGGATACTGTAATGGCTTCTAGCTCGAATTTTTTTGGATAGAATCTTTGAAGTCCCCTCAAGGATAATAAAAGAGCCAAGCTATCCTTGCCTCCGGATATTCCTACAGCAATCCTGTCACCGTCTTCTATCATATGATAATCATCTACTGCACGACGAACATAGCTAAGAAGTTTTTGTAATTTCATGATATCTTCCTTCCAAGTCAATGAATTTAGCATTATTTATTATATAGAGTTCTGGGAAAAGAATCAAGAAAAATTCATGGAATAAAATAAAAGCTTAAATATAATTATAACTTCTCAAAAAAATAAATATTCGAATATAATTTTTTTGTGTCAATATTCATGATATAATATGTAATAAACATATATATATATGGTGATTTAAATAAGAGGAATGGGATTGTTATTGAGGAGGGATAGAATGCTAGCTGCAAGGGGAAGATGCAAAGAGGTAGGCTTGGTTACAGATTATGTAGAAGAAAAATTGAGGGGGAATAATCCACCGTATCCTATTATAAACCATGAACCTCATAAAATTATTTTGGATTTGTTTGAAAAGTTGTTAAAGATGGGAATGTCGAATAATGAACTGCTTAGGAAATTGATTAATGAATCAGCCAGTTTAAGTGATTTCGATGTGAATATGTCATTTATATCTTCGGGATTAAGTAGATTTGCTGGGGAATTGGCCCAGTCTAGTCAATCTAATATGGCAGTGGTAGAAGAGACCACAGCAAGCATGAATGAGGTAGGGCAGGCCATTGATAGTCATGCTCATATATTAGAGGATTTATCGATTAAATCCAATGATCTTATGAGTGGCAATAGGGATAATATGAAGCTTCTAGAAGATATTAATCATATAAAGATTATTGTTCTAAAGGATTCAGAAATAATGTCTCAAAAGATAGGTTTTTTAGAAGAAATATCTAGAAAGATGGATGATATCGTTGCTGGAGTCAGTACCATAGCAGAACAAACAAATTTATTAGCGCTTAATGCCAGTATAGAAGCAGCGCGGGCCGGCGAACATGGGAGAGGTTTTTCTGTGGTTGCAGAGGAAATAAGAAAGTTGGCATCGGATACTAAAAATAAATTAGAGGATATGCAAGTATTTACAGAAGATATAAGAAATGCAACAAAAGAGGGCATGGACAGTGTAAATAGTACAATTGTATCTATGACGGATATGACCGAAAAAATTGAAACAGTCAATCGTTCCTTTAGGGATAATGGGAATTATCTAGAGATGGTAGTTAATAGTGTTTCGGAACTGGCAAGTATGATGGAAGAAATAAACGCCTCCTCGGAGGAAATCACTGCTGCTATGAATGTAGTGGCCAGTGAATCAGAAAAAATCAGTCATATGACAACTCGGGTTGCTGGGGATTCACAAAAAGCCCTTGATTATTCTAATCATATAGGAAGGGTAGATGACAATATATCCGATATAGTAAAACAACTAATGGAAACGGTTAATGATAGCACCCACCCTTTGACCAATGAAGATTTTATTGCTACCATAGAAGAGGCAATCATATCCCACAAGGCATGGCAGGATATATTAAAAAAGATGATTGACGAAGAGACATTAATGCCCATACAGACAGATGGTAAGAAGTGTAAGTTTGGACATTTTTATTATTCTATACAAATTAGCCATCCTGAAATCAAGGATTGTTGGGCGAAGATTGATCGTTTACATATAGACTTACATAATAAGGGACATGAAGTTATAGAGGCTATTCGTAAAAAAGATTCAAAAAGGGCTATACAATTATATAGTGAGGCAAATCAATTATCCCAAGGGATTATTAAGATGTTAAATGAAATCATCCAAAAGGTTAAAAGTATGGATTTTATGGAAGAAAAGATTTTTTAGGGTTCTTTATATCATTTAGAAGGATTACACTTCGTTAAAGTTGTGTTTCGCGAATAGTATCCCGAATAAGTAAAAGGGGCAGATTTTATAATCTGCCCCTTTTAATCTTTCGCTATTACTGTTTATACAGCATTGTGAACAAAGGATACGATATTAGAAATGGGAATGTCGGTTACAGAACCTACTGTATAAACTGGGTATCCATTCCAGCCACCAGCAGTAATTGCCCCAATTTCATTAGCCGGTTGTACAGGACCAAAGCCGCCATATCCCCCAGCACCAATCCCAGCTCCATAGCCTGTGCCATAGCCATACCCTCCTACACCAAATCCTGTGCAGGCATTTCCTAAAGCGCATCCTGGAGGGGGTCCTATTCTAGAAATAAGTCTTACAAAACAATCGTTAACAAGTAAAACAACTCCGGTAAATCCGGAACCCGATTGTCCTCCGCTACTTGTAAAAATTGTTACGGTTTCGCCAACATAGTTTGCTAATAATGCACCGAAGTTTCCACCGGTGAAAGTTCTTCCAGCACCTGCTCCAATTCCGTTAGCCATATGGTTTTCTCCTTTCATAATATATTTGTTACAATATATACTATTCCTATAGGAGAAAAATGTGACGATTTTTAATATTGTTCGACAATATTTTATGAATTATTCAAAAATCTTTAAAACCAGTGCTTTAAATTCTTGATACAAAGCATATTTTGATAAACTTTCAAGGCTTTTTACCAATTCCTCATAGTACCACTTATGCTCATTTTTATCTGTGACATTAAATCTTTCCCAAAGGGCATCTTTAATCATAAGATAATCCCTTTGGAGTGCCCTTGCATTAGCTAATTTATCCGCCAAGGAAATTAGTTTAATATCCTCATCTTCCACTTCTTTTAAAAATGTAATGGTGTGTTGTTTTCTTTCTTTCCAGGATTTTGACTTGTCTTCACTTTGGGATTTTACAAGGTCTGCAATCCTTTCGTTAAACATTAACTTTAAGCTTTCATAACTTACCTTAGCATCTTCTATGGTATCGTGTAGAAGGGCTGCACAGATGTTATTCACATCATACTTTAACTGAGAGGTTATAATCCCTGCTTCTAAGGGATGAAGAATATATGGAACATCTGTACATTTTCTTTTTTGATTCTCGTGGGCTAAGGTGGCAAATATAATGGCTCTGGTTATCATTTGAATTCCTCCAAACAAATCTGTTTGCATTTTAGTCTTATTATACTATATACTTATAAAAATATTAAATACAGTTTATTTTTGAGATTTAAACTGTATAATATTTTTCTCCATGACATATGATTAAATTAAATCTTATACAAGGAAAGTGAGGAATACAATGGATAAAAAGCCCGGTATAAATAAAAAATTTCTGTCTATAGGCGAGAAAAAATATTCTTATTACGATATCACATCCCTAGGGCAACTAGGGATAAAAGATACCTCAAGACTTCCCTACTCTATAAAAATTCTCCTTGAATCTGCCCTAAGAAACTATGATGAGAACCTTGTAACCATGGAACATATAAAAAGAATCGCATTGGGGATTGAAGACAGCAAAAACGGGGAAATTCCCTTTATCCCCTCTAGAATTGTTTTGCAGGATTTTACAGGGGTTCCCGTGGTCGTGGATTTGGCGGCAATGAGAACCAAAATGTATGAACTAGGAGGAAATCCTGATAAAATTAACCCCATAGTCCCTGTAGATTTGGTCATAGACCACTCTTTAATCATAGATTCCTTTGGAAGTAGTGAGTCTATGAAATACAATGTTAAAAAAGAGTTTGAAAGAAATGAGGAAAGATACGAACTTCTAAAATGGGCTCAAAAATCCTTTTCAAATTTTAGGGTATTCCCCCCTTCCATCGGAATCATACATCAGGTAAACCTAGAATTTTTAGCTACCGTAGCATCCTTAAGGACTATTGATGGAGAAAAGGTTCTGCTTCCAGATTCTTTAGTGGGAACCGATTCCCATACAACCATGATTAATGGCATAGGGGTATTGGGCTGGGGTGTAGGCGGCATAGAGGCCGAAGCTTGCATGTTAGGACAACCCTTATACTTTTTAACCCCTGAGGTGGTAGGCTTTAAACTCATGGGTACACTTCCAGAGGAAGCTACTGCCACAGACTTGGTACTTACCATAACCAATATCTTAAGGAAAGAAGGGGTTATAGGAAAGTTTGTTGAATTTTATGGAGAAGGCGTAGGAAATATAAGCGTTGAAGATAGGGCGACCATATCGAATATGTGTCCGGAATATGGAGCCACGGCGGCTTATTTTCCAGTGGATGATAAGACATTAGAATACCTAAGGGCTACAGGGCGTAGTAGGGACCAGGTTTCTCTTGTGGAAAAATATCATAAAATCCAGGGAATGTTTAGAACCAAGGACTCCCCAGAGCCTAATTTTTCAAGTTATATAGAATTGGATTTAGGCACCATAGAACCAAGTCTTGCAGGACCTAAAAGGCCTCAGGATAGGATTAATCTCAAGGACATGAAAAAATCCTTTCATAAAACTATTAAAGCTCCCCTTGATGAGGGAGGATATGGCTTTAAAGAAGATAAGATAAATGAATATGCCAAAATAAGTTATAAAGACAAAAGTAAAGAAAACCTAAAAAACGGCGCAGTGGTTATTGCCTCGATTACAAGTTGTACCAATACTTCCAACCCCGCAGTAATAATTGGTGCCGGACTTCTTGCTAAAAAAGCTGTAAAATTAGGTCTTACAAGACCCCAATATGTTAAGACCAGTCTTGCACCGGGTTCTTTGGTAGTTACCGAATACTTGACAAAATCTGGACTTCTACCCTATCTAGAAAAATTAGGATTTAATGTTGTAGGTTATGGGTGTGCGACCTGCATAGGAAACAGTGGTCCCCTTATAGAAGAAGTAAGCCGGGCAATCGACGAAAAAGATTTAGCGGTAGCGGCAGTCTTAAGCGGTAATCGTAATTTTGAAGGCAGAGTTCACCCTCAAACCAAGATGAATTACCTAGCCTCCCCTATTTTGGTGGTAGCCTATGCCCTAGCAGGGACCGTCGATATAGATTTTGACTCTGAACCCATAGGAAATAATGATAAAAAAGAGCCGATTTATCTTAGGGACATATGGCCTAAGTATGCAGAAATAGAAGAAATCATAAGAACTAGCATAAGTCCTAATATGTATATAGGAAAATATAAGGATGTATTTACTGCTAATGAACTTTGGAATGCCGTAACGGTTACCGATGAAAAAATCTATAAGTGGAAGGAAGAATCGACATATATCAAGCTACCCCCATTTTTTGATGAAATGGAAATACAGCCTGCTAAGGTTAAGGATATAAAAGATGCCAATGTCTTAGCCATGTTTGGAGATACAGTAACCACAGACCATATATCCCCGGCAGGAAGCATCCCAGAAACCTCCGATGCTGGCAATCATCTGACATCCCAAAACATTAGTATAGAGCATTTTAACTCCTATGGCTCCCGAAGAGGAAGCCATGAAGTGATGATGAGGGGGACTTTTGCCAATATCAGAATCAGGAATAAAATGCTTCCTGAGGTGGAGGGTGGTTTTACAAGGCATATTCCCAGCGGTAAAGTGATGTCTATATTTAAGGCCTGTATGGAATATAAGAAAACCAATACCCCCCTGATTGTCATAGCAGGAAAGGAATATGGTACTGGTAGTTCTAGGGATTGGGCAGCCAAGGGAACCGTCCTCCTGGGAGTAAAGGCAGTTATCGCCCAAAGTTTTGAGAGGATTCATAGGAGCAATTTGATAGGAATGGGGGTACTACCCCTACAATTTTTGGAGGGAGATACCTCTGACTCCTTAGGGATTAAAGGTGATGAAACCTTCAGCATAACAGGGATTTCGGATAATATTTATCCTAATAAAAAACTAAAAGTTACTGCCCAAAATCAAGAAGGTACCCTTTTTGATTTTGAAGTAATTGCAAGATTAGATAGTGGCATTGAGGTAGAATACTATCTTAATGGAGGTATTTTGAACATGGTTTTAAGGAACTTTTTGGCTAAATAATTATTGGTCTAAAGTGTTTTTATATCTTGCTTTGCGGATAAATCTACAAATAAAATAAATCAGCAGCAGCACAAGGGTGGGGACATTAAATAATAAGGTTAAGTAGATGATTCTATCGGAGAAATTTAAAAAAGCCTCTTTCACATATAAGGTACTAAGAATAATCATAAATCCTGTAAAAGAAAGATTTAAAATGGGCAGTATTAATCCAATCCATCGGCTTTCATTAATAGATAAGAAAATCTGCAAAGCAAATATACCTCCAAATACAATAATCATAAAAAAAACACTGATTAAACTAATCATTTTACTTCACTCCCTATAAAATTACTAATATATTAGAATTATAACATAATGTTTTATTAAAGTTAGCGGGAATTTTAGTTATAAAAGATTACAAAAATATAGAAATTTGATTTTTCTATTGAAAAAATTTTTATATCCTGATATTATATTAAAGTAATTGATTGGAAAGCTTTTAAATCTTGAGTCTTTCCAAGCAGATAATTTTGACCACATCCTAGGATGTTAAGGCCATACGGACAGCCGGGTCAGGTGCCGATTGGCAACTTAGTTTGCCTTATTGATTGAGTTAAAAGCTCAAATTTTATAAGTTGGTTACTTTACAACCGGTGCATAAAAGCACATCAACTTGTGAAACGGTCAATAAGAGTGGTAAAAGTAATTATTTGCTATATAGACTCTAAAGATTGTAATTGTATTATGAGAAGGCTTTCTATCATGGTTAGTTTTGATAGGGATACCCTATGGTTTTACTATGGGATATTTCTGCTTTTTTCATATTCATACAATATCCGAGCAAGTATTGTGCATAATATGCATGACACTTGCTTTTTTGTTATTACAATATTTAATAAGGAGATGATCAAATGGGGAAAGCGCTTATTATTGGTTGTGGTGGGGTTGCCTCTGTAGCAGTCCATAAATGCTGTCAAAACAGTGAGGTGTTTGAGGAAATTTGTATTGCTAGCCGTACAAAGTCAAAATGTGATGCTCTAAAATCAAAATTAGATGGGGGAAAAACAAAAGTTACAACAGCCCAAGTGGATGCTAATAATGTGGAGGAAATGATTGCTTTGATTGAAGATACAAAACCAGATATTGTGATGAATCTGGCTCTACCCTATCAAAATTTAAGCATTATGGAAGCTTGTCTTGCTACAAAAACAGATTATCTAGATACTGCAAATTATGAACCAGAAGATACTGCAAAATTCGAGTATAAATGGCAATGGGAGTATAGAAAGCGATTTGAAGAAGCTGGTATTACAGCCCTTTTAGGTAGCGGTTTTGATCCTGGGGTAACAGGGGTATTTGCAGCTTATGCATTTAAGCATTATTTTGATGAAATCGAATATATAGATATTTTAGATTGCAATGCAGGGGACCATGGATATCCTTTTGCAACTAATTTTAACCCTGAAATAAATATCCGTGAAGTAAGTGCTAAGGGAAGCTATTGGGAAAATGGAAAATGGATAGAAACCGAGCCAATGGAGATTAAGAAGGTTTATGATTTTCCAGAAATCGGAGAAAAAGATATGTACTTGATACATCATGAAGAAATTGAATCCCTAGCTATTAATATTCCAGGGATTAAGCGTATTCGTTTCTTTATGACCTTTGGACAAAGTTATCTTACCCATTTAAAATGCCTTGAAAATGTAGGAATGACCTCCATCGAGCCAATCGAATACGAGGGTAAACAAATTATACCCCTTCAATTTTTAAAGGCAGTACTGCCTGATCCTTCCACCTTAGGCCCAAGGACAAAGGGTAAAACTAATATTGGCTGTATTTTTAGGGGGAAAAAAGACGGAAAAGATAGGACTTACTATATATATAATGTCTGTGATCATGAAGAATGTTATAAGGAAGTGGGCTCCCAAGCGGTTTCTTATACCACGGGGGTACCGGCTATGATAGGAGCTATGATGTTAATGAAAGGAATATGGGATGATAAGGGCGTATACAATATAGAGGAATTTGATCCAGATCCTTTTATGGAAGCCTTAAATAAATGGGGGCTACCATGGAAAGAAAGCTTTAACCCAAAGCTGGTGGATTAAGATGAAGATAACTCAGCTGCCTACCCCCTGCTATGTAGTAGATGAAGGGCTTATAAAAAAGAACTTAGAAGTCTTAAAAGGGGTCATAGATAGAACAGGATGTAAAATAATATTAGCCCAAAAGGCCTTTTCCATGTTCAAAATGTATCCGCTGATCGGAGAATATCTAGATGGAACCACTGCCAGCGGATTATATGAGGCCCGTTTAGGATATGAGGAAATGGGGAAAGAAAATCATATATTTTCTCCGGCCTATATAGAAGATGAAATCGATGAAATCATAGGAATTTGTGACTACATTGTCTTTAACTCCTTTTTACAGATCCAAAAATTCAAGGATAAAGTCCTAAGAGCCGGTAAAAAAGCCGGACTTCGTATTAACCCCCAGCACTCAACCCAGGGGGAACATGCCATATATGATCCTTGCTCCCCCGGCTCAAGATTTGGGGTTACTATAGATCATTTTCGTCCAGACTTACTTGAAGGGATTTCCGGTTTTCATTTTCATACTCTTTGTCAGCAGAATTCCAATGACTTAGAAAAGACTCTCGAGGAAGTCGAAAAGAGATTTGGACAATGGCTGCCACAGATGGAATGGATCAACATGGGCGGTGGGCATCATATTACAAGGGAAGACTACGATATGGAGATATTAGAAAATTGTATCAAGAGAATGCAAAATAGATACAATTTAGAAGTTTATCTAGAACCCGGGGAGGCAATCGCCCTTAATGCAGGGTATCTCATTACAACCGTACTTGACATTGTACAAAATGAAATGGACATTGCCATACTAGATACTTCTGCCGCCTGCCATATGCCCGATGTCCTAGAAATGCCCTATCGCCCTCCTCTACTTCATTCAGGTAATATAGGGGAAAAACCATATATGTATAGGCTCGGTGGCAACACCTGTCTTGCCGGGGATACCATAGGGGATTACTCCTTTGATAAGCCCCTAGAACCAGGGGATAAATTGATTTTTGGAGATATGGCAATATACTCCATGGTCAAAAACAACACCTTCAATGGTATGCCCCTCCCTTCCATAGCAATCAAAGACAAGGAGGGAAACTGCCGAATTATCCGTCGGTTTGGATACGAAGAATTTAAAACAAGATTATCATAAAAAAGCCGGATTCAAAAAATGAATCCGGCTTAATCAATTTACTAGGATATTAGTTGCCAATTAGTGTTTGGAGTAATATTCCAGCACCTTGAGAAATTTTACTTCCACGGGAATTTCCCCTAATTCGGGTATTCGTATTAATTTACCTGAAAATGTATCCTTATCTTTTTCGATATAGTCTACAGGCAAATCCGTTTCAGTAAAGTTTGAAACAAAAATTTCTATGGATCTTGATTTTTCTTTTAGGGAAATGATATCCCCTATATTTATTTTATAAGACGGAATATCCACCTTACTGCCATTTACAAGGATGTGCCCATGATTGACCATCTGTCTAGCTTGCCTTAAAGTCGAGCTAAATCCCAGTCTATATACCATGTTATCCAGCCTTCTTTCAAGGCTTTGTGCCAAAATATCATCTGATTTTTCCCTTGATTTTAGGGCATTTTGCACTTCTTTTTTAAATTGCTTTTCTAACATACCATAGTATGCTTTTAATTTTTGCTTTTCTAGAAGCTGTTCTCCATATTCGGAGAGTTTTTGATTTTTTACTCCTCTATTTAATGCCTTAGGATGGTTAAAAACATCAACCCCAAGACGTCTCGATAGTTTAAATCTAGGTCCTGTGAACCTTGCCATATTATTCCTCCCATTTTTTTAAAAAATAAATAGTATGCGATAATAATTTGGCGCCAGTCAGCCTAAAAATATAATAACATATAAATATAAATTTGTAAATGATAAATATTATCAATTGCAAACAAATAGCAAAATGCCTTGACGGCTTTAATTTATGAACTAACTTGAAAACATGAAGTTACCATGGTATAATTTCTAAAAAATAAGGAGTGATTTGTATGGGATCTTTGGTATCTGCAAGTAATATAAGTTTTTTATTGGTGTTTATCGAGGGAATTGTATCTTTCTTTTCCCCTTGCATTATCCCTATAATTCCTGTATACATGAGTTATTTGGCTGGCAATCCAGATAGGAACAAAGAAGATGGAAAAGTCAGATACAATAGGAAAAGCGTGTTTTTTTACACTTTAATTTTCGTATTGGGTATTTCCTTTGCTTTTTTTATTTTAGCCATGGCTTTTACAGTAGTAGGTTCATTTTTTCAAAGACATCAGCTTCTATTTACCCGTATTGGAGGCATATTGATTGTTTTTCTTGGATTATTTCAGCTGGGATTTATAGATTTTAGCTTTCTTAATAGGGAAAGAAAAATACGGTTGAACCTAAATAAGAAAAAAATAACCCCATTTATTGCCTTTATATTGGGATTTACCTTTAGTTTTGCATGGACCCCTTGTGTAGGCCCTGCCCTTTCTTCTGTACTAATATTGGCATCAAGCGCCAAGAGCTCCTTTATGGGATATATTTTGGTATTGATTTATACTTTAGGGTTTATCATTCCCTTCTTATTACTGGGGTTATTTACCACCCAAGCATTAAACTTTTTAGATAAAAATCAGAACTTTATAAAATATACAGTAAAAATCGGTGGGGTTATTCTAATTCTTATTGGGTTTATGACCTTTACCGGTTGGCTTAATAATATATCTAGGTATCTTAATTCCTTTGTTCCGGGAACGACTGCTGAAAATAATACCCAGGAAAGGCTGGTAGAAGAAGACTTAGATGAAAATGAAAAACTAACAGGAAACGAAGAAAAACCTATAGATAAAGAAGGGAATGAAAAAACTTTTCCTGCCTTTGATTTTACATTAGTAGATCAATATGGGGATGAACATACCCTATCGGATTATAAGGGAAAAGTAGTCTTTCTTAACTTTTGGGCAACTTGGTGCCCACCTTGCCGAGAAGAAATGCCTGATATCGAAGCCCTTTATAATAAATATGATAAAAATCAAGGGGATGTTATTATCTTAGGGATATCAAGTCCTAAAACTTCGGAAAATATATATACTCGGGAAGTGGAAAAAGAAGGGGTTATAGATTATCTTAAAGATAATGATATTATATTCCCTGTAGTTTTTGATGAAACTGGAAGTGTATATTCAACTTATAGTATTTCGGCATTACCCACATCTTTCTTCATTGATAAAGAGGGAAATATTTATGGATATGCCCCCGGAAGGATTACTAAGGATATCATGATAAATACTATAGAAAAACTCATAGGGGTCAATTAAAGAATATAAGGAGTAATTGTTATGAAAAACCAATATAATATACCCTGTAATATTGCACAAACCTTAAATATAATCGGAGATAAATGGACACTACTAATACTGCGGCAATTATCAAAAGGGCAAGATACCTATAGCGCTTTAATGGAAAATCTTGAAGGCATATCTAGTAACCTTCTTTCTAATCGCCTAAAGGATTTAGAAAAAGATGGAATTATAACCCCTGCCTTATATCAAAAACATCCTCCCCGCTATAGGTATATCCTAACCGAAAGCGGAGAAGATTTAGATGATGTTTTTAATAGTATTATAATATGGGGGGAAAAACATCTTAAGGAATGTCATAAAGAGCTTGTACACAGTTCATGTAATCATAAAGTAGAACTTCAATACCATTGTCCCCACTGCAAAAAAATTATTGACAAAAAGGATATAGCTACGAGGTAATATCCCCATATATCAATCCCTTAGTGCCAGTGGCAATGTATATCCTACCAAAGACCCTAGGGTCACCGGATATGGAGCGAATATCCCCATATTGATTGTAATCATCATTGATTCTTATCCAATTGACACCTTCATCATGGGAGCGATAAAATCCATATTCTCCATTAATAGTTCCACTGGTAAAAAGGGTTTTTACTTCACTTTCTTCTTTGGGCTTTCCAAGACCAATTCTTTTAATATAATCCCCTGTTTTGGAAACTTGGTTACCCATAAAAACATTATGTACACTATCGTATTTTATTTTCCAAAGGCCGTATTCATTTAAGGCAATCCATAGGAGTCCTTCCTTGCCGCTTTCCACCCTAATTTCATACTCTTGCTCGCTGTCTATTCCCGCAAGATTAACAAAGGGAAAGTTTTCTGGAGCCTTTACTTGATGAAAGCTTAGGCCCTTATCAAGACTTACAAAAAAGCCCTTGCCTTCTAGGTTTTCACCAAAGCCATAAAAGACATTAGGATTCACCCTATCTGCCATAACCTTAAGGGGCAAGTTTTCTTTGGTTATAAGCTGATTATTAAAATCGTATATTTTAGATTTTCCCCAGGTTTTGCCTAAATCATAGGTATATACGAGTCTAAAAGCGTATATGGGAAATCCGATATTCCAAAGTANAGCTTCCCCATCGGCAGATACTGCCACCCATCCCGAAGTAACATTGGGGGTTTTTATATAGCCGATTAATTGGTCAATATCCTTATTTATACCTAGGGGATCCTGAAGTTGATTCCATGTTTTCCCTTGGTCAATGGATAGGATAATGCCGCCTTTTGTTTTGCCAGTCCAGTTTCCTCTAGGGGCAGTCACTATCATATAGGGATTGCTATCGGGATAATCGGCGTTCATTGCAGTAATCCAGCGATCCTTATTATGATTAGCAAAGGTATTTTCGGCAGGTTGATCTAAATCGGAGAATACAAATCCCCCATAATCCCCTATAATATCTATCAGTTTGACATCTCCTGAGGGAGGGGAATAGATATTTAGGTGCACTGTTTCTTCTAATCCCTTATTGCAGCATGCCCAGGTAACTGTTTTATTTTCATTAGCCCTCGTCAAATCATTTGTCATAAATATTCCGGCTCCAGTGTTAAAAAGCGCCATATCCCTATTAAATGGATTTATTTTTATATCTGACATCCAGTGTATGAGAGAGTCATTGCCATTGTACTCAGGTTTTTGGTATGAAACATTAAAGTCGATTTTTCCTATATTAAGTCCCGACATAATAGGTTTCCAAGTAAGTCCAAAATTCCTTGAATGATAAATCGTATCTGGGGAAGCCGTAATGGTAGTACAAAGGATAGTACCTGGGTTTTGTTTATCAATACCGATACCACTTATCCCATATCCCAATCTTCGTTCAGGGGCCTGTTCATCATAAAATGTGGGGTTTATTATATTGGGGGGGTAATATCTAAAGCCTCAATGACTTCTCCCCCATCATCTAATTCAAATCTAAAAAGGGCGCCATCATAGGATTTGCCCGTATCACAACCATAAGTATTCCAATTGGACCACCCGATATTGTATGCAGTATAGGATACAAATAAATATTTATCTAAAAAAGCAGCCCTTTGCCCTACATATCCTGGATGATCCTTAGGTCCCCCTAAAACAGGAGCAGGTTCCCCTTTTAGGGGTTTAAAACTTAACCCGCCATCACTGCTTATATAAACACTTTGTCCCCTTATATCTTTACCTAAAGAGCCCATTTCTCCACTGGTTGCTACGGCAATCCTTTTTGAGATGGGGTCAATTTCTATAAAAGATATTCCTTTTTCGGATTCCTTGCCGGGGTATTGAATATTAAGTCTTGTCCATGTTTTGCATCTATCGATGGTTTTCCAAAGTCCGTCTTCCATGGTTCCCATATATAAGGTGTTAGAGTCATGGGGGTCAACTACTAGCCTTTCCCCCGTAGAACGGCCGGGAGCATTTCCGTGGATTGTAGTTGTATTACCCTTTTCGTCAATGATAGGAGGATTAAAATATATGAAATTTGCCCCATAGTCTTTAGAAAAAGCAATTTTATGATTGGGGTAAAGGCCTACCATTATGTATATATAACTGGGGTTTTGCCTATCTAGGGCTATGGATAGGGGGTAAGTTTCCCAGACGTCGATATCTGTAGCATGATCTATAAGGGACATCCAAGAATTAGTATCAAAATCATATCTATAGGTCCCTCCTATGTCGGTTCTACAATATAGGATATCAGGGACTTCAGGGTGAAAAACAAAACCTGTGACAAAACCACCGCCTGGAACGGAGATGGGTTTGTATGTGTATTTTTCTCTTGTATTATAGGATTTGTTCATATTAACCTCCTTACTAGTACTTAATCTTAAACCATTCGTTAATAATTAATAAACAGGATGATTTTTTTCGGCTCTTAGGAATAAGGGGATTTCATCAATGGGAGCATCAACGGTAATAAATTGTCCGCCCACTAGGATTTCTCCAGTTTTAGCATTTTTCCAAGTGTCACATTTAGGAAGATAAACCTCCCGGCTTCGCATGCCCAATTCAAATATGGGGGCTACTAGGATATCCGGCCCAAACATATATTGGGCATTCATATTCCAGCAAAGGGGATCTTCGGGGAATTCGTAAAACATGGTGCGCATTATAGGGGTTCCCTTTTCATGGGCCTCTTTCATGCACTCCCTTATGTATGGGCGGAGTCTTTCCCTCATTAATATATATTTCTTCATTATTTTATAGTTTTTTTCACCGTAACTCCAGATTTCATTAGGACTACCGCTCATCATTTGGGCTACTCCACCAATAACTTCTTCCTTAGGCTCTATATGGGGAACCCTTTCACCATGAAGGCGGAATACAGGGGAAAATACTCCAAAACCAAACCATCGCAGGAGCAGTTCATGGAAATCTTTATCTTCTACATACCCTCCCAAAAATCCGCCTATATCCGTTGTCCACCAAGGTATTCCTGCTATGCCCATATTAAGGCCGGCTTGCAGCTGCTCTCTCATGGCTCTAAAGCTAGAGGATACGTCACCGGACCAAGTAAGGGCACCATATCTTTGGCTCCCTACCCAAGCCGCCCTTACCAGATTACACACCTCTTCCTGCCCCTCTTTTTTCATGCCGTCATAATATCCCTTGGCGTATAGGACGGGATATATATTGGAACATTGTAGGGCTGGGCCCTGATGATATCTATAGTTATCAAAATCATAAGGACCAAATTCAGGTTCAGCCTCATCCAACCAAAATAGTCGAACACCCTTATCATAATAATTTTTCTTACATACCTGCCATACATATTCCCTGGCATCGGGGTTGGTGGCATCAAAGAATACGGTTTCTCCCATCCAATTCATATTGATATTCATCCCTCTATCGGCAGAAATCAAATAGCCTTCCTTAGACATATGTTCAAAGTTTTCCGAGCGGCTATCTATGGTTGGCCATACAGATACCATAAGCTCTACACCCATTTCTTTTAGTTCTTTTATCATGGCATCAGGGTCTGGCCAGTCCCTAGGTTCAAACTTAAAGTCCCCCTGCCTTGTCCAGTGAAAAAAGTCGACTACGATAACATCTAGGGGTATTTCGCGACGTTTGTATTCCCTTGCCACATTAAGAAGTTCTTCTTGATTTCGGTATCTTAATTTACACTGCCAAAAACCCATACCGTATTCCGGCATCATGGGTGCTTTTCCTACAGCTGATACATATTGTTCTTCAATCTGGGCTGGGGTCTTACCGGCAGTGATAAAATAATCAAGCTTCTTTGTGCTTTTGGCTATCCATTCTGTACGGTTCGTACCAAAAGTAGCAGTTCCTATGGCAGGATTATTCCACAAAAATCCGTAGCCACGGCTGGATAACATAAAAGGTACACTAGCTTGAGTATTGCGGTGGGCAAGTTCTAGGGTAGCCCCTTTTTTATTTAAATTCTTTTCTTGGTATTGTCCCATGCCAAAAATCTGCTCATCTTCATAAGCTTCAAAACGAGCAGTAAGGGCATAATCACTAGTTCCTATAATAGGTTTTAATTCTCTTCCTTCAATCCTAAGGGGTACACAGTATCTGTCTATACGGTTCCTATCCCGCCAATATTCTTCTGTTAAGATTTTTCCATCCTTATTTTTAAAACTTAGCCAACCCTCTCCATTAAAAGAAGCTATGATTTCGCCATTTTGGATGGAAGCTATTTGGGTTTTGTAGGCCTTTTTTTCCTTTTTGGATTCAGTAATCCAAGGTTCCACAAGGCTAATATCTTCGATGGTGATTTTAGTTTTTGTCTTTTTTGGGGCATCCATAAGAGCCCAATCATTAGGATCCATAAGGGCTTCCCTTGTCATACGGACTCTTAATGAATTTTCACCCCAGGGTTCAATCCAAATCATTTCGCTGCCACTTTTTCCTATCAAACGATTTCCCTCTTGTGTAAATCTCATCTTATTCCTCCTTAAATTTTTTAGATTTTATTGAATATAAGATATTTTAAGTCTATAATTGTATTATATTCACTATTTGTACTAAGTACTATAAGTAAATTCATGACTTCTAACACAATATTCATATGGATTGGAGGACTATATTGAAATCAAAAATATATTTAAAAGAAAAGGCAGTTCATGGAACAATCCTAATACCTATCGCCATCCATCGTTTAAGCTATGGTCCTAATGTGGGCAACTTTTTTTATCTCCATTGGCATTATGAATTTGAATTTATAATTGTTTTGAAAGGGGCAATGGTTTATACCATTGAAGATAGGGAATATTGCATCAAATCGGGGGAAGGATTATTTATCCCATCCAACGCTCTCCATGCTGCTAGGTCATATAAAGGAATGCCCTGTGAAGCATCCGTAGTGTTATTTCACNCTAATTTATTTGGTTATAATGCAAAACTTGCATCTTATTCCAAATTCGTATATCCGATAATAAATGGAGATATAGAGTTTGAAAAATTGTTGAAAAGGGAAACAAAATGGCAAAAATCAGTATTAGAGCTTCTTAGAGAAATATCTAAGCTAAGATATGAAGATATTGCGGAAAACGAGCTTTTCTTAAAAAGTAGAATCTTTGGAATATGGGATATATGCTATAAAAACTCAAAGATAATTTCAAATTATAAAAAGAAGAAAGATTACGAACTTAAAAGAATACAACCGATTTTAGACTATATACATAATAATTATGCAGAGGAAATAAGCTTATCTTCTCTAGCAAAAATAATTCCTATGAGTGAGGGCTATTTTTGCCAGGCTTTTAAAGAAATTATGAATATATCCCCCATTGCCTATGTAATAAGATATAGAATCTTAAAAAGCTGTACCCTGCTTATGACAACGGATTCTAAAATAGCGGATATTGCAAGAAGGGTTGGTTTTAATAATATCAGTTATTTTAATAGGGAATTCAAAAAAGCAATTGGTTGTTCTCCCAGTAAATATATTTATTAATAAGTATATAATAGTCACTAATCTAATTTATTCACCATAATATATATTGTGATTTTTACTATATATTCATTTAAGAGGTGAAAAAATGTTTTATAATAATAAGGGATTAGTAAGGATGGCACAGGCTAATATTAAAGGAGGGCCCCTTGCTTCTCAAATTAGAGGGAAGGTAGTATTTAGAGATGTTTCCGGTGGTTCCCAGGTTTATGTATATATTACAGGTCTACCACCATATAAATCCGCAGAAAATAATAATCCACCCATAGGTCCCCATGGATTTCATATCCATGAGTTTGGGAATTGTGAGATAGGAGACCCTAAGGACCCCTTTCAATCTGCCGGAGGACATTGGAATCCTTATAACCAACCCCATGGAAATCATGCTGGGGATTTTCCAGTATTATTTTCTAATGATGGGTTGGCTATAATGACTTTTTTTACTAATAAGTTTAAAGTCGAGGATATTTTAGGAAAAAGTATCATTATCCATCAAAATCCTGATGATTATAGAAGTCAGCCAGCAGGGGATGCAGGTAAAAGACTTGCTTGTGGAATAATTTATCCCGTATTCTAAATTAATCGAATCTGATGCCTATTAGGCTCCCTATGGTCCCTAGGGCTACACTGATGGCTACTATAATTGAAATAAGACTTTGAACCATAAGCCTTAGGGGCGGCAAAGGGAGAAAAGGAATAGGAGCGGTCATTTGGGAGTAGATATTAATCAGGATAAGGCTTAGAAAAATGGATGCCAATATGCCTCCACCTATGGTTAGTACTAGCCCTACCATCAAAAATGGCAAGGATATAAAAAACTCTGAAGCCCCAAGTAATCTTAAAGTATTTATTTCGTCCCTATTATTATATATGCCCTGTCTAATAATATGGGAGATGATAACCACCGTTGAAATCCCCACTGCCGTGATAAATAAGGTTCCAATAATGTATAAGACTTTTGTAATATTTCGTAGATGTTCTAATACTTCCTTATTGTCCCTGATGTACTCTATATCTGGAATGAGTTTTAATTCTTTGTAAATTGATACCGTTTTTTCTATATCTATTTTTGCTTCTATAAAGGTGCTAAAGGGATTGTCATCGAAGTACTCTAAAACCCTGGCATCTTCACCCAGAATATCAACCATTCTACGATAGGCTTCGTCTTTTTCGATTATTCGTGTTTCTAGGATGCCCTCTATATCTTTAATTTTTTCTATAACCTGATTTCGTTTGGTTTCATCGATATTTTCTTTGGTATATATATTGACCTCTGCTTCCCCATGAATCATAGTGATTATTTCGGTACTGACCCACCAGCCGGAAATCACCAAGGATAGAATAAATAAAATTAGACCTATACTAAAAAGAGAGA
>JGI24708J26588_10000657_pt1 | contig 28134 bp, 28 predicted proteins | sample BioPla1DNA2_FD_26588 | JGI IMG/M metagenome (IMG submission 26588) | reverse complement strand
GGTATAAAAAAGCTGAAGGTTCTATATTCTAAGGAAAAGCCTATGACTCCGATTGAAGATGAAAAAAACAGTTGCAGGCATAATTGCATTTGCCCCCCTGATACAAAAAGGACTTGTAATATAAGACGTCAAATTCCCGGAAGTATTGCTTTTGTGCCATCGGTGGCAGGGCTGATAATAGCAGGAGAGGTTATTAAGGATATTGCTTTTAATAAATAAAAAGAGCTTGCCATATAGCAAGCTCACAGAAATTTTTATATATGCGTATAATTTTATTTAGTTTTGCTAACAAGCTGAAGTGTATCACGTGCAATTAGAAGCTCTTCATTAGTAGCTATTGCCCATACTTGAGTTTTAGCACCCTTAGCAGTGAGGTTTTCGGTTTTTCCTCTAACAACATTCTTTTCCTTGTCTATTTCAACACCAAAGTATTTTAACCCTTTGCAAACCGCTTCACGCAGGAACGGGCTGTTTTCACCAATACCACCTGTAAATACAATTGCATCAAGTCCATCCATTGCTGCTGTATAAGCACCGATATAACGCTGTATCTGATAAATCTGCATATCTATTGCAATTTTTGCTCTTTCATTTCCGTTATCAGCAGCAGCACATAAATCACGATGGTCTGAGGATATTCCTGAAATGCCAAGATAGCCTGATTTTTTATTTAATAAGTCGCTTAACTGCTTTGCACTAAGGTTTTCCTTTTCAATGATAAATGTCAGCACAGATGGGTCGACAGCACCTGAACGTGTTCCCATAATAAGCCCGTCAAGAGGAGTAAAGCCCATAGATGTATCTACAACTTTGCCCTTATCAACAGCAGCTATCGAGCAGCCATTTCCTAAGTGGCAGGTGATAATTTTCAACTCACTTATATCCTTGTTTAACAGTGAAGCAAGCTCATGACTTACAAACCTGTGTGATGTACCATGAAAACCGTATTTTCTAATAGAGTATTTCTCATAATATTCGTATGGAACGCCGAACATATAAGCCTTTTTAGGCATTGTAGCATGGAAAGCAGTGTCAAATACACAAACCTGAGGCACACTTTTATCAAATACCTTTTGGCAAGCACGCATAGCAAGTACATGAGCAGGGTTATGCAGTGGTGCAAGCTCAGCAATACCTTCAATCTTTTCAATAACTTCTGGTGTAATAATTACACTTTCAGTAAAAATTTCTGCTCCTTGCACAATCCTATGTCCAACAGCAGAAATTTCCTTAATACTCTTGATTACTGCGTGTTCCCCGTTTAACAATACCTCTACAAGCTTTTCAAAAGCCTCTGCATGAGTGGGGAAGCTAGCCTCCTGCTTAAGCTCATAACCATTTACCTTATGAGTTATAAGCCCATCTACACCAATCCTTTCACAATTTCCCTTTGCGATTACGCTTTCATCTTCCATATCGATTAATTGATATTTTAAAGACGAGCTGCCAGCGTTAATGACGAGAATCTTCATTTACACAATTTCCTTTCAATAAATGTTATAATATTTATGTTAATATAAAATAGTTTGCTTTTTAATTAAAATGCCGTATATATTTTATACCCTAAAGCTGATATTGTCAAGGCTTTATCAGTTTTTTAAGAGAAATCACAGCTTTATTGTCGATTTATTATAAAAATATAGTACAATTAGCTTTTAGGAAATAAGTGTAGTGAAATTTTTTAAGCTTTTAATATTTTTAATGAGGTAAAAATGAAAATTGCAGGAATAATAAGTGAATATAATCCTTTTCACAACGGACATAAATACCATATAGAAAAAACAAAGTCAGATTTTGGAGCTACACATATTGTAGCTGTAATGAGTGGCAATTATACTCAGCGTGGCGATGTAGCAATCACTGAAAAATATAAAAGGGCAAAAACAGCCTTAGAAAATGGAGTGGATTTAGTTGTTGAGCTTCCTGTGCAATATTCCTTAGCTAGTGCTGAAATATTTGCAAAAGGTGCAATTAATATCCTTGACAATTTTAATTGTATTGATATACTTAGTTTTGGTAGTGAATGTGGTGATATTGATTTATTAAAGGAAACTGCTGGTGCTGTTGAATATGCTCTTCAATCAGATGAATTTCACTATGAAATAAGACAGGGCAAAAGCTTTCCTCGTGCTTTATCAGATTCTATAAGGCTGTTTTATCACGATATTATTGTAGATACGCTTAATTCTCCAAATAATACTCTTGCTATTGAATATATAAAGGCATTAGATGATGTTGGTTCTCAAATAAAGCCTGTTACTATAAAAAGGTTTCATGCAAATCATGATGAAATGAAGGCTGAGAAAGATAAAGATACAGGAATTTTAAGTGCATCACAAATAAGAAAAATGGTGATAACGGGTGAGGAGTTTGAATCATTCTTACCTAAATCTGATTTTTCAAATATTGCTGATATAAAAAAGCTAGAAATAGCCGTACTTTCAAAGCTTCGCACTATTGATAAAAAAAGCTTTTCCAAATATGCAAATGTAATTGGCGGTATGTCTGATAAGCTATATAAGTCAGTGAGAATTGCCTCTTCTATTAATGAGCTTTATGCACTGGTAAAGTCAAAGCGATATACCATGGCTAGTATTAGGAGAGCTGTATTAAGCTGCTTTTTAGAAATAAAAGCTGATATGATTAATTTCCCGCCTGCTTATATACATATTCTAGGCATGAATAGTAAGGGCAGAGAAATTTTATCTAAGGCAAATAGCAGCATACCAATAAACACTTCTTTAAAAATGCTTTCAATATCAAGCAGACAGGCTATACATGAATCGAGGCTGGCAGAAAAATGCACTGACCTATATTCCCTTTCCATGCAAAAGCCTATGCCATGTGGGAGTGATTTTACTCAAAAACCTATTTTAATCAATAAATAACATTTTAATGAAAGGTAAAGAATATGAGTGTAAAAATTAATCAGATTGAGTACAAAAATTATGGCAAATGCTTAAAAATGGAGAACGATACTTGCGAGCTTATAGTGACTGTCGACATTGGGCCACGAATTATTTCCTACAAGCTGCATGGCAAGGAAAACGTGATGAAAGAGGATATTAATCGCAATATCAAAAATGATACAGCCGAATATCAAGAGTATTTTGGCGAGGGTGAGGCTTGGTATATCTATGGCGGGCATAGGCTTTGGAGTTCGCCCGAACGTTATGTACAGTCCTACATCCCTGATAACAAGCCCGTTTCTTATGAAATAAAGGGTAATTCCATTTTTTTAAAGCCTGAAGCGGCAAAAACCGGTGAGGCATTTTCTATGAAGGTAACTTTAGATGAAAACAGTTCAAGAGTTAGTGTATTTCACTCAATAACAAATATTCTTGATGAGGAAATGACTCTCGCACCATGGGCATTAACAGTGCTGGCACAGGGTGGAGTCGAGGTTTTCCCATTAAATACAAAGGATACGGGATTGCTGTCTAATAGGAGAAATGTGCTATGGCCTTATTCCGATATTAATGATAAGAGATTTTTTATATCCAATAAGTTTGCAACGCTTTCTCAAGATAAAAATGCTGAAACAAGCTTTAAGATAGGTATAAATAATGAAGATGGCTGGGCGGCATATTTTGTGAATGAACAAATGTTTTTAAAGCGTTTTCCATATAATGAGAATGCTGAGTATCCTGATTATGGCTGCAACTTTGAAACATTTACAAATGCTGAATTTTTAGAGTGTGAATCTCTTGGCTCATTGCAGACCTTAGGGAAAGGCGATATAGCTCAGCTTTCTGAAAACTGGGAGCTTTTCGAGCTTTCTCCCGAATTTGAAGCTAGGAATGAAGAGTCGATTGAAAGCTTTGTAAAAAACAATATTATTCTTGATTAAAATAATAGAAAAGGAGAAAGTTTTGTATACCTTTGAAGAGCTGAGAAAAAAGCACAAGGCCTTTATTTATCATAATTATTTTATAGATGAAAGGGGCTTTCGCTTTCATTTTTCAATAGACGATTATCACTTTTATCCCGAATGGACTTTTTCATCTGATTATGCACAAAGGTTTTTAAGCTTTTCAAATAAAGAGCTTTTGAACAGCCTAGTCTTTTCGATAGGAATGAGCGAGCTTGTAAGCTATTGGAAGTGTGCTTGTCCCCCTATTGTAAGGGTAGAATGTGGAGCTTTAGATAATTATGCTGTTTCTTGGTGGAAAAAGCTTTATTTTAATGGCTTGGGAGAATTCTTTTATAAGAATAAGATAGAAGCAGACATTGACACCTTTATGCAGATTTTTGCTAAAAATAATACAATGCAGTCTTTCACTGAAAAACATGATACACAAGGGTGTATAATACCCATAGGAGGAGGAAAGGACAGTATTGTTACCTTAGAGCTGTTAAATAAAATAGGCATTGATAATAACCTGTGCTATATGATAAATCCACGCTTATCAATGCTCGAATCAGCTTATAGAGCAGGCTATACTGATAAGGAAATTATAAAAATATCACGCACAATTGATAAAAATCTTTTAGCTCTTAATTCAAAGGGATATTTAAACGGGCATACGCCTATATCGTCAGTAATAGCTTTTTCTTCATTTATGTTTGCTAAGGTTTTAGGAAAGGAATATGTTGTGCTTTCAAATGAGAGCAGTGCTAATGAAGGAAATACAGCTTCAAAGGTAAATCACCAATATAGTAAAAGCACTGAGTTTGAANAGGATTTTCGTCAGTATACAGACCGTTATTTCGGGCAGTCTACTCAATATTTCAGCCTATTGCGTCCGTGGAGTGAATGGCAGATTACAAAGGAATTTGTTAAGCACAAAAAGTATTTTGATATTTTTAAAAGCTGTAATAGAGGTTCAAAATCCGATATATGGTGTGGAAGCTGCTCGAAATGTCTTTATGTTTACATTATGCTTTCAGCTTTTCTACATGATGATGANCTAGTAAATNTTTTTGGAAAGAATTTGCTTAATGATGAAAGNCTTAATTCCGATTTTATAGCTCTTATTAACCCCGACTATGATAAGCCCTTTGAATGTGTGGGAACAAGGGATGAGGTAAGGCTTGCGTTAAAAAATGCTATTGAAAAAAGGAAAGACAGTCACATTACGCTCCCGCTTTTATTAGAAAAAAACTTCAAAGAAATAAATTCTTATTCCATCATTGACCATAATAATTATTTTGATAGTGATAATTTTGTTCCCACAAAATTTTTAAGTCTGTTAAAGTCATAGATAAGGGGTAGCGTATGAAAAACAAGCTGGAAAAGTTTTTTTCTGGAAAGAAGGTTCTTATTTTAGGGTTTGGAAGAGAAGGTAGGGCATGGCTGAATATCCTCAATTCACTCAATTGCGACCAAGCTCCTGATATTGCTATTGCGTCGATGGCAATTGACGATTATTCAATGCTTAAAGATATAAAGACATATGTAGGCAGTGATTATCTCAATCATTGTGATGGGTATGATATTATCCTCCAATCTCCGGGTGTCATTATAAAGGATTTTATTTCAGATGAAAACAAGGCGAAAATAACAAGCCAAACCGATCTTTTACTTAGACTTTGTAATAATTTCATAATCGGTGTTACCGGTACTAAGGGAAAGTCAACTACCTCAAGCCTTATTCATCATTTTTTAAAAGCAAATGGAAAAAAGTCTGTATTGGTTGGAAATATAGGTATTCCCCCTTTAGAAGCTGCCTTGTCACTTTCCGGTGATGAAATTATTGTATGTGAAATGTCATGCCATCAGCTTGAATTTGCAAAAGCATCACCAAATATAGCAGTGCTTTTAAATGTTTTTGAGGAGCATCTTGACCATTATATAGATTTTAATGCCTATAAAGCTGCTAAGGAAAATATCTACAAGCATCAAACTGAAAATGATATTTTAATTATAAATAAGGATTGTGTTAATAAAACCCTTCACTTACTTCCTCAAGAAAAATATATATGTGCTATAAATAAAGGTGCTGATATTTTCGTTGATGAGGAAAAAAAGATACTTTCTCTGCCTTGTTTTAGCACTTCTATAAAGGACATAGATACTTCGCTTGTGGGTATTCATAATTATTACAATATTGCAATTTCTTTGTTTGCTGCTTTAAAGGTAAATTGTGATATAAAGGTATCTTTGGATAGCTTAAAAAGCTTTAATCCACTTGAACACAGGCTTGAAGTTTTTTTAAAAAAAGATAATGTAATTTTTGTTAATGACAGCATATCTACTACGCCTTATGCTACAATTATGGCTGTAAAGTCATTTGAAAATGTGGACACTCTTATAATAGGAGGAACTGAAAGGAATATTTCCTATAAAGTTTTAGTGGATTTTTTGAATAAGGGTATAGTAAAAAATCTTATTTTTCTCCCTGATACAGGTATGAGGATAGCAAAGGAGATTAAAGAAGCGAACAAATTCGTTGCTGAAGATATGCATCAGGCTGTTGATATTGCTATATCTGTTACAAAGCATTGTTGTATATTATCACCTGCAGCAGCAAGCTATGGGTTTTATAAAAATTTTGAGGAGCGAGGAAATCACTTTAAACGCTTGGTATTGGAAAAAACTTAATGTTTTCACGTGACTAATTCACCCTTTTGGTATTGATTATTTAAAATAAAAATGATATAATAAATTATACAAAAATAAATATCGAAAAACTGTGTAGAATTAAAGCAAGCACTTCTGAAAGGGGAGTTAATATGGCAAACAATGTAATCGATTTGCAGAAAGAAATACTTGATATAAAAAAGAAAACTGGCACTTTTATACTTGCACATACTTATCAGGGCAGAGAAATTTGTGAAGTTGCTGATGTTGTAGGCGATAGCTTTCAGCTTAGTGTGGCTGCATCAAAGGTGGAAAATAAAAGCGTACTTATGTGCGGTGTGCATTTTATGGCTGAAACTGTAAAGATTCTTTCCCCTGAGAAAAAGGTTATTCTAGCTAATGAAGAGGCAGGTTGTCCAATGGCAGAGCAGTTTGGTGCTGAGGAAGTTAAGGCGTTTAGGAAGAAAAATCCCGATTATACAGTTGTTTCTTATATTAATACAACAGCAGCTTTAAAATGTGTTACCGATGTGTGTGTTACGTCCTCTTCAGCTGTTAAAATAGTCGAAAAAATCGATAATCAAAATATACTTTTTATTCCCGATTGTAATCTTGGCGATTATGTTTCAAAGCAAGTTTCTAATAAAAATATAAAGACATGGATGGGCGGCTGTCCTGTGCATGCTAGAATTAAAAAAGCTGATGCTCTAAGAATGAAGGAAAAGCATCCTAATGCACTTTTTTTAGTTCATCCTGAGTGTCGCCCTGAGGTTGTTGAATTAGCTGATTATATTGGCTCTACCTCTGGAATTATGGAATACGCAAAAAAGTCCGATGCAAAGGAATTTATAATCGGTACGGAAACAAGCATTACTGAGCATCTATCCTATGAGTGTCGTGACAAGAGCTTTTACAGCTTATCTAAGCACCTTATTTGCCCCAATATGAAAATCACTAATCTTATGGATGTATATAATTCCTTAACAGGAAGAGGTGGCTTGGAAATAGAAATGGACAAGCAAACCTTAAAAGATGCACGTAAATGTATCGATGAAATGATAAGATTAGGAAAATAAGCTTAATTAAGAGTCGTGTCTTTTTATTTGTAAGTTTAATTAGGGTAATTTAATCTTATATTTTATATCTTTTTTAGATATTGTAAAATATATCATAAAAAATCTTGGTATTATAATATTTATTTGTTTTTTTTGCGATATATTTATTAGTTGTAGATGATTGATTTACTAAATATGACATATTATAAACCCTCCTTGCTATATAATCATTATGCAAGGAGGATTTTTATGTACATACTTGATTTATTTAAAAGGCAAAAGCCCGTCATAGTAAAGAGTGACAAGGAAAAAATCTGCATTGAAATATCAATGCTTGAACAAAAGCTGCAAAATGTTAGAAGCTGTTTTGAATTAACTGTTGATAATGATATTATTGAGGCTCTTATTTATGAGGAAAACAGTATAATTTCAAGACTATCCCAGCTTAGAAAGCTAGCCAAGGAAAAGAATATCAAAGCAGACTTTATAGACAGACAGTATTATAATAAAATTTAATACTTATAGTAAAGAGGTATTTACAATTTTCTTGACTAAACCTTTTGAATATGATAAAATAACCTTGTATTAATGCTAAATACAAGACTTTTTATCGGGAAGGTTTTATTATGAAAAAACAAGATTATATTACTTGGGACGAATATTTTATGGGCATAGCTGTTTTTTCAGCAATGAGGAGTAAGGATAGCTCAACTCAGGTTGGAGCTTGCATAGTTAATGAGGATAAAAGGATTATTTCTATCGGATATAATGGTATGCCTAATGGCTGTCATGATGATTGTATGCCGTGGGGACGTGATGGCGATCCTTTAGAAACGAAATATCCTTTTGTTTGCCATGCTGAATTAAACGCTATATTAAACAGCAACGGCAGAAGCTTAAAAAATGCAACTGCCTATGTCACTTTATTTCCTTGTAATGAATGTGCTAAAGCTATTATTCAAAGTGGAATCAGCAAGGTGATTTATCTTGAAGATAAATATGCAAATACAGAGAGCGTAATTGCCTCTAAAAAAATGTTTGATATGGTCGGCGTGAAATACATACAATATAAAATGAGTAATAAGACCATTACATTTAATTTATAGGTGTTTTTTGGTTGTTATAAAAGAGTTCTTAAATATTTTACAGCTGATGTTCCGGCAACAGCACCTTCACCCACTGCAACGGATATTTGTAAAAGTCCGCCTGTACAATCTCCGGCTGCAAAAATGCCCGGGTTTCCCGTAAATTGATTTTCATCTACAACTATTTTATTGTTGTTTAATTGAAGGCCTAATTTTCTGGCAAAATCAGCACTTCCTGCTACGCCCGATGCTACAAAAATGCCATCAATATCTATTTCTTTATCAGCTAATACAACTTTATTTACTTTGTCATCGCCTTTAATTTCAAGTATTTTAGCCTCTTCTATTTTAATATTTTGAGGAAAGCTTACCTGTGGTTTTTTACCATTGGTAAGCAAAATTATTTGACTTGCTGCTTGTGAAAGCTCCATCGCCTCATGCAAAGCATAATCGGAATCGCCTATTACAGCTACTTTTTTACCCCTGTAAAAAAATGCATCACACACTGCACAATAGCTTATTCCTCTGCCCTCATATTCTTTAATACCTTTTATATTTGGTGCTGGACGAGATGTCCCAGTTGCAATAATTAAAGCATCTGCCTTGAATTTCCGAGATTTTGTACTTATGGCTAGCTTATCCTCAAAGCTTATTCCTACTACCTCATCTTCAATAACATTTGCACCTAAACGCTTGGCCTGTTTTACACCCTCATCTATCAGTTCTCGCCCTGAAACAGGCTGTGCAAAGCCATAATAATTTTCTACCTTATCAGCTTTGTCTAAAGCACCATAATCCTTGCCAATAATATCCACAGGGAAGCCCGCTCTTAATAAATAAATAGCAGCTGAAATACCAGCAGGGCCTTTTCCTATTACAACTGCTTTTAAATCTTTTTTATCAAGTTTCTTCTCACTTGTATTACTTAAGTTTTCCATTAAATCACCCTCAATATTCTCAAATATAAATGTTTTAACTAAATAATAATAAAAACGCTATTAAAATAAAGTAAAGATTTGTATATATGATTTTAAGATGTTTAGTAAGCATTTTAATTAAAGTATTAGTATTTGTTTATATAAATTGTATAATATTTATATGCTTTTAATCGGTGATTAAATCACTACTTTATAAAATGTAATACTTTAATTTTTTGAAAACTTATATAAATTTAGCTCTAAAATCAAATCAATCACTGTTCCTTTGAAATAAATCATTATTTTTCTGCTTTTCGCAAAAGTAAAAATCCCCACGTCGCTGCCCATAAATCGTGCAACTTTAGTAACGGAGTGTGAGCTTAAATTGGGTGAAAATTCAGTATTGGCAGTTTATGAGAAAATGCAAATTCAGAAAGCCACTATTCGCAAAGTAAAAGCTGACGCCCTCCGACCTTTTCAAGTTTTGCATTTATTTTGCAAGGAAAAAGTTGAAACCAGGAGGAGGGCAAGCGTTTTTGGTACTTTTTTTGCCAAAAAAGTACACAAACGCAGAGCGTTTGATCTCATTCGCCGTGACAAAGTGGCGAAAAAACTCCGACAATCGCTACACAGTGAGATGTTACTTTGCAAAAACCATAATTTTGCCACTTTAGGAGAAGTAAAAATCAAACAAACCCAAAACCTTTAAAAAAATCACAATTTTGTTACTTTTGTAAAAGTAAAAATCAAACAACAACCCCCAACGAGGTTGTTGTTTTTAAAAATCCTATAATACTATTGACTTACCCGTCATGCTATCAGGCTTTTCAAGCCCCATAAGCTTAAGCATAGTAGGTGCAATATCTGCTAAAACTCCACCTTCACGCAGCTTTACATCACCTGCACCTACTACACAGAATGGTACAGGGAATGTAGTATGTGCTGTAAACGGCTTTCCGTCCTCTGTAAGAAGTTTATCAGCATTACCATGATCAGCTGTAATCAGTGCAACACCACCCTGTGAAAGCACAGCATTTACAGTATCGTTTACACATTCATCAATAGTTTCAACAGCTTTTACAACGGCATCCATAACAGCAGTATGTCCAACCATGTCGCAGTTTGCATAATTTAGAATAACAGCATCATACTTGCCTGAATTAATTCTGCTTACTACCTCATCTCTTACTAAAAAGGCACTCATCTCAGGCTGTAAATCATATGTTGCTACTTTCGGGGAATTAATAAGCGCTCTATCTTCGCCTGGGAATGTCTTTTCTACTCCGCCATTAAAGAAAAATGTTACGTGAGCNTATTTTTCAGTTTCAGCAATTCTAAGCTGTGCCAGACCCTTTTTGCTAATGTATTCGCCAAAGGTATTATCAAGTGACTGTGGCTTAAATGCTACAATAACATTAGGCATAGTCACATCATATTGAGTCATACATACATAAGTTGTCTTAAAATAAGTTCTCTCAAAGCCTTTAAAATCAGGGTCTACAATTGCTCTTGACAATTCTCTTGCCCTATCAGGTCTAAAGTTAAAGAAAATAACACTATCATTTTCATTTATTTTTGCACCACCGTCAACAACTGTTGGAACAACAAATTCATCAGTAACATTGTTAGCATAAGATGTAGGAAGCACTTCAAGTGCATTTTCAGCCTGAATACCCTCAGCCTTAACAATTGCATTATATGCTTTTTCAACACGCTCCCAACGGTTATCCCTATCCATTGCATAATATCTGCCAACGATTGTAGCGATTTTTCCAACACCAAGTTCATCAATTTTTGCTTGAAGTTCAGCAATGAAATCCTTACCGCTTGTTGGGGAAACATCACGTCCATCCATTAAAGCATGGACATAAACTTTGTCAAGACCATTGCGTTTTGCAAGCTCTAAAAGTCCGTATAAATGACTATTATGAGAATGAACGCCACCATCAGAAAGCAAACCGATAAAATGCAGAGCAGTGCCATTTTTCTTTGCATTATTTACAGCAGTAAGAAGAGCCTCATTTTCAAAAAAGTCGCCTTCCTTAATGCTCTTTGTGATACGTGTAAGCTCTTGATAAACAATTCTGCCTGCACCGATATTTGTGTGACCTACCTCACTATTGCCCATCTGTCCGTCAGGAAGACCAACATCCATTCCCGATGCGCCGATATAAGTAAGAGGATTTTCAGAAAATAATCTGTCAAGATTAGGTGTGTTTGCTGCTTTAATAGCATTTCCGTATTCGCTGGGGTTGTTTCCGAAACCGTCCATGATTATAAGAACTACTGGTTTTTTCATAATCTCGTCTCCTTTAATAGATATAAATAGTATATTTTAAAGTTTTAATTAAAGCAGAGTTTCCTCTGCTTTAATTTTACTTGGTTGCACTAACTATAACACTAAAATCTTCAGCTTTCAGTGATGCACCACCAATAAGCCCACCATCAATATTTTCTTTAGAAAGAAGCTCAGCAGCATTTTTAGGATTCATAGAGCCACCATATTGAATAGTTACTGCATCAGCAACCTCCTTGCTATAAAGCTCAGCAAGTGTTGAACGGATAAATGCACAAACTTCTTCAGCTTGGTCAGCAGTAGCTGTTTTTCCAGTGCCTATTGCCCAAACAGGCTCATAAGCGATAATTGACTTTTTCACATCATCAGCAGAAATTCCAAAGAAATCAAGCTTGATTTGTCTAGCAATAACTTCCTTAGTAATATCACATTCACGCTCCCACAAAAGCTCTCCAACACAAACGATAGGAATAAGTCCTGCTGAAAGTGCTGCGATTGTACGCTTATTCACAGTTTCATCAGTTTCACCGAAATATTGCCTGCGTTCGCTATGGCCGAGGACAACGTATTCTACACCGAGTTCTACAAGCATATCAGCAGAAATTTCACCTGTAAAAGCACCTGACTTTTCAAAATGTACATTCTGTGCTGCTACCTTTATGNTTGTACCCTTGGTTGCGTTAATCGCTGTTTCAAGATTAGTAAAGGGAACAGCTACAACCACATCACAATCAGCGTCTTTTACCAAAGGTGCAATACCATCTATCAATGCCTTTGCCTCGGGACGTGTTTTATTCATCTTCCAGTTACCTGCGATAACTGCTTTTCTTAATTTCTTGTTCATAATTATCTCCTTTTTAAATAAATTACTAAAAATTCTATTGGGGTGAGTTTCCCCACCCCTAAAATATTTATTTATCAGCTATACAAGCAATTCCCGGTAATACCTTTCCCTCAAGATATTCAAGAGAAGCACCGCCGCCTGTGGAAATATGACTAACCTTATCAGCAAAGCCCATCTGGATAACAGCAGCAGCACTATCACCACCACCAATAATTGTAACAGCATCAGTGTCGGCTAATGCTTGAGCTACTGCCCTTGTTCCACTTGCAAGAACAGGGTTTTCAAAAACACCCATTGGACCATTCCAAACAACTGTTTTTGCGTTTTTAACAGCATCTGCGAAGAGCTTTTCCGTATCCGGACCAATGTCAAGTCCCATTGAATTAGCGTCAATACAGCATGAAGCAACAACCTTGTATTCAATCTCAGCATCAATAGGGTCAGGGAATTTATCAACAACCTTAGAATCAACAGGGAGCAAAAGCTTAACGCCCTTTTCCTCAGCTTTTTTGAGCATATCCTTGCAATAATCAAGCTTTTCAAGGTCGACTAATGACTGTCCTACTTCATTTCCTTGTGCTTTTAAGAATGTATAAGCCATTCCTCCGCCAATAATAAGTGTATCAACCTTTTCTATAAGATTTGAAATAACATTGAGCTTATCAGCAACCTTTGCACCACCAAGAATTGCTACAAAGGGTCTAACAGGAGTTTCCACTGCGTTGCCAAGAAACTCTATCTCCTTGTTCATCAAATAGCCGACAGCTGTGTCCTTGATATAATCGGTAACACCAGCAGTAGAACAATGCGCTCTATGTGCAGAGCCGAATGCATCATTTACATAAACCTCAGCTAATGAGGCTAAATCCTTACTAAATGTATCTATATTCTTTGTTTCCTCTTTACGGAATCTTGTGTTTTGAAGCAGTACTACATCTCCGTTTTTCATCTTAGAAACAGCAAGCTTCGCATTTACACCAACAACTTCATCATCATCAGCAAACACAACTTCCTTACCTAAAAGCTGACTTAATCTCTTGGCACATGGAGCTAGAGAAAATTTACTCTCAGGACCATTTTTAGGCTTGCCCAAATGTGAGCAAAGAATAACCTTTCCACCTTTTTCGATAAGCTTTTTAATTGTGGGCAGAGCTGCTACAATCCTATTATCATTAGTGATAACACCATCTTTTAAAGGAACATTAAAATCAACTCTTACAAGCACCTTTTTACCNTCGACATTAATATCCTCTACACTCTTTTTGTTTAAACCACTCATATAGATACTTCCTTTCAGATTAAAAATTTAATATACAATAACAGCAAAATAGCAAAACATTCGCTTGTTAAAAAATTATCCTTTTATATTTTATAACATATTTAAACGGATTTCAAGTATTTTTTTATAAATATGTGAATTTGAATAAGCAAAAACACCTTACCCATTTAAATATAAGCAATTATGCTCAAAAATTATCTATCCCTTTTCTTTCCGCGTATAACAACACCCAGCATATTAGGTCCTGTATTAGTTGAAATAACGCCACCTGCATAGGTTTGATAAACAGGCGGATAGCCAAATCTTTTTTCAGCCTCTTGAATAAATAAATCGGTATTTTCATCGGCAGTTGTGCGTAAAATCATATATTCCCCACCCTGCTCAAGCCTTTTTTCAATAATATCAAGTCCGGCATAAAGTACAGCTTTATCGCCCCTTACCTTTTTCAGCACCTCACTTTTCCCTTCTATTAGGGAAATAACAGGCTTTAATCCCATTAGCTCACCTAAAAAAGCAGCAGCAGCACTAACTCTGCCCGACTTTTTTAAATGTCTTAAATCAAAGGGGATTATGTATATTTCAACACGCTTAAACCAGTCGTCAAAATAATCTAATATTTCCTGTACACTAGCACCTGCACGATGCTTTTTCACAGCCTCTATCAAAGCATATCCATATGAAAGAGTATATGCATGGCTGTCGACAATATGTATTCTAAACTTACTTTCCAGCTCAGGATTTTCCTCATAAATATTATTTTTCGCAAGCACAGCATTATCATAAGTTTGTGAGCCTGTGGAATTTATCAATACAACAATTAAATCCTCGATACCTGCCTTTGCATACTCTAAAAATTTTTCCTCAAAGCGTGGTGTGGTAATCTGAGATGTTTTAGGAATCTGGTCAGACTCCCTTATCATCTTGTAAAACTCCTCATTTGTAAAATCCACCCTTTCCAAATAACTTTTNTCCTCTAAAGCTATCTGAAAATTAATTATATCGATTCCATATTCCTTTTCTTCCTCAAAGGTTATGTCTGAGCCACTATCTGTTAAAAATTTTACTTTATCCATACGCTTCCTCTCTGTGTTGATTTTAAAATTAGCATTTGCTAAGTTTTTATAATATATTAATTTTCGCAGTATTGCCAAGCTCAGGAAAATCCCACTGCCTTAAAACCTCATATACTGCAATAGCAACGGAATTTGATAGATTGAGGCTTCTAGCTTCTTTTTTCATTGGAATACCCACGCAGCTTTCCTTATGCTTTGCTAAAAAGGGTTCGGGTAAGCCCTTATCCTCTCGTCCAAAAACTAAAAAAACATTATCTTTGTATTTCTTTTGTGTATGATTTTTCTCTGCTTTTGTAGTAAAATAAAAATATTCTCCATCTGTTCTAGAAAAAAAGTCATCAAGCCCTTCATAATAGGTTATATCAAGTAAATGCCAATAATCAAGCCCAGCCCTTTTTAAATGCTTGTCCGTCACTGTAAATCCCATGGGTTTTACAAGATGCAAACTAGCACCGGTAGCAGCACAGGTCCTTGCTATATTTCCTGTATTTTGTGGTATTTGTGGCTCTACTAAGACAATATTGAGTTTCTTATTGCTAACATTGGTGTTATATATAAAATCACATCCATTAATATAATACGAATAATAAAAAGCTTTTATTCATTCATGAAATCAATTAAACAATAGCTAATTCATTGTATACTTGCATTATATCATAAGCCATAATAAAAGAAAAGAGATTTTTAAAAAATTTCATTTTTATTTAATAATTTTAAAAAAATCTTGCAATATTCCTATTTAAGTGGTATAATATGCTTGTCTTTTTAATTGAAATCTTGGTAATCAAGTTTTATAAATTATTTTCAAATATAAATTTATACTGTATTTTCAGAAAGGTGAATTATGGCGGGTAATGATATTGGCATCGATTTAGGCACTGCAAATATAATAATTACACTTGGTAAAAAAGGTATTGTATTAAACGAGCCTAGCGTTGTTGCGTTTAACAAAAGGAAAAAAGAAGTTGTTGCCGTTGGTAATGAGGCTTATAAAATGATTGGAAGAACGCCTGAATATATAGTAGCTGTTCATCCGTTAAAAGATGGTGTTATTGCTGATAATACAATGACTGATGCACTTATTAAAGAATTTATCAGAAAAGTGAGTGGAATGGGCCTTACAAAGCCACGTGTTGTTTTATGCGTACCCTCTTCNGTCACAGATGTGGAAACACGTGCAGTTGTAGAGGCNGCNATATCCTCAGGCGCTGGAAAGGTATATATTATTCAAGAGCCGATAGCAGCNCTTTTAGGTGCGGGAATTGATATTACAAAGCCAACAGGAAATATGATAATAGATATCGGCGGAGGCACTACTGATGTCGCTGTTGTTTCCTTTAACGGCGTAGTGCAATCAAGGTCGGTGAAAGTCGCCGGCTCAAAATTTGATGCGGCAATTATTAGATATATTTCAAACAAGCATAAAATCCTTATAGGCGAGAAAACAGCAGAAAATGTGAAGAAAAATATTACAAATGTTTATGACCCAAAAGGCGAAAAGGTTATGCAAATTAAGGGCAGGCATTTAATCTCAGGGCTTCCTGTTGGAGTGGAGGTCACTGATATTGATATGAAAGAAGCTCTTACAGATTTAGTAGATGAAATTATATCTCAAGTAAGAGATGTTTTGGAAACTACTCCTCCGGAGCTTGCGGGCGATATTTTGACTAATGGAATAGTCCTTACAGGGGGAGGGGCATTGTTAAGCGGGCTTGATAAATGCATAGCAGAAGATGTTGGTGCCCCTTGCTTTATTGCTGAAAACGCTATTGAGTGCGTTGCACGTGGTATTGAAAAATCCTTTGAAATGGTCGATGACTTGCTTGACGGATTTCAACAGATTTCTATACACAGATACAAATAGAAAAATAATTCCCTAAAAAATTGTATAATATTTCAAAAACTCCTTATAATAAGCTTGGACAAATTCGTCCCAAACTTTAAGTATCGAAAGGAGTTTTTTTATGTCACAATTAAATCAGCAGGAGCTGCAATCTCTGCGTCACATTATTGGTTCGCAAGATACTGCAATTCAAAAAATGCAGACATATTCACAGCAGGCACAGGACCCACAGGTAAAAAGCTATTTTCAAACTGCTTTGCAAGATGCACAGCAGACAAAGCAAAAGCTAATGTCATTTTTAAGCTAAAGGAGAAACAATTATGAATGATAAGGTAATGATAAACGACGCACTAAGCATGGTGAAAACAGGTATAACCACCTATACAACAGCAATTACTGAATGTTCAAATCCTACTTTGCGTTCAGCTTTTCAGCAGATAAGAAATTCAAGTGAAACAGGACAGTTTGATTTATATCATCTGGCACAAAATAAAGGATTTTATACTCCTGCTGCTCAAGCAACAGATAACGAAATAATGCAGGTAAAAAACCAATTGTCAAATGGATAATATCCGATAAAAATTCTCCATGAAATTTTTCATGGAGAATTTTTATTTTATATAGTCCAAAACCAAAATTCGTCCTGCTGAAATTCTGCCTTTGAGCTGTTTTTATACTGTAATTCAGGATTTTTAATGCTTACCCTAGTTTTTGAGGGAACAGTCTTTGTCACAAAAGCATTACTACCGATAGTTACGCCTCTACCTATGACAGTATCCCCACCTAAAATAGATGCACCCGAATAGACAGTCACATCATTTTCAAGTGTTGGATGACGTTTTACCCCTCTTAGAGTCTGTCCTCCTCTAGTGGATAAAGCACCTAAGGTAACTCCTTGGTAAATCTTTACATTGTCGCCGATTACCGTTGTTTCACCTATAACAATACCAGTTCCGTGGTCCATAAAAAAATATTTGCCAATAGTTGCTCCTGGGTGAATATCTATCCCAGTAACAGAATGTGCATACTCTGTCATAATCCTCGGTATTATCGGAACATTAAGTAAATATAATTCATGTGCTATTCTATTTACAGTAATAGCCAACAAGCCGGGATAAGAATANATTATCTCNTCNGTGCTATAAGCAGCCGGGTCGCCATCATATGCGGCTTTAACATCGCAAGCNANCATATCACGTAANTAATCNAGNCTTGAAAGAAAGCTTATGCATATTTCATCAGCCTTTTGTCGGATTTGCGACAAGCATTCACTTTCCCCCTCATGTATAAATACATGAACAAGCTGTTTTTTAAGATTGTGCCTTACATTTTCAAGCATTTCGCCTACATGATATTCAATAAGTTCCCTGCTTAAATTCTGTTTTCCGAAAAATCCAGGGTATATAAGGCACATTAAGTCGTCTAATATTTCTATAATAGCCTCTTTATTAGGACGACTATCAGATTCTATCTTACTTAACAGTCCATGCTCATCATAGTTTTTAATTATTTTTTTTACAATATCCTTAATATTCTTGTCAGTTTTCTTACCCATATTTCCTCCACAAAAACACCTGACTTATAATATTATTATACATGATAATAATTACTATGTCAATTTTTATTAATTAGCAATCTTTTGCATTATGAAATATAGAATGAAAATAAATATATGCCCTGCAATAGATAAAATAATNAAAAATGATATGTCATGCTGNCAAAAACGACAATCAGCTTGTTCTTTTACATAATAATCTAATATTGTGCCGTAACTTAACCAAATTGTAATTTGACTATTTTTATATTTTATGCTATTATAAAGTATATGTAAAATTTTAATATAATTATTCAATGCGCTATGTTATGCTATTTAAAGTTTGTTTTTTATTATTTTCGCAAAAAACAATCTATACAAAGCGTGGTGACAAATGTTTTTTTATGCAAAGTGACGAAATTAATTTTTACTCTTTTATTTGTATTAAAAGTATGCTATAATATTTCAGTAATGTTTCTAAAACTTTACGCATATTAATTTGAATTTATTTAATGATATTGACCATAATATTTTTAAGAATAAAAATGGTATCGTACTACACGATTTACCAAGAGGGAAGTGCAGCTTGGAAAAGTTTGTTATAAAAGGTGGTAAGCCTCTTTTAGGTGAAGTTACTATCAGTGGTGCTAAAAATGCCGCTGTTGCTATACTACCTGCGACTATTCTCGCAGATGGNCCTTGTATTTTGGANAATGTTCCTAGCATTAGTGATGTATCCATTACACTGCAAATAATGAGCGATATGGGCGCTAAAATAAGAAATATAAATAAAACTACTATTGAAATAGATACCACTCATCTTATGCAAGTTCCAATTGCTTATGATCTTGCAAGAAAGATGCGTGCTTCATCATATTTTCTCGGTACTTTACTCGGCAGATTTAAAAAAGCTTGTGTGCCAATGCCAGGCGGATGTAATCTGGGAGATAGACCACTAGACCAGCATATAAAGGCTTTTGACGCTTTAGGTGCTGATTGTAAGATAGAGCATGGTATGATTGAGGTTCATGCTGAGAAACTAACAGCTTCTCACATTTATTTTGATAAAGTAACTGTCGGGGCTACTATTAATGCAATGTTTGCAGCGGTAAAGGCTGAGGGACTTACTATTATTGAAAATGCAGCAAAAGAGCCTCATATAGTTGATGTCGCTAACTTTTTAAACTCAATGGGTGCTGATATAATGGGTGCCGGTACTGATGTTATTAAAGTTCGTGGTGTTGAAAAATTATATGGTGCTAATTACGCTATTATTCCCGACCAAATTGAGGCGGGAACATTTATGGTAGCTGCTGCTGCTACAAGAGGGAATGTGCTTATTAAAAATGTTATCCCTAAGCACCTAGACCCTATTACATTAAAGCTTGAAAAAATCGGTGCTAAGGTTGTTATTAATGATGATAGTATTAGAGTCATTGGAAGTGATTGTTATGAAAAAACAAGCGTAAAGACAATGCCTCATCCTGGTTTTCCCACCGATATGCAACCGCAAATGACTACTCTGCTTACTCTTGCAAATGGTACGAGCATTGTTACAGAAAGTATTTTCGATAATAGATTCAGATATGTTGATGAGCTGAGAAGAATGGGTGCAGATATTCTTGTAGATGGAAAAGTTGCCGTTGTTCAAGGAGTTGAATATTTAACAGGCGCACCGGTTAAAGCTACGGACCTTCGTGCGGGTGCTGCTGTAATGATTGCAGGACTTATCGCTCGTGGTACAACGGAAATTGAGGATATTTATCATATTGAACGTGGTTATGAAAACATGGTAGAAAAGCTGCGTTCTATCGGTGCTGATATTACAAAAAAGATTTATTCTGATGTTTCCGTTCAAGAAGCATTGTAGAATAATGAGAGGGACTTAATGGCTATTATTGTACCTATTTGCAGCTCCAGTAAAGGAAACTGCACTTATGTAGGTGATTATGACTCAGGGATTTTAATTGATGCGGGTTGCAGCTTTCGTGCTATTTGCAAGGGGCTAGAGCTTAATTCACTTTCAATTGAAAATGTAAATGGAATTTTTATCACCCACGAGCATATCGACCATATAAGAGGACTTAACCAGCTGACTAAGAGAACGGATATTCCAATATATGCATCAAGCATGGTGAAAGATTACTTTATTGAAAATAAAGTTTTATATAAAAATGATTTTCTTTTTTCAAGCACGGAGCAAGAAATTATTATAAACGATGAATTTCAAATAAATGCCTTCCATACTCCACACGACAGTGTCGAAAGCGTGGGGTATAAAATTTTGTATGAAAACAAAAAAATCGGCATTTGTACAGATTTGGGAGCAGTTACTCAAGAAGTACGTGAAAGTTTGCTAGGCTGTGAAATGATATTGCTTGAGTCGAATTATGATTCTGAGTTATTGCGTACAAATACACTTTATCCATATTATTTAAAAAAGCGTATTTCATCAAATACAGGGCATTTGTCAAATGAGCTTTCATCTGAATTTCTATGTGAGCTTGTTGAAAATGGTGCTACAAGGATTTTTCTGGGGCATTTAAGTCAGGAAAACAATACTCCTAATTTAGCAAAAAAAGCTGCTGAAAAAGCACTTAAAGCAATTGGTGCGGAAAATGGCTTTGACTACATATTAGACATAGCACCTGTTATGACTAGTGGAGTAAAATTGACGGTTTAAATTAATATACAATAAAAAGAGGGTATTCCCTCTTTTTATGTTTATTAAGATTTTTAATTTATACTTTTACGTTCGCCGCTATTCCAGTAACAGTAGCTTTGCTCAATAGTCAAATCATTTGCAAATCTGTTTTTTATAAGCAAAAAATACTCCGTATCACTCATTATCTGAAACAAGACAGCCCTGTTTTCAAATTCCCCTCTGGTTTTTGGAAGCTCACTATTTCTAAAAGCTTTCATAATTCCATCAGTTTGCTTAAGTAAGGTTTCAGCATTATTACACTCGTGCAAGTGCTTTGAAATTTCCTTAAAATATTCTGCCACAATTTCTGTATGAATTTTTATATCATCGCTTATATTGAGCTTTTTTATGGAATTTAAAATACGGTACAAAATCTTTATTTGACTCCTTCTCATATCAATATATTTTATAAAATATGTTAAATCCTGAGTGAAGGTATTATCCGCATAGCTGCGTATCTCATTTTGTGCTGATTTAACCGTTTGCTTAAGCTCGTGCAGTGCCTTATCTGGTAAAAGAGAATTATCCCTATTTAATAAAGAATTTGATAATCCGTTGAAAATACGCTTTAGCTCTCCTTCGACTTCATTTTGAGTTTTTCTTATATTAGAAACCTTGCTTGTTAAAAACAGATTTAAAATTATTCCAAAGCCTGCTCCAATAAGAAATATCAAAAGCTCGTTAATATAAAAGCTTGCATCTAGGCGCTGTTCAATCCAAAAGTGACTAGCAAGGACGGTGTTCATAGGCAGAGCGATTTCAGCATTAAAAATTACGCACAGCCCGCTAAAAATTAACACAAATACGCCAAAGCTCAGCACTGAAAATCCCATAAGCTTAAAAATAACAAAAACGAGTGCAAAAGTAACTGTCATAGCAGCAAATCTCTGTACAGCTGTTTTTACAGTTTCTTTTTTTGTTGTTTGTATGCTTAAAAGTGCTATTAATCCTGCCGACGCAGAATACATTAGTCCAAAAATCTCTGCCACCCATAGTGCTAGTACAAAGCCCACAGATATTCTTATTATTTTTGTATAATCTTTTTTGAAAATGAAGTCAAACATAATCGCCTTTCATAGTCCATTTATATTTATTAGATGTATGCATAAACAATTTATCATAGTTTTGGGATAAAAACAGTGAAAAAATCACACAATTTGTTAAATATAAATAGAAATACATTTGATTTTTTGTATATATATGATATAATAATCATAGATGATTATTACAAACCTATGCGCAACGGCTTTTGATGGGTAATTATTGGAACAAAGGATTTATATAAGGAGAAGATTTGGAAATAAAAGATACAATTGAAAAAACAAGTAAACTTAAAATGTATTGGGTTTTATTCTATACTTTTTTTAAGGCAAGCACATTTACCTTTGCAGGAGGATTAGCTATTCTTCCGGCGATAAAGCATGATTTAGTGGAAAAGTACAATCTGATAACTGAAAAGGATTTTATGGAGTATGCGACTCTTTCCCAAACCTTTCCCGGTGTTATTGTCCTTAATTTTGCAAGCCTCGTTGGCAGACATACAGCAGGTTTTTTAGGAATGATAATAGCAGGTATGGGTGCGATTTTTCCTGCATTTTTTTTAATGCTTGTCGCTACAATTCTTGCTGAAATGATACCGAAGGAAGGTGCTGTCTTAGGTGCAGTAAAAGGAATAAGAGCAGCCTCTGCCGCAATGATTTTATCTGCTGTTTTTTCACTAGGAAAATATAATATTAAAAATGCCTTTTCACTAATTATCATGATTTCAACCTTTATGTTAGCAGTATTTTTAAATGTTGAGGCGCCCTTGCTCGTTATACTTTCAGCCTTAGTCGGTTGGCTGTACAATAGGATGATACGCAATAAGCATAAAAAACAAAAACCTGAAAATAAAGAGGAGGAAAGCCAAAATGGAAATGATTAAGCTTTTTTTCACCTTTTTTAAATTAGGCATGCTCGGATTTGGGGGCGGCTATGCTATGCTCTCCATGATTATGACAGATGCCAGAAAGTTTTCCATCACTGCAGCACAATTCGCTGATATGAATGCGCTTGATATGGTAGTACCCGGTGCAATCGCAATAAATTCAGCAACCTATGTAGGTTACCTTCATTCAGGATTTACTGGTGCTGTTGTAGCTACATTAGGTGTTTCAATTCCTTCATTTATAATCACTGCTTTGATGATGAGACTTTTTAAAAGATTTGAAAATAACAATTGGCTCACAGACATTCTTTCAGGAATAAAGCCTATGGCAGTAGGTCTAATTTGTGCTGCTGTGTATCAAATAGGTGCTGAAGTCCTTTTTAATGAGGGAAAGAGCTTTTCATACTTATTTTCCGACCCTCTTGGAGCTGTTTCTGTGGTAGGTGTAATTATATTTGTTGTATCCGCTGTTGCAAATATCAAGTTTAAAGTAAACCCAATTTTAATTACTATTATCGCCGGTGCTGTTGGTGCAGTATTCCTTAAATAAAACTTTGATAATAATTTCTATCTTTTGCAAGGGATTTAAAGCCATTGACTAATATTATTTTAGAGTTATAATATAATTGAGTTAGCTATGGCTAATCAATTCATACTTATCGAAAGGAAAACAAATGCAGAACAAGGACTTTTTAAAGCTGAGGATAATGATTGCGATTCTCAATATGTCACAAAAGAGCAGAACAGTAACTAATCTTGCCAGAACTCTTGCAGTTGAAAAATATTCTATCAGCAGAGCAATGTCTTCTCTCGAAAAGGAAGGGCTAATAAATAAAGCCGATGGAAGATACGCGTCACTAACTAAAGACGGAGAAATACTGGCATATAAATATTCGCAGAGTGTAGATTCGGCGATGAATTTTTTAATCTCTTTAGGTATTGATTCATCAATAGCCTATAAAGATGCCATGGTAATGGCACTCTGCCTTAGTGAAAGCAGTATCTCAATAATAAAGCAAAATCACCAAAAGCTAATGCTAAAGCAAAAAATGAGCAGATTTAAAATCTTTGATGGAAGCACATTATGTGCTAACCTTGGTGATGGGGTTTATAAATGTCCTTTCTTTATGCTGGCTAGTGAAAAAGTAATAGATAAATGCCCTTTTACAAACAACATGGCTTTTGTAAATCCATGTAATCTTGTTATTTCCAACAATGTGGGAACGGTTAAACTCAAGGTGAATAATGACTATTTAAGCTACAAAGGCATCAGAAAAAATTGCGTTTTTAATAAAATCTTTTCAGTAATGTATTTTGACGGTGAAAATTATATTGATAGCGAAAAAATAGGAAATATATTTTCTTTTCCAGCTGATAGAATAATGTTTGATACGGTGGGTAAAGACGAAAATATCAGCCTTTTAGGCAGTGTAAAGATAAAAATTATTTTTCTAGATGAAAATAACTTAAGAAAAGAACAGATAGCAATTTATACAATAGTATTTTAGTATATTTTCTATGTTTTGTTTAAAATGCTGTTTTTAATTCAATTGTTGCTTTAAAGCAACTGTGATTTTATCGCTAAGTTAAGTAGTTTTTGACCTGATTCCATGCTTTTGGTGTTTTTTTATTGCGTTTATGCAACAAAAATATACGTGCAAAGTATACTTTTATATGATATAATTCATTTGATAGCACATTTGTGCTTTTTAAAACGGACAACGTTAGCATTAGCTAACTAAAATGGAGGTATCATATGAAAAAAAAGATTGTTACGGCAATTACAACAGTGCTTTATGCTTTTAGCTCAATAGGCATTTCAGCAATTGCTGATGAAAAGCCATCAATAGATGACGGTAAGTATGAAGTAAAGGTTTATGGTTGGCACGAAACTAGCGATAAGCAGTCTATGATGGCATCAGCCTTATCAGAGGATGCAATAGTAGAAGTGAAAGACGGTAAAATTACTGCTGCTATTACATTTCAGCCTACTTCAATAATGGGTTTGCCGGTAAGTGGCGCTGATATATCCGAGGTTTTTCCTGAGCCTACACAAGAAAATACTCCTGTTTTAGGAGAGGGTATCAAGGGCGATTTAAATGAAGAGGCAAAGACAAATAAGTTTACCTTTGAGCTAAGCACACTTGATTATCCAAAGCTTAGTATGACGGTAGCTNCAATGGGAAATGCCATTATGACAATCAGACTAAAGTTTGATATGGATTCTTTATCAGAAATTGTTGATAAAACTGCTTTAGGCGAGAAAATCACAGAGGCTGAAGAAATTTCTGCCGAAGGATATACAGAAGATAGCTACAACGCATTGTTAACAGCTATTGACAACGCAAAGGCNGTTATGGATAATGAAAATGCTAAGCAATCGGAAGTAAATGCACAAATTTCAGCACTTGAAAATGCTATATCTGCATTAACAGAGGAAGTAAATAATCGCCCTGAAATTAAAGATGGTACATATAGTGCAAAGGCAAGCTTAGTTAAGCTTAATAAAACTGATAATTCTATGGCTANTGGTGCTATTGACAGTGAGATTAAAATTGTTGCTAAGGATGGGGTCCTCACTGCATACATTAAATTTAAAGGTCTTAATGTTGGNNCTATGGAAGGCTATTTAGGCGAGCTTTACTACTATGGTGAGGATTATTCCTATGACGCACAAGCAAATAAATTTGTAGGAACAGCTAATAAGGCTGAGGTAATTTCAGTTTACAAGGACGCTGACGGAAATGTTTTCACTGACAAGTACAATGACGCTGATTCACCTTATCCTAGTGAAGTGGCTTTCCCAATTGTTGTTGATGGCGACTTTATTCCGTTAAAGGTTGTTGTTCCTGTTATGGAGAGCTTTGGTGCCGGACTTGGAACACATGATGTTTATCTAAACATTGATTGGAGCAGCCTAGCAGAAATTGAAGATGACAATGAAGAAAACCCTGCTGAAACTCCTGAAGATAAGGATACTGATAAAGACACTGATAAAGACACAGTTAAAGACACAGATAAAGACACAGATAAGAATACTGACAAAATTGACAATGAAAAAACAGGTATCGATTCTGTTGCAATTGCAATTGCAGCAATGGCAGTAGCCGGTGCTGTATCATTTGCAGCTAAAAAACGCAAAGATTCATAAGATTAAGAATATAGAGGATTTATGAAATATTTCTTAAAAAAAGTCACTAAAATTAGTGTAATAACAAAAGTCCTCAGTATTGTATTAATGCTTGCTTTTTTAGCAAGCATTAATGCTATTTTTGGATATATTGGCAATGCAAAGGTCTATGCACTAGAATACGGAGCATATATAGCAAGTGCTGAGGGGCATTATAGAAGTCCTATTGATAATACTATTTCAGATGCCGGCGGTGTCAATGGTGAAGCAATAGCTATGGGTATGATTCCTAATGTAGTAAATAGTAAAGCTTTAATTGAAATAGATGAAAACGGTAATACCTTTGCAACAGTAAGGTTTTATCTAATGGATTTTATTAATAATGTTAAATTTCAAACTGCTGATTCTGGCTCTGCTACCTTTTCTGATGTAAAAGCAAGCATTATTCAAGAAAACAAAACNGATTATTATACTGATTTTCAATTTAAAATAAAGGATATAAATACTGTTATTAAAAGCCATATGTTCGTCACTGCAATGGGCAGAGATGTAGTATTCTTTATTACATTAAGTTCTCCTGAAAAAGGCAGTGGAGATTTTAAAACTACTATAAATACTTCAACACAACAAGCGACAGCACAAACAAAAGTAAAAACTTCCGCTCAAGCTACAAGCGTTAAACCAAAATCAACTGCACCATCCGAGTCATCCACTGCTGCCACAAGCTCAAGCACCACCTCCACTTCTGCNGTATCATCGAGTGAAGCAAAGAAAGCTACAACAATTGACACTATCATTTACTCAGATGAAATGCCTTCAGTAGGTAAAGGTAGTGAATTTGGTGCTGTTGGTGTGCTTGAATATGATGAAAACGGAAAGCAAGTTACAAGAGTAGAGGAAAATAACGATAGTTTAAATAATCCTAATACCACAGACTATTCTAAGCTGTTTATTGCANTTACTATTGCTGGCTTGATTATAGTTGCAGTTTTCATAGTCCTAGCAGCAAGGAGGGGAAAATGAAAAGAATAAAGTATATAGTTCTTTCTTCTGTATTGGCTTTTTCTGCATTAATTAGCGGCTGCGTAAATCAATATGAGGATAGCAGTACGACTANACCTTCAGAAAATAATGAAGATATAAGGCTTGTCATCACTTCACCAGCTATTGCTGAAATAACTGATAAGCTTGAGCTTGAGGCAGTTGGGATTTGTGACACATCTTTTGAGATTCCTAAAAGATATGAAAATGTCGAAAAGATCGGCTACGCCATGTCGCCCGATTTAGAAATAGTAAAATCGCTTAATCCTGATTATGTGCTTTCTCCACTTACTTTAATTGAGGATTTGCAGCCTAAATATGCCTCTATTCAAGTTAAATCATTATTTCTCAATTTAAAAAGTGTAGATGGCTTATATTCTGCTATTTCAGATTTAGGCAAAATATTAAACAGAGATGAGCAAGCACAAAGGCTTGTTGATGAATACAGTACATTTATTAATGAATATAAAGAAAAGAACAAGGATAAAGTCGCACCAAAGGTTTTGATTTTAATGGGATTGCCCGGCTCATATGTTGTTGCAACAGAGCATAGCTATGCCGGCAGCCTTGTCAAGCTTGCCGGAGGGATAAATGTATATGAAGATGAAACTGCTGAGTTTATTAATGCAAATACGGAAGATATGAAAGCAAAGGACCCCGATATTATATTAAGAACGGCACACGCTCTGCCTGATAGAGTAATGGAAATGTTTGCCGAAGAATTTGAAACAAATGATGTATGGAAGCATTTTAGAGCNGTAAAAGAAAACAAGGTATATGACCTTTCGTACGAACGCTTTGGAATGAGTGCAAAATTCAACTATCCTCAAGCGTTAGAAGAATTACAGGAAATTTTATACTCTTAGCATTTAGAATACTGATT
>JGI24708J26588_10000655_pt1 | contig 28137 bp, 24 predicted proteins | sample BioPla1DNA2_FD_26588 | JGI IMG/M metagenome (IMG submission 26588) | reverse complement strand
TGTCCTGACTGCTGACGACTATAAAAGTATAAAAGATGGAAGGGTGGAAGAATGTTAATTCGCAAAGTATCAGAAAGCATCAGTCAAATTCGCAAGTTTACCGACAAAGAAGTGGAAATCGGCCTGATTCTGGGCAGCGGTCTGGCACCGATAGCTGATCGTCTGGAAAATAAGGTCGTCATTCCCTACAGTGAGATCCCGCACTTTAAGGAGTCGACGGCACCCGGCCACGAGGGCCGTTTCATCTTTGGCGACCTCGGCGGTGTCCCTATCCTCTGCATGCAAGGAAGATTACACTACTACGAAGGGTACAGCATGCAAGAGCTGACCTATCCCATCAGGGTAATGGCCAAGCTTGGCATCAAGAATCTGATTATAACGAACGCCTGCGGCGGCCTTGATCCGAACGGCAAGCCGGGCGACCTCATGCTCATTACAGACCACATTAATTATATGGGCGACAACCCTCTGATCGGCGCCAATGAGGACGACTTCGGCCCGCGCTTTCCAGACATGACAAAAGCCTACGACCCTGATTTGAGGAGCTTGGCCCTGAAAGTGGCTGCGGATCTCGATATCTCCCTCGGCCAAGGCGTTTACATCGGTTACAGCGGACCCAGCTTTGAGACACCGGCGGAAATTCGCTGGATGCAGACTTGGGGAGCCCATGCCGTAGGCATGTCCACAGTACCCGAGGTCATCGTGGCTGTACACTCCGGACTCAAGGTACTGGGCATCTCTTGCATTACCAACTTGGCCGCCGGCATCCTCGACGAGCCCCTGTCATCGGAAGAAGTCATTGTGGCCGCAGGTGAGGCCAGCGCTAAATTCGTCCGTCTGATCTCCGAGATCATCGGCAGGATGTAGGAGGCAGGCATGAGCAAGCGTGAAATCAAGCATCTGGAAAATGTAAAACTCAGCGATCGGGGTGACTCCGTCGTCATCATCGATCAGACCCTGCTGCCAAACGAAACAGTCTACCTTGATTTGAAAGAGGCGGCGGATCTTTACGAAGCCATCCATCAGCTGAGAGTAAGAGGGGCGCCGGCAATCGGTATCTTCGCCGGATATGCCCTCTACTGCTTGGCTCTTCAGATCCTAGCGGAAGACTATGACGCCTTCATGGAAGACCTTAAAGAGCAGGCTGCCTACCTCAACTCATCGCGCCCGACAGCCGTCAACCTGTCTTGGGCCCTAAACCGCATGGTAGCCAAAGCTGAGACTGCTGCGGGCAAATCAAAAGCAGAAGTCTTGAAAGACCTGAAGGAAGAATGCATCGCCATTCACGATGAAGATATCGCCATGTGCAAAGCCATCTCCGAATATGGGCTGACACTTATCAAGGACGGTGACGGTATCCTCACACACTGCAATGCCGGCCCCTTGGCCACTTCGCGTTACGGTACGGCACTGGGACCCTTGCTGCTGGGCTATGAACGCGGCATGGACTTTCGTGTCTTCGCCGACGAGACAAGACCCCTGCTTCAGGGCGCTCGCCTGACCTCTTATGAGTTAGAAAAAGCGGGGATCGATGTAACGCTGATCTGCGACAACATGGCTTCCATAGTCATGAAAAACGGTTGGGTGCAGGCCTGCTTCGTCGGTTGCGACCGCGTCGCCGCCAACGGAGACGCGGCGAACAAAATCGGCACCAGCGGTGTCGCCATCTTGGCCAAGTATTACGGCATTCCTTTCTACGTGCTTGGCCCTACTTCGACGATCGACCTGAATACGCCAACCGGTGAAGACATTGAGATTGAGCTTCGGGATCCCGACGAAATCAGATCAAAATGGTACGAAAAGCCAATGGCTCTGGAGGAGACCCGCTGCTATAACCCGGCATTTGACGTAACGCCCAACGAGCTCATCGACGCTATCGTGACGGATCGCGGGATCTGCCGCGCACCCTATACGGAAAGCCTTAAAGCGTTATTTGAATAGGCTGTTCCTGTACAGAAAGAGAAGGAGTGATCATATGGCAATTATTCGCGACATCGCTTTGAAGGATGAAGGACACCAGCGCATTGCCTGGGTTGCCAAGCACATGCCCGTCCTCAATCAAATTGGCGAGAAATACGAGAAGACGCAACCCTTCAAAGGACTCAAAATCTCCCTCAGCATTCACTTGGAGGCTAAAACGGCCTATCTGGCCAAGACGCTGGCGAGGTGCGGCGCTGAAATGCATGTCACCGGCTCCAACCCTCTCTCGACACAGGACGCCATCTGTGCGGCTCTGGTAGATGACGGCATCGAGGTCTACGCGATTCACGGAAGCGACAGTGAACAAACCCTCGACCTCTGGAAGGAGACCATAGCTTGTAAGCCTCACATCGTCATCGACGACGGCTCCGACCTGATCAACCTGCTCCTTACAGATTGCAAGGATTACGCAGTCAATCTCATCGGAGGATGCGAGGAGACGACCTCCGGCGTGCAGCGCCTCAGAGGCTGGGAAGCAAGCGGCTTACTGCACTTCCCCGTCATGGCCATCAACGACGCACGCTGCAAATCCTTCTTTGACAACACCTACGGCACGGGACAGTCGTCATGGGACGGCATCATGCGGACGACAAACATGCAAGTTAACGGTCAGGTTGTCGTTGTCGCGGGCTACGGCTATTGCGGCAGAGGCATCGCCAAAGTCGCGAAGGGCTTGGGAGCGCGAGTCATCGTGACAGAAATCGACCCCGTTAAATCAATTCTTGCCATCATGGACGGCTTTGAGGCTAAGAACATGGCCGAGGCAGCTCCCTTGGGTGACATCTTCATCACGGCCACATCCTGTTGCAATGTCATTCGTCCCGAGCACTTCAACGTGATGAAGGACGGCGCCATTGTCTGCAACGCGGGGCACTTCAACATTGAAATTGACTTGGCCGGGCTGAATGAAATGGCCGTATCCAAGGAAGAAGTCCGAAAGAACATTGACGCTTATTTATTGGAAAATGGCAGGACGATCAACGTCATCGCTGACGGCGCCCTCGTAAACATCGCGGCTGCTGACGGCCATCCCATCGAAATCATGGATATATCCTTTTCCTTGCAGGCGCTTGGAGCCCTCTATATCCTCGAACACCAAGGTCAACTTGCGCCCGGAGTTCACGCCATACCGGATGAAGTCGACAGAGCCGTCGCCGAGATGAAGTTAAAAGCCTTCGGCGGCAGTTTCGACATACTCCTGCCGGAACAGATCGCCTATATGGAATCACACTGACAAGTCGCCTTAATGGTTGTTACAACTGAGACGCTCAGCCATGACTTATGTGTGAAAAGTATCAAACTGAACCAAAGTTCCGGTTGAAGTTGAGTCGATTTGTCAGTAATATGTATAAGCAAACCTAATTTAGGAAAAAGCATTTATTGCAGTTAAGGAGGCAAAGATGAAAAAAACTAAAACATTATTAGCTCTAATGCTAGTCCTAGCCTTAGCCTTTACGGCTCTGGCATGTGGCGGCGGCACAACGGATCCGTCAGACTCAAAAAAACCTGACGACGGCGGCGACGGCAAGAAACTGCACGTCGGCATTCTGACGACATCGGGCGTTGATGATGGCTCCTTCGGTCAGGCATGTTACGAAGGTATCACGGCTTTTGTGGAAGCTAATCCCGGTGCGTCGGTCAACGACGTCAAGGAAGACGACTTCGGCCGTGTCGTTCAGGCGGTGGCCGACATTATCGCTGACTACGACGTTATGGTCATGCCCGGCTTCCAGTTTTCAGGCGCCGGTGCAGTCGCAGATGAGAACCCTGAAAAGAAGTTTATCTTGGTTGACTCTTATCCCAAGGTCAGTGAAGAAGGCGGAGAGGTTGAACTTGACAACGTCTACGCCATGATGTTTAAGGAAGACGAATCCGGCTTCTTCGCCGGTGTCGCGGCGGCTCTTCACACGAAGACAAATAAAGTTGCCGTCGTCAACGGCATCGCCTTCCCGTCAAACGTTAACTACCAGTACGGCTTTATGTCCGGCGTAAACTATGCCAATAAGCACTACGGCACCTCAGCAGATATCATCGAGCTGCCCGCCTATGCCGGCACAGATACCGCCGGTGCGAACGTCGGCGGCAACTACGTCGGCGCCTTTGCAGATCAGGCAAGAGGCAAGGTTGTTGGAGAGGCTCTGCTGGCAGAGGGTGTAGACATCATGCTGGTAGCCGCCGGTGACTCCGGTAACGGCGTCTTCGCCGCCGTTAAAGAGTCGGCGGAAGGCAACTACGTCATCGGCTGTGACGTCGACCAGTTCGACGACGGCGCCACAGGTTCAAGGAATATCGTCCTGACCTCGGCGCTGAAGAACATGACGCCGATCGTTAAAGATCAACTGCAGAAGATCTATGACGGCACCTTCAAGGGCGAAAATGCCCTCTTGGGCGCTGCGGAAGGCGGAACGGGCTACGTCAGTGAAGACGGCAGACATCAGCTGTCGGAAGACGCTCTGGCCAAGCTGGCCGAAGTCTATGAGCTGGTCAAGAACGGCACGATCGAGCCGGCCTCCAGCTACAACGGCCACGCTCCGGACAACTTCCCGGGACTCTAAGACGAATCGATTCAGAAGAAGAGGGCAGCCTAGGCTGCCCTCGTTTTTATTCAGAAAGGAGACAAAATGTCAGTACCAACTCCACACATTGCGGCACAGAAAGATGACATTGCCAAGGTCGTTCTGATGCCCGGGGATCCTCTCCGCGCAAAGTATATTGCGGAAACATATCTGGAGGATTTGAAGCAGGTTACCGCAGTGCGCAATATGCTTGGCTTCACAGGCATCTACAAGGGTAAGCGCATATCGGTCATGGGCAGCGGGATGGGGGTGCCTTCCTTTAGTCTCTACGCCTCAGAACTGTTTAACCTCTATGATGTAGACGCTATTCTACGGGTCGGTTCGGCAGGCGGCACGATGGATCACGTTAAGATGCGCGATATCGTCATCGCCATGTCTGCTTCGACGGACTCATCCTTTGCCAGACCCATGGATTTCCCCGGCATTCTGGCCCCCTCCGCGGACTACAGCTTGGTAGCTCAGGCCGTTCAGGCGGCTAAAGATTTGGGTATCTTTGAGAAGGTGCATGTAGGCCGGATCTTTACGTCGGACTATTTCTACACCCTTTACAATACCCATGAGATCCTGCGTCGGACCGGCCACCTTTGTACGGAGATGGAGACGGCCGGGCTTTACCTGACTGCCCAGCGCTATAACAAGAAAGCTCTAAGTATTCTGACGATTTCCGATCACCTGTTCACGAAAGAGGAGCTGACAGTGGAAGAGCGGCAGACAACCTTTAACGAAATGATGGAAATTGCCCTGGAAACGGCTTGGCATAACGCCTAGCCCGAAACGGTCATTTTCATAAGAGAACTGCTCCGGCAGTTACTTGGCTGGCGGCCAAGTAAAAAATAAGCCTTTAGTGAGGAACCTATGGCAGAACCGATTGTCGAACTGAGAAATATTACGAAGAGGTTCCCCGGTATTGTTGCCAACGATAACGTTACACTCGACATCAAGAAGGGAGAAATATTTGCCCTGCTTGGAGAAAACGGCGCCGGCAAGTCTACCCTGATGAGTATCCTCTTCGGCATGTACGAGCCCGATGAAGGCCAGATCTTTGTGCGAGGGAAGGAAGTACACCTGACCTCGTCGAAAGATGCGGCAGCATTAAACATCGGGATGGTCCACCAGCACTTTAAGCTGGTTTCAAATTACACGATAACTGAAAACATCGTCCTTGGAGATGAGCCCCTGAAGCGTTTTGGACCCTTTTCCTGGGTTGATTTGAAGGGCGCGTCTGAAAAGATCCGTGCACTCTCGCTGGAGTATGGCTTGGAAGTAAATCCCAATGACAAGATTCAGGATTTGCAAGTGTCAACCCAGCAGAGGGTTGAGATCTTGAAAATGCTGTACCGCGATGCGGAGATCTTGATCTTTGACGAGCCCACTTCAGTACTGACGCCACAGGAAATAGAGTACCTATTGGATATCATGGAAGAGCTGCGCCGGGGCGGTAAAACGATTATCCTTATCACCCATAAGCTTGAGGAGATCAAGCGGGTCGCCGACCGTTGCGGCATTCTGCTCCGAGGCAAGTTGGTAGGGATCTATGACGTCGCCACCACGACGACGCAGCGCATGGCCAACCTCATGGTGGGTAAGGAAGTAGACTTCAGCGTCGACAAGCCCGATCATGAGTTCGGTGAAGTGGTCTTGGATGTTTCCAATGTGACGGTGTACAACGATCTGAAAGTCAAGGTTGTCGATGACGTATCCTTGGAAGTAAGAAAAGGTGAAATCCTGGCCATAGCCGGTGTTTCGGGTAACGGGCAGGTGGACATAGCCGATGCAATCGCCGGTCTGCAAAACATCAGCGAAGGATCCATCACCTTGAACGGTGAAGAGATTTCTAACCTGAGCATCAAGGAACGTATTGCGAAAGGCATTTCCTATATACCTGAAGACAGGCAGAAGGAAGGCCTGGTCATGGATCTCAATCTGCGAGACAACTTGGCCATCAAGACCTTCGACCGTGAGCCCTTTTCCAAGAAAGGCGTCTTGCAGCCGAATGCCTTCGAGGATCAGGCGGTGGATCTGATTGATCGCTACGACATCCGCAGCGGTCAGGGCAGCCAGACGATAACGCGCTCCATGAGCGGCGGCAACCAACAAAAGGCCATCATCGCCCGCGAAGTGGAGCTTGACTCCGACCTCCTGATCTTTGTGCAGCCTACGCGAGGATTGGACGTTGGCGCCATCGCCAACATTCACCAACAGATCTTGGATCAGCGCGCGTTGGGCAAGGCCATCCTTCTCGTCTCCTTGGAGCTTGATGAAGTGATGGCGCTGGCAGATACCATCAGTGTTGTTTTCCGCGGCCAAATCCTAAAGACAGATGATGCCCGCAACCTCTCCAAAGAGGAAGTAGGCCAGTACATGATGGGGGTAACAAAATGAAAAAAGTAAGTAATAGGGTTAAATCTTCCCTGTCAGGCCTGTTAGTACCCTTCATTTCTATCGTCCTGACCTTGATCGTTGCCTCAATCATCGTCCTTCTCTTGGGTAAGAATCCTATCGAGGTCTTTTTAGGCTTCCTGCGCGGTTCCGGCATGGCGCTTAAACCGCGCTACGGCGGCGGCCAAGGCATGCTGACCGACTTCTTCTCTTACCTGTCGATTTTGACCCCGATGATCTTCGCCTCTCTTGGCGTCATGCTGGGTATGCGGGCCGGCCTGTTTAACATCGGAGTGGCGGGGCAGATGCTCCTGCCGGGTTTCCTGGCAAGTGTCATCGTCGGCTATTCCGACCTTCCTTCGTATCTGGCCTGGCCTCTTATTATCATCATCGGTCTGGTGGTCGGCGGCGCCTTGGGAGCCCTGATAGGCTTTTTCAAGCACCGCTTTAACATCCATGAGGTCGTAACCTCCATCATGTTAAATTACATCATCAGCTACATCACGGGGTTCTTTATCAATACATACTTCGCCGATACCGTAACGCGGAACTCGCGTCCGGTCAAGGAAGCCAGCCGTCTATTGATTGCCGGACAGACGGGAGGAGGTATTCGCTTTGACTTCCCGGTCGGCCTGATCGTGGCATTGATTGCTGTCTTTCTCATGCGTTTCCTCTTGGAGCGTATGACAGTAGGCTTCCGTATTAATGCCGTAGGTCTGAACAAATACTGTGCGCGTTATGCAGGTATTAATGTAGGTGGAAACGTCGTTCTCGCCATGGCGATGTCAGGTACTCTGGCGGGTCTTGCCGGTGTTACCTACTACTTGGGCTTTGCCAATAACATGGTGCCCAAGGTTCTGGTTTCCCTAGGTTACGACTCAATTGCCGTAGCGGTTCTTGGAAACGTTGCGCCGGTAGGCTGTCTCTTTGCCTCCATTCTGGTCACCATCTTCCAAAAGGGAAGCATCTACATGAGCTCGAACGTCGGCGTACCGCAGGACATCGCTTCGGTCATCACCGGTATCCTGCTCATGTTCTCAGCCAGCGGCCAATACATTGAAGAAACGCTACAGCGTCTGGGTAGAGCCTCCCGCTCTAAGCGCGGTTCCAAGACCGACCCGGACCAAGCGAAAGCATAAGGAGGAGTAGATATGAATATAGATAAGATTATGACAGATGGCCTAGCGTTTGCCCTGCCTCTCTTTATCATGGCCATCGGCGGCATCTACTCCGAACGCTCCGGCGTCACCATGCTGTCGATTGAAGGTTTTCAAGGCTTCGGCGCTTTTGTGGGCGCTATCACGGTCGTGATACTGCGGACGGCCATGGGGGCGTCGCCGGACTGGCTGATTTACATCGCCACACTGGCCGCTGTNTTGGGCGGTATGCTTCTGGCACTGCTTAATGCACTCATGGTCATCAAGCTGAAGTCAAAAATGACGATCGCCGGCGTGGTTATCAATATTTTGGCTGTCGCTCTGACTTCCTTCTTGTCCAGCGTCATAACCGGCGCCGTTACGGGTCAGGCGACCACCAAGATTCAGTTGAGCGTGGCTCCGAGATATACCATACCCGGCCTATCGAAGATACCCGTGATCGGCGGTCTCTTCCAGAACATCTACCCCTTCGCCTTCATCATCATCGTGGTAGCCGCGCTGGCCTGGTACGTTCTGTACAAGACCAGATACGGCCTCCGCCTGAGGGCCGGCGGCGACAATCCCCACAGCTTGGATGCCGCGGGCGTCGATGTCAATAAGCTCCGCTTTTCGGCTGTAGTACTTGCCGGCGGCTTTGCCGGCTTGGGCGGTATGGCTTTCACCTATACGGTGGCAAACTTCTCTCCCGCCAGCTACGTCGGTTACGGATACCTGTCGATTGCCGCCCTGATCTTCGGCAACTGGAATATCAGTACAACGTTCTGGACCTCTATGTTCTTCGGTTTCAGCCGATCCTTCAGCGATCAGCTGGTAAACGAGCTGGGCCTGTCCAGTAACTATTCGGACCTCTTCTCCGTCATGCCTTACGTGCTGACCCTCATCGTCCTGATCTTCTTCTCGAAGCACAACAGGCCGCCTCGTGCGCTGGGTGAGCACTTTGACAAGGGCAAGAGATAGCGGTTGGAAAATCTGCTTAACTTGAGTTAGGGCAAAAAGTCCTGCGTATGACTTAAGCGGAACAAACACTTCAGAGAGATAAACCCCTGTGACCTTAGAGCCGCAGGGGTTTTCTTGTGGCGCGCCCGCCAGAAGTCGAATCCGGAACCTTCTGATCCGTAGTCAGACGCTCTATCCAATTGAGCTACGGGCGCATAACAGCTTTCCTATACTAACGCCGAAAAGCGGAGTTTGTCAAGTGCTCGATTCCCCTACTTGTAGTTGCCGTTAATTGCAAAAGTAAGAGTTTCTTTTTTATAACCGTAAGCGCTGCAATTAACCCGGCTTATACTCTCTATTTTTGACTCGTCGATAAGGCTCCGGTGTCGGCGCCGGTAGAGGTTCGCCCTTGCCGTCCATCCACCAGCACCCCGTCAACGCAGAAAAATATAACGGGACGTCTTTCCCCTCGATGCGGCAGATCCAGCACTCACCGGAACCGGCGGATCGCGCCTTTCGGAAGCCGACATACCGTGAAGTCGTAATCTCATAACGCGTGCCGTCCTCCCACGTAATCGCAAGCGGCTTCCGCACGCCCGACGAGCGCATCTCCAACAAAACGGCAACGGGAACGGGTCTGCTCATGGCCCGAAAAACCCGACCGGATGGATAACATTTTCACGCTTGATGTCGTGTTCCGTCAGCGTTCGGTCGACAAGCGAGATGCCGCGCCGTACGGAAAGTCCCCCGTATCGACCTCTCAGATCGTCAATCGTCTCCTCGAGGCGGAGCATCGCCTCGCGCTTTACTTCCCGTGCGAGATAGGACTGCTGTTTCAGGCGGGAGATCGGTATGAGATTGCAGGCGCGGACGCCGAGACTTCGAATCTTCTGACCGCGCTCGAAATGTTCCAAGATGAGTTCTGTCGCCGCGGGCGCGATCTCGGAACACAGCTGCGTCGGGAACGGAAGGGGCGCCTGTCGCTCAAAATTGTACAGCTGATAGTCGCGCATGCTGATCTGAATCGTCCGTGCGGCCATGCCGGCGTCGCGCAGGCGACTTGTCACCGACTCGGACAACATATAAGTGACGGCTTTGATCTCCTGTTCCGTGTAAAGATCGTGGTGCGTGGTGAGAGAATTGCCGACTGACTTTACGGTGTTCTCCCGCTCCGTCTCCGCGACGGGCGTTTCATCGAGACCGGTTGCGAACGCATGAAGATTCAAACCGACAACGCCGAAAACGGAGCGAAGATATGTCGGCCCCAAGGCGGCAAGCTGACCGATGGTGCGAACGCCGATACGGCGCAATTTATGCGCCGTCGCCCGACCGACATAAATAAGATCCTCAACGGGAAGCGGATAGACGACATCGAGATAATTATCGCGCGTAATGGCGGTGACGGCGTCCGGCTTTCTCAGATCGCTTCCGAGTTTTGCGTAGATCTTGTTCCAGCTGACACCGATGCTGACGGTCAGTCCGAGTTCCTCTTTGACTCGCCGGCGCAATTCTTCGGCAACGTCGAGGCCGTCATCGCGAGGACAGCCGGTGAGATCGAGCCAACACTCATCGATGCCGAAAGGTTCAACACGATCGGTGTATTCGCAGTACATTTTACGTGCCAGACGGCTGTAATAAAGATAACGGGCATAATCGGGCGGAACAAGGATCAAATCGGGACACTTCTGCTTCGCCTCCCAAATCGTTTCAGCCGTTTTGACGCCCGCATTTTTTGCGATGTGGTTCTTCGCCAGAATGATCCCGTGACGATTTACAGGATCGCCGGCAACGGCACACGGAACATCTCTCAGCGCCGGATATCGCAACATCTCCACGCTGGCGTAAAAAGAATTCTGATCCACATGTAAAATAACACGATCCGCCACCGCGCACACTCCTCCTCTCACCCACATCGAATCACGATTACTCCCGAAGGCAAGCCTGAATGATCTTTCAGTTTCCTTCTTTCACCCACATCCGAACACCGACTGTTTCCGAAATCGAGCTTGACGATCTTGCGCTTCCTTACTCATCTATCTCATCAAGCGGCCGGTTCACACCACCAGCGATAGGACGACGCGTCGTAGAACAGCTTCATCGGCATGCCTTCGACCATGCAGAGAAAACGCCAAGCGTCCGATCCGTCTTTTGCGAGATTGTAGAGCGGCGTCACGAGCCGGCGATCGACGGGAATGGCCATCCCGTCGTCAAGGCGGATCTCAACGGGGAACAAATCTCCCTCCGGACTGAACTCCGCGATTACCGTGATGTAAAGTCGCTTTGTGTTGTATTCAAACATCCGTCTTACCTCCAAGCAGAACGATTGTTCTATTTAAGAGTATCACGAACGTTTGTTCGTTACAAGCACAAAAAAATAGCGCAACATGACGTTCGCTTGACAAACAGATGACAGGTGAGCGGACGAGACTCCGCCAAGACGCCGATCACCTGCTCAATCACAACGCGTTCGTCATCGGACAACGGTTTGAAATCGCGCATCGTCCGGATGTTGTCGAGGAGCTGTTCCTCATTGCTCATGCCGCTCAAGACGTAATCAACTTCCGGTTGATCCGTCAGGATTGTATTCAGAACCTCCGCTGAATCATGGAAAGAAAGGCCGCTCTCCATAAAAAGATCGACCATTTTCATAAAACGAAATTACCTGCGACAAGACAGCATACATCATCCGTTTATGAGACAATAGTAACAATTACTCACGGGGAGTCGAGTCGATGTTAAGGAAAAAGACGTTTCGTACATACGAAGAACAGATCGACTTTTTGAGAAGTCGCGGCATTGTGATTGAGGATGAAAAGGAAGCTGTCGAGGCGTTGAGCACGTATTCTTACTATTCGCTCGTCAACCTCAACAAGCATCTCTACGGGGGATTGAAGGAGAGACAGTTCATCGGCAATCCGTCACTTCTCGATCTGCAGCTCGCTCACATGCTGAACATGAGTTTCTATCAAGTTGTCCTCAAGGGCATCCTTTACATCGAGGCGTCATTCAAGACGAAACTTGCGTATTTGATCTCTCGAAAATATGGCGTGATGAGTCGCGATGACATCAGCGATCCGAACAATAATTTTCTGTATCGCGGTTACTACATTGACTCTCACCCCGGCTCGACGAATGTATTGCGATCGCTTGCGGGGAAGCTCCGCTATCTCCAGTCCGATAAAGATAATGATTCATACTCACGTCACTTTCTGCTCTCCAACCGTCAGCTCCCGCCGTGGATTTTTATCCATGACGTTGAATTCGGGATCGCGATTCAGTGGTATAACATCCTGCGCGAACAGGACAAAAACGAAATCTGTGAGCAGATGATCTGGGGACAAACCGGCCGCAAGCCCCAAGAAATGTCGATTGAAAAGGCAAAGGTATTTCTTTCGGATGCTTTACAAATACTGAGAGAGTACAGAAACACGATCGCACACGGTCAACGCGTGTTTGCGAGCGAAATTGAAAGCTCGCTCACCGAAGAGGAGCTGTTCATGCTGCTTCCAGACGGTGTGTTGACAAAGCAAGAATTCGATGACGGCATCGGAACAAATGACCCCTACGCCTGCCTGCTTTCAATCGTGATGTTGATTCATGACCCCATTTTGATGATGAGTTTTCTTACTGAGCTTCAATCGCAGTTAAATTTCGCCCGAATGATGCAATCGTCCGTGTCTTCCGAAACGAAACAACCGTCTGAAATTCTCGGAATTCCGCCCTTCACGATGGAACGGCTGATCGATCTGAGCCACCAGCGCTTCGGAGATGTCTCTCGCTACTATTTCGATCTGAACAAACGCGCCGAATTATCCTAATACGATATCCATGACCATCATGATGACGAAACCGATGATCAGGGCGTATGTCGCCGTCCTCTCATTGCCGCCGCTGTGTGTCTCCGGTATAACCTCGTCGGCGATGACAAAGAGCATGGCGCCGGCGGCGACAGCTAAAATAAACGGGAGCGCCGGGCTGAACAGCTTGACAAGTCCATACCCTAACAGCGCACCGGCAGGCTCGATTAAGCCTGTCAGAAACGCAACCCAGTACGCTTTTCCGACGCTGTAGTTTTCACGTAACAGAGAAAAGGCGACGGCAAGTCCCTCCGGCATATTCTGAAGACCGATACCGACGGCGACAGGGATCCCGTGCGATAGATTCCCCGAACCGAAAGCAACCCCCACAGCCATACCTTCGGGGAAGTTATGAATCGCGATCGCGATGATGAAAAGCCAGATCTTTTTGAGCGATTCTGTCGGAACGCCCTCATGGTGCTTGTTGATCAAGTGCTCATGCGGGGCGAACCGGTCGATTAAATCAATGATCACAGCTCCGACAATAATACCCGCTGCCGTGATCAGGACGGCTTTAATCGTTCCGCCTCCAAATTCAATGCTGGGAAGGATAAGAGAGAAGCAAGTCGCGGCCAGCATAACGCCCGCCGCAAACCCGAGCATCGCATCGAGCCATTTCCTTGAGACGTCTCTCGTAAAAAGAGCCGGTATCGCACCGACACCGGTCATGAGACCGGGCAAAACGAGTCCCGCAGCTATAACCCAAAAGTTCGGCATTTCTTGACACCCCGTATGCAATAGTCGACTTATTCTATCACGCAATCTATTGTGAAGCCGCATCAAATCCTTTTGTCAGGAAAGTGATGACCAGACGTCAAGAGCCTCGCAAAAACCGCGATACTTCTCCTTGTCGGACGAGGCGACCAGACAGACGACGTCAATCCCCGCTTTGTCGAGCGGTTTCGCCGCGGCGGAGAGTGTCGCGCCGGTCGTCAACACATCATCGACGAGAAGCACTTTGCGACCGCGCAGCTCTCCGATCAGGGGCGACCTTTTTCTGAGCTTGAACGCATCGGCAAGATGCCGGTGACGCTCCTGAACCGATCGGCTTTCGCTTTGGCGATCGGTGTCAACATCTCGGTAGAGCATCACGTCAACGACCGAGACCCCCGCTTCCCTTGCAATCACATCGGCCAGCAGCGCAGCCTGGTTATAGCCTCTTTCCAGCAATCGCCTCTCGTGTAATGGCACGGGAATAACGGCATCGACTTCTATCCGGTTGCGCACCATCGTCGCATACATGAACGGCGCAATCGCCTCCGCTCTGTCGATACGTTCGGAAAACTTCATCGAGACCATCATCTTTCGCAAGGGATCGCGATAATAGAACGTCGCGAAGAGGGGCCATGGATGATCCCATGACAGCCGTTCCCGCTCCATTCGGTATGGAAGAACGGAGAGGCAGTCGCGGCAGACTAAAGGTGACGGTAGCGGCGGTTGAACGGGTCGATCACAGACGGCGCAATACGGGTGATAATAAAAATCGATAAACCGTTGACGCAGGTAATCACCGGCTTGTCCGCCCGGAAGTCTGCCCGACCGCCATTTACCCATTTACAGGATCACAGAGCCAATGAAGGAGCATACCGCGGCGCTCATTTGCCTCATTGTTCGCGAGCATCATCTCCAGTGTGCGCCGGCGCGTGAGGAGGAACAGTCGTTCCTTCGCGCGCGTCACGCCCGTATAGAGGAGATTGCGCGTCAGAAAAGCGGGCGCGCCGGCAGGAATGACAAGAATCTCAACAGGATATTCGGAGCCTTGCGATTTATGAATCGTCGTCGCATAGGCGAGGTCGATGTCATTGAGATCCTCGCCCTCGATTGTTGCGATCCTTTCATCTTCGAAAAGGATCGTTACGCTCTTCCTCGAGAGACTGATAGACTGAACAATACCCATCTCTCCGTTTACGACGCCCTGTCCCTTGATGCCCGTCCGAGGGATCATCCACTCGAGGTCGTAGTGATTTCTCGTCTGCATCACTTTATCGCCCGACGTCAAACGATAACCGTGCGCGTCAATTGCAAAGAATTCTTCACCGCGTGAAAGTCGCTGGAGCGCGCGGTTCAGCTCGATAATACCGGCTTTGCCGCGCCTGATCGCAGACAAGACTTGGACACCGTAAATACCGTCCGTCCCGTAATGATTAGGCAACACGTCCCGACAGAGTTTCAATACGCCATCGTACATTTCCTGTTCATCAGCGCAATCGATAAAAATGAAATCCGATTCTAACGACTGGTCAAGTACGAGTTTCTCGCCTCTCAAGATTCGGTGCGCATTCGACACAATGAGCTTGTGCTCCTCCTGACGATAGATCTGAGTCAACCGCGTATGCGGAAGGAACGGAGCTAAGAGTATATCGCGCAGCACCTGCCCGGGGCCGATCGACGGGAGCTGGTCGGCATCCCCGATCAGCAAGACGCGCATGCCCGGGCGTACAGCGGACATGAGGTGTGAAAATAAAAACAAATCGATCATGGAGCACTCGTCGACGATCAGCGTGTCGCCTTCAAGCGCTTCAGCCGTCAGCCAGAACGCGGCGTCAGGGATATCCTCGTCTCGAACCTGCAAAGAAAGCAAACGGTGCAATGTCTGCGCGCTCATCCTGCAAACTTCTGCTAATCGCCGTGCGGCGCGTCCCGTCGGCGCCGCCAACGAGATTTCCTCACCGTGTTCCCTCAAAATCCTAGTCAAAAGTCGTACGATCGTCGTCTTCCCCGTTCCGGGCCCTCCCGTCAGCACCGAAAGCGGGCTCGTCAGAGCCATAACAATGGCGCGCGTCTGCTCATCGCCCGGTTCGAACCCCTCTTCTTGCGCCACCTGCTGAACGGCACGCTGTGCCCGCTCCACGTCCATAAAGCGATCTCCGGGCGGAGTTACGGACGATAGGAAACGGAGACGTTGTGCGAGAGAGCGTTCGATCACCGCCACATCTGAGAGAGAGATGAGTCCCTCGGGCGAATTTTCTTCTCCTGACAATGGCTGTTCCCGTGTCGAGATGCACACAGTGCTTGCCGCTGCCGATTCCTCCTTCACGCTACGATACGAATCACCTAAGACTCTGACGATTTTTCTTTCTTTCAGAAGGGTATCCATTGCATCATGAACTTTTTCTTCGGAGACTTTGAGTCGTTCAGACAGAAAACTCGCCACACTGTTCTCGCGAATGACCGTATTGCCATTCCGAAAGAGCGATTGGTTCATCGCGAAAAGAACAGCGCCCTTGAGTCTCGCCGGATGATCTCCTCCGAGCCCCAAGTCACTTGCAAGTCGGTCTGCCGTCTGAAAACCGATGCCCGGAACGCGTTCGGCGAGGATGAAAGGATTTTCCCTGATGAGCATCTCAGCCGCCATTCCGAAGATCGTATAGATACGGTGAATACGTGCCGGCCCGATACCGTGCGGCAACAAAAACAGCGATAGATCCTGATAGGCGCGGTCAGCCTTGAGCTGTTTGCTGAAATTCTCGGCTTTTGCCCGCCCGATGCCGCGGATCTTGGCAACGCGATCAGGATGATCGCGCATGATCGTCAGCGTATCATCACCGAAAGCTTGAACAAGTTTTCGCGCCGTCGCCTCACGTATCCCTTTAACAGCTCCTGAAGCTAAATATTTTTCAATGCGATCACTTTCGCGCGGCTCGTCCCTGCTGATCTGCTGGACGGCAATCTGCGGTCCATACGTCGGATGATCTCTCCACAATCCTTCTCCCGACACCATATCGCCCGCCATGATGTGCGGCATGACGCCGGTCACCGTCCACTCTTCGCCTTGTCCTTCAATATCCAGAATGGAATAGCCGTTTTCATCATTGCGGAAAATGACGCGCGTCACGACGCCTGAAAATGAAACAGGTTCATTATGCTTGAAGATGGACTGTTGCCGATCGCGCATCAGGTCTCAGCCTTTCACTTTCACTCTTAGAATAAGTCAACGGCGTCGAGTCGTTCCCATGGCAAATCGAGCTCCGGACGGCCGAAGTGGCCGTAATTGCTCACTTGCGCATAAATCGGCCGCAACATGTCGAAACGCTCGATGATCGCGTCGGGGCGAAGATCGAACGTCGACCGCACATGTCGACTCAAAAACTCGTCCGAAAATTTTTCGCACGTGCCATACGTCGTGACGGTCACGGAAACTGGCTGCGCGACACCGATAATGTACGCCAGCTGAACTTCACACTGCGAACAAATACCCGAGGCCACCATGTTTTTCGCGATATAGCGCGCAGCGTACGAACCCGTGCGGTCAACTTTCGTAGGGTCTTTGCCGGAAAAGGCTCCGCCTCCGTGATGGCCGAACCCGCCGTACGTATCGCAGATGATCTTGCGCCCGGTAAGGCCGGTATCGCCCTGCGGACCGCCGATCACAAAGCGCCCGGTCGGATTGATGTAGATCTTCGTCTGACTGTCGAAAAGATCTCCGGCAAGTATCGGATAAATCACGTGATCCTCAACCTCGTCGCGCACCTGCTCAAGCGTCGCTGCCGCATGATGCTGCGTCGAAATGACGACGGCATCGATATGTACGGGGCGATTGCCCTCGTAACGAATCGTTACCTGCGATTTACCGTCGGGGCAAAATGACGTGGCGTGGCCGAGCTTTCGCGCTTCGGACAATTTTTGCGTAAGTCTATGCGCCAGGGTAATCGGAAGGGGCATGAACTCCGACGTATCCGTATTCGCGAAGCCGAACATCATCCCCTGATCGCCTGCGCCCAAATGATATCCCGTTTCACCGGCTCTCTCTTCAAAGGAGAAATTAACGCCCATCGCGATATCGGCCGACTGTTCGTCAATCGATGTCAGAACGGCGCACGAGTCCGCGTCGAAGCCGAATTGGCTGCTTGTATAACCGATCCTCCTGATCGTCTCACGCGCGATATACGGAATATCGACATACGACGTCGTGGAGATTTCCCCCATGACGAGCACCAGCCCCGTTGTCGTCACCGTCTCGCATGCGACGCGCGCATTGGGGTCGTGTTCAAGAATTGAATCCAAAACGGCGTCGGCGATTTGGTCACAGACTTTGTCAGGATGACCTTCCGTCACCGACTCCGATGTGAATAGCCACGAATCATTTGTTGAGTTGAGCATTCTATTTTCCCCGTTCTTTCAATAATATTCGAGCCGGCTCAACCGACTCCCTCAATAAAAAACCTCCCGCGCGGAGGTCTTGAAAGCATCATCTCCCAGACCGCTCCGGTCTGCAGGATTTGGCACCGATGCGCTAACGCCGGTTGCCGGACTTCATAGGGCCCGTCCCTCCGTCACTCTTGATAATTATTGTATTCAGTTTTCAACATTGTACCATACGAAAACGCGCTCCCAATCATCTCGATTCGACAAAACCGCTAGCTCTTGACGGATCTCGACACCTTTTACTCGTCTCAAATAAACAGGTGTAACCATACGATGAGTCGAGCATCGCCATACAAGGGAGTGAATATGAGACCGGTTGTACTGTACATCGACGATCATCACGCATATCAGTCGCGACTTACAAGGCGTCTTGACTCTTTGTCGGGCGGCGCATATGAGATAGCTGCTATCCGGATCACCCATGAGATAGAGCTGCGCAACGCTGTCGGAGCATTGGCGCAGCACATGATCCGCCGCATCACCGTCGCTCTCGGTCCGCGCCATATCTCTCTTAATGCCATTCTCGATCTTCTCCCTGAATTGACGATCAGGATCAACTTTTGTGAACGCGAGAACGATGAGAGAGCCGATACACCATCGTTCGCATCCCGCAAGCAGCAAAAAGATACGCGCCGAAAATTCCGATCCGACCGTCGTATGGATAACGATGCGAGAGAGGGGGTAATGGAAATCCGCACGGTTTCCCGGTTTGGGCGTGTAACCGAGATCGATGCGATCATCCGACGTCACATCACTGTCGGGCCGCCTGTACGTGACGCCGGGAACCTGCACTCCAACAGCATCGGCACGCACCTCTCTTTTTCACATAAGGCGGGTACGCGCATCACGCGCTACGTGATCGGTAAAGAGCGGGCGCTCGGACATACGGTCGTTTATTTGCCCATTAAACCTCTCTACAAGATAGAGGGGCGCTTTCGCCGCGGCTCCGGTTTGACGTTCGGAGATCTCATCTACCGATTTTCCGAGGGAGATTTTCCTGATATCAACGATATGGGACAGTGGCTCTACATGCATGAGAACGGCTACTACACGGTCACTCTGCCTGAGCGTTCGGACGACCTGATCACGTGCGATATCGGTACGCTGAAGCAGATCACGAACGCGTGGCGCGACTACACGCACACGAGATCGCAACCGACAACGTCATGGATCGATATTGAAGGAATGCCGCTTTGCGATGTGCTCGAACTCGCCGTCCTGTGTGATTTTATCTATGTCGATGCACCTGTCGGAAATGCGGACAAAGAAGCGGTCGCACGACGAGAACTCGGTCTGTTCATGGCTCAACTCCCGAAAGAGTGCGTCATCCTTGAACTTCCGCATGGAAACCGATCGTTAACGGAAACGAATCACTCAAATCAGCTCAAGGAGTCACACATTGCTTCCCGGTTATAGAGAAAAACAGATATGGATTCGGAGAATCGCCTCGCGTCTGGAACCGGGAGCGGAACCGACTGATGACGAATTGAGACGTATCATCGCCGCGGAAGTGTCAGTGCGTACGCAGGGATCGCATTTAACGGTCCAAGAAAAAACTCACCTGATTCGTCACCTTTTTGACGCGATGCGCGGTCTCGATATCTTGCAGCCGCTCCTCGACGAACCGTCCGTCACGGAGATCATGGTCAACTGCCCTTCGCAAATCTATGTCGAACGAAACGGCAGGCTGGAGAAAACCGATTACGCCTTCGATTCTCCCGCGCATCTCACACACGTAATCAGCCGATTTTTCGGACGTGCGAACAAACTCGTCCATGAGCGTTCGCCCATCGCCGATATGAGGCTCAGCGACGGTTCGCGCGTCCATGCGATTTTGCCTCCCGCGGCACCTGACGGCCCCGTCCTCTCGATCAGGAAATTCACGGGGATTTTACCGACGATGGACGCGCTCATTGAGAACAAAACCTTGCCGGGCAAGGAGGCACGTTTCTTAATCGAGTCGGTCAAATCCCGCAAAAACATCTTCATCAGCGGCGGCACGGCCTCCGGTAAAACGACGTTTCTGAACGCGCTCGCCGCCTTCATTCCCGAGCACGAACGTATCGTGACGGTCGAGGACGCTTCTGAGCTCGATCTGACCGGCAAACATAATCTCGTCCGTTTGGAGGCGAGAACGTCCGCTGTTGACGGGGGAGGAGCCATTTCGCTCTCCGACCTCATTCACTCCTCACTGCGGCTGCGCCCCGACCGCGTGATTGTCGGAGAAGTACGCGGAACGGAAGCGTATGACATGATCCAGGCGATGCAGACAGGCCATCCGGGTTCCATGTCAACGGGGCACGGCAACAGCACGTACGAGATGCTCAATCGCCTGTCCCTGTTGCTCATGACAGCCTCACAGCTCCCGTGGGAAGCGTGCAGGAGAATGGTCGCCTCCTCCATCGATCTGATGGTTCATCTCGTTCGTTTAGCGGACGGACGGCGGCTCGTGCAGGAAATCTGCTCCGTAACGGGTTTTCATGACGATGCGTTTCAGCTGAAACGACATTATGCACTGTCGGCAGAAGAACAGTTTGCGACATAACAGGTATTGAGAACAGACAGGAGACAAGATGATTCGAACCAATAGACGCAGTAATCAAAGACGTGAACGCCGGAACACAATGCGAAACAAGAAATCGAAGCGAAAGTATGGCAGAAGAACGTTCGGTATGCGAAGGAAGAACTTTCGGACATCAAGTACGATCGGGAGGCGCGGTACGGGCGTTGACATGGGAAGACGCGGAGTTGCCGCTCTCAAATGGATCCTATTCGCCATCATCCCAGCCCGACTCGCATCGATCGCGTTTCTCGGATCATCACCCTCGGGTTGGATCGTCACTGTTCCGGGGACTCTTCTGCTGGGACTCGGGCTTGCGCATCTTTTCCATTTACGCGAAGTCAAACTGCTGCTCACACAGTACCAACACCTTCTGGGCTATCTTTCCACTCGTCTATCTGCAGGTGTGCCCCTCGAAGCCGCTCTCACAGAATCTGTCAAGCCGCTTACGGAGCAACTCGGAAAACATAACAGGATCATCCGCTCTCTTCTCCGATTGAAAAAGAATTTGGAAGCGCAAATGTCGCTTCGTGAAGCACTCGAAACGTTCACTCGTGAAGTCGGACTACCCGTCTGTACGCGAGACATGACGATGCTGACACTTTTAGCGCGGTCGGGAGGCCGTATCGACGTCTTCGTCCGTCAGAGCCACCACGATTTGTCGGCTCAAATCAATATGCAAAGCGAGGTAGCCAACGAGCGCCGCGGACAATCAAGCGAGGCGGCCATCTTGGCCATCATCCCGTTTTTCATGGCTCGCTTCGTACTCGGCGGAACAGCTTCCTATGGAGAGTCCGTGCAACGAACCGGGAGTATGACCCTTCCTCTTTCCATTCTCTATCTTTTTGCCATGTTCGCGCTGTTCATCCTCCTCCTGCTGCTCGCACCGGAAAAAGTCAAAAGCAAAACGCGTCAACCGAAAAGGAAAAGAGAGACAAAGAAACTTTTGCCGAAAAAAAGGCGCATGGCGTCATTTCTGTCGAGATTTTACCTTGACTGGCTGCCCGGACAGATCGGCATGACGATTTCGATGTCCGTTAGGCTGCTGGCAGACAGCAAAGAAGACGCGTGGCAGCGTTACATGAATCAGAAAGTAAAAGATCTGCTGTTCGGTTTTGCGATCGCGACGGTCTTTTTCCTGTCGGGTCGTGTCTCGCCGTTTATTATCGGCATGGCAATCATCTCCGTCTCGATTGCGCGAGACATCGAATGCTGCTCAAAGGCGGCAAAAAGGCGGAAGAACTATCGCTTTTATTATCCGTCCGCTGTCAACTCACTCTACATTCTTCTGGAGAGCGGCTTGACGTTTGACAGAGCGCTTCGTATGGTGGCGAAAGTCAATCTCACAAACAGAAACCCGGATGATCCCGTCGCAAACGATCTCAATAAAGCCGTCATTCACCTTGAAACAGGGTACGACAGCGTCATGGCAGCAAATTGGCTCGCCGAACACTGTCCTCTGCCGGAAGTACAAGCGGCATTGCGGCTGATGGCGCGGTACGAACGTGAAGGCGGAAGAGAGATCCTAGAGTTGATCCGTATGCAGGCAGATCGCGGAAGACAGCTTTATCGCGATGCGATGCGCGGACGCGCCGAACAGCGATCACTGATGTTCGTTTTTCCCATGGCGATCGACCTGATCGTCGTCATGGCGACCGTTATCCTCCCCGCCGTCACGCAGATGGGCTTTTTGTCTTAATGCATGTCGATCTGTCAAAAAGGACTGCCTCGACGGAAGTCTGCGAAGAAAAGAAAGCGTATACACCACAAGTCGGGGCAATAATCATCTTACGCACAAACAACAGTACTCGTATGAAAGGAACATCATCATGAAACATCTTAAAAAGAACAACGTACCGGAACGCGTCGCTTGGAGCGGTTTCGGAACACTTGAGGTCATCATCATCATCGCCGTCCTCATCACGATCGCCCTCTTGTTCAGGGAGAATATCATCGCTTTCGCCAGAAATCTCATCGACAAAGTGTTCAGTTCCTCTGTCTATGATCAACTATGAGTTGAAAGACACCGACGTACGGGAACATGGAGCAACATCCATACATCTGAGCAAAACGGATACGCATGCTGTATGGATGTTGACCGTTCCCGATCGGGCGCCGTATCCGTCCGTCGACAACATTGCCGATACGGCGCTCCTGCGGTATCGCCCGGACGTCGTATCGCCCGTTTCATGGTTCAGAGTTAATCGCACTACCTGGATATTCAGTCTCTCACAACGCACGCGGATGCCGTTGTCGAAGGCGGTGCAATCGATGTCGAGAGATCCCGATACGGGCTACAGAATCTTGAGCAAGACGATGGAGGCCGTCGAAATCGCAAGAGACTACTTGCTCCCTATCATCCCGGAATTACTTCATCCTGAGTTACTGCAGATTGAATGTTCCGTAGATGAGAGCGACGTCGTTGAAGTACAGATCGTCACGTTGCCCATCGCTGGAACGGGGCGTCGGGATACACAGCGGGAAACGGGACTCATCGAGTGGATGGGCGAAGTCTTTCACTGGGACGATTCGGTGATTACGCAATTTACGGCATTGTTCCGAAAAGAGGCGTTTTTCGATCTCCTGCTCGAGACGAAGAAATTATGCGGTGAGCTCGATACTCCTGTCGGTAATAAGGAAAATGGGAATGCGTGTTCACAACGACCGAATCGCTCAGTTTCTCCTCCGTCCGATCATCATGAAAATATGCTGAATGGCAAATACGCTTTGCCGACCGAAAATGATTCACCGGGAGGGCGTATCGTGTCGAGCTTGAAAAGACTCTGGGAGTCTCTTTTCGGTTACCAAAACCATGATACGATTCATGAAGTTACAGAAGAACTTGACCTTTCATCCGACCGTTTCAAGATCGCTCAGCTCTCTGAAGGTTTGCCCGGAACGCCCGACGAGGAACTCGGACATCACGCCTATATTCTCACGGAGGAATTCGTGATAGGCAGAGATATGGGCAAATCGGATTTCCGGATTGATTCTTTTTCCGTCAGCCGCCGCCACGCCGTCATACGAAGGCGGGCGGGCAGTTATTTTGTTGAAGATCTGGGATCGAAAAATGGGACAATGCTTGACGGCGTGAGACTGTCAAAGTATCGCGAATATCTTTTGCCCGAGAAATGCAAAATAAGCTTTGCCGATCATGTCTACTATTTTCGCTCGGCATAGCCAAAATGACTCCTGCCGTGACGTATCGTCCGGCAGGAGCCGGTGATCATAAATTACATTTTACTTCGTACCGAACAGACGATCTCCCGCATCACCGAGTCCGGGTACGATATAGGCATGATCGTCGAGTCCGTCATCGACCGCTGCGCAATAAATCGGAATCTCAGGATGCGAGGCGTGCAAGTGATTAACTCCTTCAGGCGCGGCGACGAGACAGACGAACTTAATGTCTTCAATATTTCTCATTTTTAGAAAATCGACAGCCGCTGCCGCCGAGCCGCCTGTCGCGAGCATGGGATCGAGCAGAATGACAACGCGGTTCTCAACGTCATCGGGCAACTTACAGTAATACTCGATCGGTTCAAGCGTGACAGGATCGCGGTAAAGTCCGATGTGTCCGATCTTGGCCATCGGAATGAGATTCGTCATACCGTCCACCATCCCCAATCCGGCGCGCAGAATCGGAATAAGAGCAAGCTTCTTGCCCTCAAGCATATGGCAATGCGCGGTGCCCATCGGCGTCTCCACATCAACCGGGCGCAAGGGCAGATCGCGCGTCACTTCATATGCCATGAGCATCGCCACTTCACTTAACAATTCTCTAAAATCTTTCGTAATGGTGTTCTTATCACGCAATAATGCGAGCTTATGTTGAATCAACGGGTGATCCAATACATAAACACCGTTCTTCTCTTGGAATATCTTATTCACAGGCCTCATCCTCCATTCTCGCAATTTGATCCAAACGCTCTTGATGGCGACCTCCATCAAACGGTTCCGACATAAAAACATCGACCAAGATGGTCGCATAGGGAATAGCGAGAACGCGTGCTCCGAGCACAAGAACATTTGCGTTATTGTGGCGGCGCGCCATCTCTGCCATAAAAGCGTTGGTGCAAAGCGCCGCACGGATTCCCTTATGCTTGTTTGCGACGACCGACATACCGATGCCTGTCCCGCACACGAGAATCGCGCGCTCGCATGAACCGTCATTGACCTTCTCACACGCCCGATGCCCATAGTCGACATAACTGACGGAGGACGTAGAGTCCGTGCCGACATCGATCACGTCATGTCCGCACCCAATCAAATGCTGCTTAATTTTTTCCTTAAGTTCATATCCGCCGTGATCACTGGCGACAGCTATTCTCATTTCAGTTCCTCCTTGCTATATTTTACCGCAGGCCATCGGCCGTTACAACGAAAATGATTTACAAATAGTAAATTTTTATTAAACAAAGGCCCTCTCCGTATCAGCTCGGTGATAAAGTGTTTATTCTTAAATATCATTCGGAAAAAATTGAATGAGGAATGAGTAAACCTTACCGCCATCACCTTTCATGAGCTGAGCGAATAATCTTCACAACGGCATGTAGCGAGAAGACCGTCTTGTGAATATCACGTTTTTCACGATGTTTTCAGCTTAACATTCTCTATTTCTTGTTCACATTTTTATTATTCTATGCACATTTATGTTGATAATGTTAATAACTCTGTGTATAACTTGCGTGACAGGCATTTGGGGATTCGAGGCTATCAAACCCCCCTGAAAACAGGCTTATCACGTTTTTTACATCTTCTGAACGAAAACATAATATATGCAGTCAAATCTCTGTAACCCTTGCAAAGCAAGCATTTTAGAGGTTTCATTACCGCGCATATATATTAATGTCCACATGCAGCGGACACCTGCTTAGTCGTCATGATGACTTGTAGAGAGCACATCTCGCGCTCGTCCATGCGATGAATGTGCGCAAGCACATCGCAAAGTCAAGCTCGCCAAGCGACTCACTTTTCGGTTATAAAGCACGCTTATAAATGTGATAAGAACTTCTTAAGGTAAGCAGTTTAAATTAGAGGGCAAACGGCCGCTCATCCGCGTGAGTTCTCTGAGACCTGACGCCAATTCAAGGGTCAATTTGCCCGGCAACATACGCCACTGCCAGTTACCTTCCGCTTTACCCGGATGATTCATTCTGCTCTCATCCCCCAAAGCGAGCAAATCCTGCATTTGGAAGATCACCGTCCGGCAGACAGTCGTCGCGGCACCGCGAAGCATCCCTCGTATGTAACCCTCTTCTTTGCTAAGTCCAAGATACTGTTTTGCGAATGTAAGCTCACGAGGATCGGCATTTTCGATCCATGAGGCGATCGTATCATTGTCATGAGTTCCCGTATACAGCACGGCATTTTCCGTAAGGTTGTGAGGAAGGTAATCGCTCGAAGCGTCCGGGTTGAATGCGAATTGCATGACCTTCATACCGGGAAAGCCCGTTCTCTCACGAAATTCATACACTTCCTGTGTCATATAACCTAAATCTTCAGCGATGACGGGCAAGGAACCGAGAGCGTCCTCAAGAGCGTTAATGAGAGAATCGCCAGGCCCGTCGATCCACTGACCGCGGCGAGCCGTTTTGTCGCCATACGGGACGGACCAATACGATTCTAATCCCCTGAAGTGATCGATCCTGACGATATCAAACAGGCGCATCTGGAAACGGAAACGTTCGATCCACCATTCAAAGTTCTGTTTTTTGTGTTCATCCCAATCGTAGAGCGGGTTGCCCCACAATTGTCCGTCATCGGAAAAAGCATCGGGAGGACAGCCCGCCACATACTTCGGTGTCAACGTTTCATCAAGCTGAAAGAGAAAAGGATTTTTCCAAACTTCAACGGAGTCTTCCGCGACATAAATCGGAAGATCGCCGATGATGGCGATGCCCTCGCGCGAGGCGTATTCTCTGACGCGTTGCCATTGGCGGAAAAACAGAAACTGGATGAACTGTTCAAACAACACTTCATCACGGTGTGATTCGGCAAATTCAACGAGCGCCACAGGGTCGCGCCATTTAAGCGGTTCGGGCCATGAACGCCACGAGACTCCTTTCATGGCTGCCTTGATCGTCATAAAGAGGGCGTAGTCTTGCAGCCAGTCTGGTCCTTCATTTTTGCGAAACGTCTCGAAAGCCTGTTTTAGCGATTCCCTCGGCTTCTCTTGAAAAGTCTGCCATGCGATGTAAAGCAGCTCTTTCCTATTTTCCCAGAGACGTCCGTAATCGACGCGTTCGGGATCATCTCCGAAATCGAATTGTTTCGGCGTATCCTCAGGGAGAAGACCTTTGCGAACCAACTCGTCCGGATCGATGAGATAAGGGTTGCCTGCCCGTGTGGAAAAGCTCTGATAAGGAGAATCACCGAATCCTGTCGAACCTAAGGGCAAAATCTGCCAATACGATTGCCCAGAGAGCACGAGAAAATCGATAAACTCAAGCGCCTCAGCTCCCATCGTACCGATGCCGTAAGGAGAAGGTAAGCTCGTAATATGCATCAATATGCCGCTGTTCCTCCCCGTACGACATACTTTGTAGTTGTATTGATCCTCAGAATCCCTCTTTTGGTCTACGGTGGTCATCACGCTTCCCCCTCATATGTTCTATCGAAGATATTAGCATACCGGGCGCCGATAAACGGACTCTCCGAAAATCGCATTCTCACAAGTCCAAGACGCGACGTTTAAGGTTCAAGAGGTGGCCTTCGGCGATCGAGATTTCCAACTCGCCGTAGAGTACAATGGAAAATGAGAATGAGACAACACTTCGCACACGGCGCGAGGTGTCAGCTTTCATACGACGGGAGACGCGAATGCTTGAACGGTTAGACTATACAAAGAGCGAGATAAACCGCGTGGCGTGGGAAAATCTTCTTTCAGCCTCCGGCCTTCGCCCGGATCCTCCGTACACCGCCGTTTACGGCGTCTTTAGGGACGATCAGCTTGTAGCGACAGGCGCGCGCGACGGCGCACGTATCAAATGTGTCGCCGTTCGGCACGATTACCGCGGCGGTACCGTCTTTCACGAATTGTTATCCGGCATGATCATGGAGGCGCTGGACGAAGGCATCAACAGGCTCTTCCTGTATACGACGCCCGATGCCGTTCAGGCGTTCGAACAGCTCGGCTTTCGGGTGCTAGCACGAATCGATAACGGCATCAGCTTTATGGAGCGAGGCACACCGACAATCGATGACTACACTCGCCGGCTCAGAGAACAGCTTGATCGCTATCAGGAAAAAAACGGCGTTACCTCCGATCCCGTCGAGTCGATCGTCATGAACGCAAACCCCTTCACGAAAGGACACCGCGCCCTCATCGAAGACGCACTTTCAAGGTCTGGGCGTCTCCATCTCTTCATACTCAGTGAAGATGCTTCATCTTTGCCGGCGGACACTCGACGCACCTTAGTAATGGAGGGGACGGCCGATCTTGCTGGAATCATCTACCACCCGACCGACTCGTACATAATATCGCGCGCAAGTTTTCCGTCCTACTTTCTAAAAAAGGAGTCTGAAACGACAGAGACACAAGCCCG
>JGI24708J26588_10000653_pt1 | contig 28146 bp, 22 predicted proteins | sample BioPla1DNA2_FD_26588 | JGI IMG/M metagenome (IMG submission 26588) | reverse complement strand
ATCGCGGAAGAAGGGCCTTTGGCTTATCAATCGGTGCAGGCGGGTCAGTCATCGGAGGCTCTCGAACAAGTAATAGACGCCATCATCGCCATCGCAGGCGCTGTCAGTGGTCTTGGTGGTGATGAGGCCCGTACTGCTGCTGCCCATGCTATCTATTCAGGCCTGACAGTGATGGAGGCAGTGCACAAGATGCAGCACGGTGAAATAGTAGGCTTTGGTATCCAGGCCCAGTTGGCACTGGAAAACCGGCCCCAGGAAGAAATTCGGGAGTTTCTCACCTTAGCCCAGCAAATTGGTCTACCCATCACCCTTTCGCAGCTAGGTATCGAGGAAGCGACGGATGAAGATTGGCAAAGAATCGCCTCTTTATCCTTGGCGGTAGAAGATATGGCAGCAATGCCTTTTGATGTAACTGAAGAAATGGTGATCGAAGCCATCAAAGAAGCAGATGACTGGGGCCACAGCTTTCTGAAGGCACAGAACTCACCATAGACTGGAGGAATCACCATGGATGCAGCTAAGGGATGGCCAGATNGCCTGCAGCCCAACATCGCCAGGTCCAGCCTNGCCNATTTGCAGCCTTTCCAAGCAGAGCTTGCCGATCTGCCCCTGGAGATGATCAAGAAACAGCTTGGTAAAGAAGATGTAGTGAAACTATCTTTTAATGAAAACCCCTACGGTCCCTCCCCGAGGGCCATAAGAGCCATGGAAGCAGAACTTAGCTCCATGCATCTTTATCAGGATGCCGCAGGTGAGGATCTGAAGACTGCCATTGCCTCCCGTTTAGAAGTACACCGGGAAGGCATTATCCTAACCAACGGNGCCGATGAACTTATCCTCCTCGTAACATTGGCGTTCCTCGACCCCGGCGATGAAGTGATCATCCCCAGCCCTACTTTTGGTCAGTATGCGGCATCGAGTATAGCCATGGGAGCCAAACCAGTCAAGGTAGCCTTGCAGGACTTTCGTATTGATATCCATAACATTCTGGCTGCCGTCACAGATAGGACAAAGATGGTGTTTGCCTGTAATCCTAACAACCCAACAGGAACCATTCTCAGCAAGGGCGAGTTGGAATACCTTATTGGNAATCTACCTGAAGACATCCTCCTGGTTGTGGATGAGGCCTACATAGATTATGTGACAGAGCCCGATTATACATCGGCCATCGACTACTTAGACCAAAGGGGTAACTTACTCATAATCCGCACCTTCTCCAAGCTACACGCCTTGGCAGCTGCTAGGGTGGGCTTCGGTATCGGTCCTTTGCCCGTGATCGAGTTGCTTCAGAGGGTGAGGCCGCCCTTTAATGTCAACCGAGTAGGCCAAGCCGGTGCTCTAGCCAGCTGGCAAGATACATGTTATCAAAAGAAGATGCAGGCGCTTAATACCGCCAACCGCGAGTACCTATGCGATATTCTCACAAGGATTCAAATGCCTTATGTCCCTTCCCAAGCAAACTTTGTGCTAGTCGATACCAACCAGGAGGCTACCCGGGTATACAAAAAGCTGGAAGCAGAAGGCATCATTGTGCGCAACGCCAATATCTTTGGTCTACCCCGACACCTGCGCATAACCGTCGGCCGCAAGGAGGATCTGACCCGGTTAGGACAAGTTTTAGCTGAAGGTTGCTAGAAAAGAGGCCAAAAACCAAGAACCCTTCCCAAACTACTTGCATAGTTATATGGTAATGGTGTATAATCATTCATATAAACTACAGCAAGCAGATCTTGGGAGGGGTTTTCATTGAAGAAAGTAAGTCTAACGAGTATGGTGGTTCTACTCCTATTGCTAAGTGTAGGTGGCCCGGGCCTTGCTGCAGGCAAGTCCATGGTCATATCGCTGCCCACTTGGAGCGGCTATGCTCCATTGTATTTGGCACAAGAGAAGGGCTTTTTTACTGAGCACGGTCTCGATGTGGAGTTATCTGTGACCCAGGATCTCAGTACTAGAAAACAGGCATTTGCCGGCAAGAAAGTCGACGCCCTAGCGACAGCCCTTGACGTTCAGGTTACTGTGGCGGCAGCTGGTATTCCCCTAAAGATCGTATGGGCCTTTGACGATTCCTTCGGCGGTGATGGCATCTTGGCCAAACCGGAGATCCAAAGTATTGAGGAACTAAAGGGTAAACAAGTGGCGTTTCTCCGTGGTTCCACCAGCCACCTTCTCCTGCTTACGGCCCTGACAAGTGTAGGCTTAACGGAAAAGGATATCACAGCTGTCAATATGACTGCCGGTGATGCCGGTGCTGCCTTTGTGGCCGGGAGGGTCGACGCTGCAGTAACTTGGGAGCCTTGGCTAAGCAAGGGTAGTGAAGTCACTGGGCATGTACTAACAAGTACCAAGGAGTTTCCCGGCGTAATCGCCGACTCATTGAGCTTCCATGCCGATTATGTCAAGAAGCACCCCGAAGCAGTGCAGGCCTTCGTCAACGCTATGAAAGATGCCATGGAGTACTGGCATGCCCATCCTGAGGAGAGCAATCAGATCATGGCTGCGGGTATGGGCATCTCCCCAGAGGAGTTCGTGGCTACTTTAGCAGGACTAAAGCTCATGGACTATGAGGATAACACAGCCTTTTTCGGTACAGAAGCTGAACCGGGCCCCCTATATACAACTCTACAAAACGCTACTGATTTCTATTACGATCTAAAGATCATACCGGCCAAAAAGGACGTTAAGGAACTGGTAGCTCCCGAATTTCTCCTGCAAGCAGGTAGTAATTGATTTGGTCCTAAATTTACAGAATCGATGGGGAGGCTCCTAGAAACGGGAAGCCCCCCCATCCCCGTGTCTATGAGGTGTTATCATGCAAGTCAAGCAGTATTTCAAGCTTAAAGAAAATATCCCCTCTCGTCTATATATAGGCCTGGGCCTATTCTCCTTTGGGGCCTTGTTTTTGTTGTGGTGCATACTCACCTATGGTGGCCATGTTCCGGCACTTTTCTTGCCCTCTCCAACGGACATCGCCCAGCAGTTTTGGTTGATGGTCACTGAGATGAACCTCTTTTCTGATATAGTAGCCAGTGTCTATAGAGTGAGTGCCGGCTTTCTTTTGGCCTCCATCATCGGCGTACCCATAGGGCTCTTGATGGGCTCATTTAAGATAGCCGAAGGGTTGGTCGAGCCTATCGTCGGTTTTGTTCGATATATGCCGGCCTCAGCCTTCATACCCCTTCTGATCTTGTGGATTGGCATTGGCGATCTGCAGAAGATAGCCGTCATATTCATTGGCACCTTCTTTCAGCAGGTACTCATGGTTAGGGACGTAACTAAAAACGTCAGCCAAGAGCTCATCGACACCTCCTATACGTTGGGAGCTACGCAAAAGGCGGCCTTCCTCAAGGTAGTGCTGCCATCGGCCTTGCCAGGCATTATGGACACTCTCCGCATCACTCTAGGCTGGGCGTGGACTTATCTGGTAGTAGCAGAACTTGTGGCGGCAAGCTCTGGTCTAGGCTATATGATTATGGAATCCCAAAGGTTCTTGCGAACAGCCGGCATCATAGTGGGCATCTTGGTTATCGGTCTTTTGGGCCTGATCACTGATTCGCTGTTTAAAGCAGCATATAACAAGATGTTTCCTTGGCTGCAAGGAGGTGTAGAGTGATGACTGCTATCCGCAAAGAGTATCTCAAGGTAATTGATGGATATTCACAAAAAGCAGAGCCAAAACTCAAGGTGCGCCATGTCTCTAAGACCTTTGCGCAAAAGGGGCAGACTATCACAGCTTTGCAAGATACCACCTTCGATGTGCGGGAAGGAGAATTTGTCACCATTTTGGGACCTTCCGGTTGTGGCAAATCTACCATCCTCAAAGTCATCGCGGGGCTGACTGAGCCATCTTCGGGCTATGTTATGCTAAATGATAGGCGCATCTTTGGCCCGGGCTCTGATCGGGGCATGGTGTTTCAAGGATACACGCTATTTCCCTGGCTGACGGTGGAGCAGAATATTGGCTTCGGACTGCAGCTTAAGGGAATGGCTAAAGCAGAAAGGAAGGAAATCATCGAGCACTACCTCCACCTTATTGGTCTCAATGGGTTTGGCAGAATGTATCCCAACAATCTCTCCGGTGGCATGAAGCAGAGGGTGGCTATCGCCAGGGCCTTGGCCAACGATCCAGAAGTTCTTCTCATGGATGAGCCCTTTGGTGCCCTAGACGCACAAACGAGGACAGTCATGCAAGAGCTGCTCCTAAATGTCTGGGAGGAATCGAAAAAGACCATCCTCTTCGTTACCCATGACATAGACGAAGCCATATTCATGGGTGACAGGGTATATGTCATGACAGCAAGACCAGGGCGCTTGAAGGCTGAGATCCCGGTTCCCATTCCACGACCCCGGGAATTTTCTGTCAAGACGTCTCCCCTCTTCATGCAGCTAAAAGCTGAGATCCTAGAGCTCATACGTGAGGAAAGTTGGAAAGCTGCCAGTGAGGTGGGCTCCAAGGGTTGGTCCCCCACCACGGCATAACCTGGTGGCAAGGGTAACCAACAAGACAAAAATAAGGCTGGTGGGAGATACATCCCAACCAGCCTTATTTACTATCACGGGAGCCTGATAAAACAGGCTCTTATCGAGTACTATTAGCTCATATCCATCTCAGCTAACCGCCGATAGTGGGCGTACCGGGCCATGGCTTCTGCCTCGGCTTTGGCGTAGAGCTCCTCTGCTACCTCGGGGAACTGCCGCTGCAAGCTCGAGTAACGCACCTGACTCAAGATAAAGTCACGGAACTTGCCATTGGGCTCCTTAGAATCCAACACAAATGGGTTCTTGCCCTCCGTCGCCAGTTCTGGGTTATAGCGATATAGTGGCCAGTAACCGGTTTCAACAGCCTGCTTAATCTGATCTTGAGCATAGGCCATGTTGATACCATGGTTGATACAAGGCGAGTAAGCGATCACCAAAGATGGACCATTGTATCGCTCTGCCTCGGTTAAAGCCTTCATCAGCTGGTTCATGTTGGCACCCATACCCACAGTGGCAACATATACATAGCCATAGGACATGGCCATCATGCCAAGATCTTTCTTCCGAACTTTTTTACCGGAAGCAGCGAACTTAGCCACAGCTGCTGTAGGTGTCGCCTTAGAGGACTGGCCACCTGTATTGGAGTATACCTCGGTGTCAAAGACTAGAACGTTGACATCTTCTCCTGAGGCCAAGACATGATCAAGACCACCGTAGCCGATATCGTACGCCCAACCGTCACCACCGAAGATCCAGACGGACTTCTTCGTCAAATACTCACCGAAATCGTTGATCTCGCTAAGATGCTGTTTGACGTCTCCCTCTGCTTTGGCCAATTCTCCAGGCAGAAGGTCCATGATGCTCTCCCCATACTCCCGGGACTTAGCACCGTCTTTCATATTGTCTAGCCAACCCTGGAGAGCTTCCTTCAACTTATCGGAGATAGCTGCGTCCAAGAGAGCCTCGGCCGCCTTCTGAATCCTGGTCCGCTTCTGCTTTACAGCGAAGGCGATCCCGAAACCAAACTCGGCGTTATCCTCAAACAAAGAGTTGGCCCAAGCTGGACCCCGACCCTCATGGTTAGTTGTATATGGGCATACCGGTGCACTGCCGCCCCAGATGGAGGAACAGCCGGTGGCGTTAGCAATGATCATCCGGTCTCCAAAGAGCTGAGTTACAAGCCTAGCATAGGGAGTCTCTCCACAACCTGCGCAAGCACCGGAGAACTCCAGCAAGGGGCGACGGAACTGGCTTCCCTTTACAGTCTCTGGGTTCCAATCAACTTCCCTGTGTGGCAGGTTATCGGCAAAGTTATAGTTTGCCACCTCTTCTTCCAGAATCTCCTCTATAGGCGTCATCACTAATGCCTTCTCCTTGGCAGGACAGGTATTAGCGCAAACGGCACAACCGGTGCAATCCAAGGGAGAGATCTGGATCTTATACTGCAGACCTTCTAGAGCCCGGCCAACGGCCTTGCGGGTCTTGAAGGACTCGGGAGCGTCGGCCAGATCCTCTTCTGTTGCCACATAGGGTCGAATGACAGCATGCGGGCAAACGAAAGAGCACTGGTTACACTGAATGCAGTTCTCTGGAATCCACTTGGGAACATTGACTGCAATGCCCCGCTTCTCATATTTGGTGGTACCCATAGGTACAGTGCCATCGGGACTGAAGGTGCTCACCGGCAGTTTATCGCCTTCCAGAGCATTGATGGGCAAAATTACATCCTGCACGTACTCGGGTACTTCCTCTACCGCTGCAGCGGCCTCATCTACTGCCTCAGCCCATGCTGCGGGGTAATCAATCTTCACCAGTTCCTTAGACCCTCGGTCAACGGCGGCGAAGTTCATATTGACAACCTTCTCACCCCGTCTGCCATAGCTAGTGCGGATAGCTTCCTTCATGTACTTTTCAACTTCGTCATAGGGTAAGACATTGGCGATCTTGAAGAATGCGGCCTGCAGTACTGTGTTGATCCTGCCGCCGAGACCAATCTCTCCAGCAATGGTCACCGCGTCAATGCTATAGAAGCGCAATTTCTTCCGGGCGATAGTCCGCTTCATGGCTGCCGGTAGATGGGTCTCCATCTCTTCTAGCGTCCACGGCGAATTCAGGAGGAATACGCCGCCTTCCTTGATGCCATCCAGCAAATCGAAGCGATTGACATAGGAAGGATTATGGCAAGCGATAAAGTCCGCTTGGTCGATAAGGTAAGTGGACTTGATAGGCGACTTACCAAACCGCAGGTGGGAAATGGTCACACCACCGGACTTCTTGGAGTCATACTGGAAATAGCCTTGGGCGTACATGTCAGTATGATCACCGATGATCTTGATGGAGTTCTTGTTGGCACCTACGGTACCATCGGAACCGAGACCAAAGAACTTGGCTCTGATTAATCCCTCAGGAGCTGCGTCAATTGTTTCCTTGATCTCAAGGGATGTATTAGTCACATCATCGTTGATACCAACGGTGAAGTAGTTCTTCGGGTTTGTTAGAGCCAGGTTATCGAATACAGCCTTGACCATGGATGGGTTGAATTCCTTAGAGCCCAAACCATAGCGGCCACCGACGATAACAGGGCGCTCATCACGCTGCATAAAAGCTGTGCATACATCCTGATACAAAGGCTCACCTAGGGAACCAGGCTCCTTGGTGCGATCGAGAACAGCAATCTTCTTCACTGTCTTGGGCAGTGCCGATAGGAAGTGCTCTGCTGAGAAGGGACGATATAATCGTACCTTCAATACACCAACCTTTTCACCCCGGGCCATCAGGTAATCCACAGTCTCTTCAATAGTCTCACAGCTCGAACCCATGGCCACGATTACTCGATCAGCCTCGGGATGTCCTACATAATCAAATAAGCTATAGGAGCGGCCAGTGAGTTCAGCTACTTGGGCCATTACATCCAATACAATCTGTGGTGTGGCCAGATAGTACTTATTTGCAGCTTCCCTACCCTGGAAGTAAATATCTGGGTTCTGGGCTGTGCCCCGCTGGACTGGACGCTCTGGATGGAGTGCCCGCTGGCGGAACTTCTGAAGGGCATCGTAATCCACTAGCTTGGCGATGTCCTCATAATCAATCATCTCGATCTTCTGGATCTCGTGGGATGTACGGAATCCATCGAAGAAGTGTACAAAGGGCACGCTAGCCTTCAAGGAAGCTAGATGGGCCACTAGGGCCAAGTCCATGACTTCCTGAACAGAGCTAGATGCCAAGAGGGCAAAACCAGTCTGTCGGCAAGCCATGACGTCGGAATGGTCTCCAAAGATAGACAGGGCGTGGGCCGCTATTGCCCGAGCCGATACGTGAAACACTGTGGGTAGAAGCTCCCCTGAAATCTTATACATGTTGGGGATCATCAAGAGAAGGCCTTGAGAAGCTGTGAAGGTAGTAGTCAATGCTCCTGCCGCCAATGAACCATGGACGGCTCCAGCAGCACCTGCTTCTGATTGCATCTCAACGACCTTGAGGGTGTCGCCAAAGATGTTCTTCCGGCCATGGGCGGCCCATTCATCAGCGACCTCACCCATGTTGGACGATGGCGTAATCGGGTAGATAGCCGCCACATCGCTCAACGCGTAAGCTATGTGGGCTGCTGCCGTATTGCCATCAACTGTCATCTTGACCTTGGCCATTACATATATCAACTCCTTATTGGTAGTATAGATAGACGTGTGAAAAGACGCGCAAAACAGAGCTCGTCCTCACGAACCTCATAAGAAAAAACACTTGCACCAAGTATAAGGATACCTCTTTTGGGGATACTATGTCAATCCCAGCGCCGCATTTCCACTACGTTCCGCCACAAAACCGTCACTATCTCTTGCCATACTCCATGTTCCTGAATTTGGCTTTAGGCAGGTGGATTACACGCTTGCCCGGCCCCACCGCAGCCTTCTCCAGACAGGCTGTTAGCTGATTTTGCCAGCAAGTCTTCAAAGTCTATTGCGACTTTGAGCCTGACCTACGAGCTGTTTATTGCGATTGCGATATCGGTTTGTCGAAGGAGCTCCCTAGTAATCCCGCCGCTTTTCCCATATGTTGTGAATCCGAAGGTAATTGTCCAGGGGCAGTCCCTTGAACACGCAGTTACTTGTGGAGAAAATGTATCCCCCGCCGGGCTTACCATGATCCAAAGCGTAATGGGCACTATCTTCCATTTCCTGGAAAGTACCGGTTTGAAGCAAAGCGCAGTTGACATTCCCAATCAGACACACTTTATCGCCATAGAGTCGCTTGATTTCGGCAATATCTACTCCGGCCATTGGGTCCAGAGAATGTAAACCATGGGGCTCACATTCTATTATCTGATCGATGATGGGCATGAGATTACCATCGGTATGCTTAATGACCCAAGCCCCCATCTCTTTCAGCTTTCTGATATTTTCCGCAAGATATGGTGTCACATACTCTCTAAACATGGTCGGAGACATAAAAGGCCCTTGATTAAAACAATAATCGGCACAGAGGATAAAACAGTCTACTCCGGCGTCAAAAAGCCGACTTGCCCGCTCAACCTGGGCATTTACGTTTTCTCGAGCTACTCTGTGGACTTCCTCAGGTCTATCTACCAGCCAAAAGGCATACTCCATCATGTGCTCCCCATCGGGAATGGCAAAAGTACCGTCAGCATGGGCCCAGATCATGTACTTATCTCCAACAAGATCCCGCATATGCCGAGCCATGGTAACAAGTGCATCTAGATCCGTAATGGACTGCAGCGGAATGATGGAGTACTCCAAGAGTTCGGCGACTTCAATGAACAGCTCTCCGTTCTCCTTCAAGAGCCGCTCTCTTTCTTTGGTCGATGCTCGATCGAGAGCTTCCTGGGTCAAATAGTCCCTTCCGCAAAGCTCCCTGGTCAGCTGAAACTCCAGTTCAAAAGTGGGCACCATATCCGGTATCCCGAGACTTAGGGCTGTTACCGCCCTCTGTTTTGGTGTCAAGGCCAATCCCCTTTCCAAGCCCTTTCTTGGCCACCACTTTCCAAATCCAAACCAGCTAACACATTCGCCCAATCCCGGCTATCTCCCTTTTTCATGGCTGGTTTCCCAACAGGACAGACTAGTCTTTATAGGGATTTTACACTGTCGACATGGCAGTAGCCCACCACTGCAGGGTGCAGGAACTGCTAGAGGGAAGCTAGAAGCTTTGCTTAAAGACTGACGGAGTTTCCCATTAGGAATCGAAAGGAGTGCTATTATGAATCTGCGTGAGCTATACGATCTAGCTGTCCAGCTTGGCATGGAGGCCGACCCCCGGGGGAAAGAGGCAGTCGAAGAGATTCTGCAGAAAAACAAAGAAGCCTACGAAGAACTGGAGGCTGAGGCTAAGGAGGAGTTTGATCTAGAGAGTCTCACCAACCCCTATGCCGATACCCGCATCTCTTATGGAGACGCTGAGCTCAAGGTAAAGAGACTTATCACCGGTATCGATGTGGATGTAGCAGATCTTCTGCTAGCCCATGGGCTGCGCCAAAGTGGCAACCCCATCGATCTGGTCGTCTCCCATCATCCATCTGGACTGGGATCTGTCCGTTTCTCCGAAGTCATGTATATGCAAGCCGACATGATGTACAACCTGGGTGTGCCCATCAACGTAGCAGAGGGAATCCTCCAGGACAGGATAGACGAGGTAAGAAGACGCACCATGCCTTCCAACCACTACCGGGTGGTGGATGCAGCTCGGCTTTTGAACATGCCCCTCATGTGCATGCATACACCGGCAGATAACAACGTCCAGAAGCTGGTACAAGACCACGTAGATAAGGCCAACCCCTCCACACTGGATGATTTGATTAAGGTGCTCAAGGAAATCCCAGAGTACAAAGAAGCAGCTAAGAAGGGCACTGGTCCTGTTATCTTAGCTGGCAAAAAGGAAGGCCGCTGTGGTAAGATTGCCGTCTCCATGACAGGCGGTACCGGAGGCCCGAAGGCAGACATCGAGGAATTCGTCAAAGCCGGGGTAGGTACCGTAGTGGAGATGCACATCTCCGAAGAGAAGCTAGAAGAAGCCAAGAAATACCATCTCAACGTAGTCATTGCCGGCCATATGGCCAGTGATTCCATTGGGATGAATATCATCCTGGATGAGTTCGAAAAGCGGGGTGTAGAAGTGGTGCCCTTCTCTGGGCTTATTCGCCATCGCCGGGGCTAGATTCTAATAGCCAAAGGGTAAAGCTATGGGATCACCATCCCATGGCTCTACCCTTGCTTTGTTTCCTCTAGATCTTACATGCCAGCCTTTGCCGATATATCCCGTTTCCCTTGTCTTCCCAGCAATATGGCAGCCAAAATCAGCTGTATGATACCAAAGAGTGGTGCCGCCATCATACCCAGACCTAACCCTGCGGCATCGGAAAAAGCTCCCACTAACAAGGGCAATAGCATGCCGCCTAGGGATGCGAAGGTGATCATGTAACCCGTTACTGTTCCTGTCAGTTCAGAAAAGATGCCAGTACCACAGGCCACCGCCGTGGGAAACAGCCCGGCGACAAAAAAGCCTGTTAGCCAAAAGGATCCGGCAATCCACCAAAACTGGCGTGCTATTACCGCCGAGGTCACAAATACCAGGCCACCGGAAGAGCAGATCAAGAGAGTCTTAGGATAGCCTAGTCGTTCCGAGACGCCTCCCCAAACCATGCGTCCTAAAGTAAGACCAACGTTATATAAAGCCAACACCGATGAAGCAGCCAGCACAGTAGCCGTCAGCTCTTGGGAAAGATAAGTATTGACCCAGCCAACGATGATACCGCCCATGCCACTATAGGTAAACATGATGCCGCTGAGCAGCCAAAACTCCGGTGAGGCCAAAACGGCCTTTCTCACCTTGGCCAGCTCGGCCTTGCCTGCACCTTTTTGGCCCGTGGCCTGGGGATAGGACTGACTGGCCGCGAAGATAGCATGGATTCCTGCTAAGAGTGCAACAGCCACAAAGAGAAGCCGCCAAGATTGCACAACACCCAAGAAAAAGGCAGCTACCAGTGGTCCGAACAAGGAGCCTATCCCGAAGAAAACGTGCAAGCGATTTAGGGCCAGACCCCGCTTCTCCGTATGCAGCTCAGAGACTAGGGCATTGGAAGCTCCATCGAGCATCCCCGATCCGGCGCCTATAACTATGGCACTTAAGATATGCCCAACCCACATAGGACTTAGCCCGTAACCGATGGCACCAATGACCATAAAAATGCCACCTAAGCGCATGACAGGCTTGCGACCCACCCGATCGGACCAGCTGCTGGTGGAGAAAACTGCTACTAGCCGACCCAAACCTTGTGCAGTAAATACAATCCCCGCCGTGGTCAAGGAAAGACCATACTCTTGAATGACCTCAGGCATAACAGGTCCCATTACATTACCAACTATTCCTATAAGGACCAGACTAAGATTGGCAACCCATGTTAATGATACCTTATTCACCTTGACACCCACCTCTCCGATGATATTGTAGGCCGAGGCCAACTGCGAGCACCTACAAGCCTATGCTGATTTCCTCCAACAATCGCCGGCTTTATCCGCCCACCTCCGTTTTATCAGAAATGATTCTGCCCCCGCGTACGGCTAGCAAAAGGGGACAGATAGACAAGAGCATAACTATTACGGTAGCAGTAATCAGGCCGCTAGAGCGCCCAGCACTGCGAATCAGCAGACCCGTAACAGGTGGAAATACCACTGTACCCACTTGAAACATGGTCACCACCACCGCGATAGTCTCCGCAAGATTAGCGGGACCCGAGTTTTCACTAGCCTCTGTATTACCTGCTGGTGCGATAATACCCAAGGCAAATCCCTCAATGGCAACTACCAGCAAGAGCACTGGTAAAGTGGGGTAGCAAAAACCAAGAAGGAGAGCACCACCGGCGATCAAAGGCACAATCCCGAGGATAAGCTGATTATTCACATATCGTAGAATCTGAGCGTATAAGGCTCGGGAGAAAGTGCCAAATAGCTCCCTTAGCGATAGCAAGAGGCTCGCCATGGTAGCCGCATAACCCACATCCTGAACGAAGAGTATGAAGAATGCCCCCCCGATGGAGGTAATAAAAGCAGCACTCAAGAATTGAGACATCATGGCAATGACAAGTCTCTTGTTCCTGACCATTGCAGGGATCGCCCGCAAGGACTTGGAAATAGCCAAACCCAACCGATCCAAAGAGGCCTGTATTGGCAAAGGTCTGAGTAGAAAGGTAAGCAGCAAATTAACCATGGCCATAGCTAGCCACACTAAAAGCACCAGTCGATACCCCGACCATTCAACCAGGGCACCGGCAATAACAGGTCCAACCACTAGACCTACCCCTTGGGCGGCAGTGTTTGCAGCTTGGGCAGCATAAACAGCGTTGGGTTCCGCTGCTTCACATAGGTAGGTTAGATTTGAAGGCCAAAAGAAGGCATTGGCTATACCGAAGACGACTTGGGCAAGCAATAGCTGCTCAAAGGATTGGGCGGTTAAGTATAATGCAGCTGCCACAACGCCAGCTGCCGTACTGAAAATAAGGACGTTTCGTCGTCCAAATCGATTTGATATCGGTGCTGACGGAATCATAAGAAGCATAGCCAAAATCCCTGGGGCAGCCACCAAAATCCCCACTTGCGAATCTGCCACTCCCAAGACGCTAGTACTAAAGGTTGGTACCACAAACATCCCGATATTGATCGTCAGTGCAAACAATCCCGCGATGAAGGAGCACATCCAGACGTTACGGTTCAAGCCCATCCTCCTAATACAATAGAGTGAGTTATTCACTAAATCACATGTATCTATCTTTAGACCTCTTCCACACTTACCAATAGGCTCCTGCTTCCCTGCCCCCAACGGGAAAAAAGGGTCCCGCTTGACGGAACCCCTGCTAGTGCTTGGACTCACTAGCCCTTAATACCGGTTATGGCAATACCTTCAATGAAAGTCCGCTGGGTGAAGAAAAACAGTACCAGGATGGGAAGCACTACCAAAGTGGAAGCCGCCATGAGAAGCTCCCATTCTACGTAGTTCGTGGTTCTGTACATTTGCAGACCGATAGCAAGGGTATACTTGTCATTGGAATGCAAATAGATCAGTGGACCGAGAAAATCGTTCCAGCTGCCGAGGAACTGAAACAAGGCGATAACTGCCAACACCGGACGAGAAAGGGGAAGAACTATACGCCTAAATATCCCCAATTCCGAAGCACCATCGATGCGCGCAGCATCAGAAAGCTCTGTCGGTATGGTCATGAAGAACTGGCGGAGAAGGAAGATGTAAAAAGCATTACCCAAAAAGGAGGGCACAATGAGGGGCTTAAAGGTATTGATCCAGCCCAGCCTTCCAAAAGTGACAAACAGGGGAATCATGGTCACCGGAAAGGGCAACATCATGGTGCTCAAGATCAAGATAAGCAGTGCATTGCGACCTCTCCAAGGAATCTTTGCCAAACTATAGGCTACAAGAGTACTGGATAGAAGGGTTCCTATGATGGTAAAGATGCAGACAGTAACTGTATTCTTCAAGTACAGCAAGAAGGGAATGGCGTTGACGGCGGTACTGTAATTCGCCCACTTGGGTGGCCATGGAAACCAAATAGGCGGGTAGGCCATGACTTGACTAGAATCTTTAAGGGACGTCGTCACCATCCAAAGGATTGGCATGAGAAACACCGCACTCATGGCGATAAGTAATAGCCGCCCTACCATCCGCGAACGTCGCTCTATTCTGCTCTTGGATCTGAAGCCATTGGCCATTTCTATCTCTCCTCCCCTTGATAGTAGACGAACCGTGCCGATGTTTTCATGACAATCAGAACTGTAATCAAGGACAAGAGAAACAACAGCCAGGCCATGGCCGAAGCGTAGCCCATTTTCCCATAGTTGAAGGCGTTGCGATACAAATAAAGTACGTAAAAAAGAGTTGAGTTAGCCGGACCGCCGGCCGTCATGATGTACGCCGGAGTAAATACCTGAAAAGCTCCNAACAACGCCGTTATAATATGAAAGAGGATAACCGGCGATATCATGGGNAGCGTTATGTAGCGGAATTTGGTCCACGAACTAGCTCCATCTAAATCTGCTACTTCATAGAGGCTCCGAGGCACATCCTGGAGTGCTGCCAAGAAAATCATAGCTGATCCTCCTGCCCCCCATTGGGCCATGAGCACAATGGAGAGCTTAGACCATCTGGGATCACTAACCCAACCCGGGCCCCAGATGCCAAACTGCTCCAAGATGAGATTCACCAAACCATACTCCGGGTTAAGCATCCACAGCCAGATAAACGATGATGCNAAAGCCGGTACAATGTTNGGTATATATACGCAGGTTCTGTAAAGAGATACCTCTTTGAGGTTGAGGTTAAGGAGCATGGCCAAGCATAGGGCCACAACCAAGCCCAAAGGGACAGCCAAGGATAGGTAATACAGAGTATTGTATAGGGATTTATGGAAAAGCTCATCCCTAGTAACCATCTGGACATAGTTATCAAAGCCGACAAAAGCCGTTACATCTAGGCCAGTGAACTCTGTAAAACTGTAATATAAAGACGCCAATACTGGGTAAGCAACAAACAGCACAAATCCTATCAACCACGGTGCTGCAAAGGCTAAGCCCATAAGGGTAGTGCGCCTTTCCTGTCTAGTTCTGCCCAAGACATGTACCCCCCTTAGCACGATATGGTTAATCTATGAACGACACTTACATTCACCGAGTTACGATATTGGCGGGAAACTGCGTGTTGTCAAAGTCGCTGCTCTACGTTCTTTGGGGGTGTGGTGGGAGAGGTCCCCTCCCACCACATATCTCTCAACCCAAACTCTCCTAGAAGTGCTTCTCAAGTTCAGGCTGAACTCTTTCAAATACATCATCTAGAGCCTTCTGGGGTGCCTTATCTCCATTGATCACGTAGTCCCTGGCTGCTGTGAGCTCATCCCATAAGAGAGCTCCTACTGGAAGCGCAGGACGGGAACGGGCAAAGGGCAGCATGTTCAGGAACACCTCGTGATACGAATCGGCAAAGAGATCGACTCGCTCAACCAAGGCCTTAAGGGTAGGCAGGTGGGATGTATCTCTGGTGTAGATCTCCTGCCCCACGGGGCCAGTGGCAAAGCGGGCAAACTCAAAGCCACCTTCGGGATTCTTGGCGCCCCGGGGAACGGCCATAGACCAGCCACCAGCCCAAGTGGTTGGGCCTACGCCAGCCTTGACAGGGATATTGGCCACTCCGTACTCCACATCGGGACCGAACCGCTGCAATCCAGCAATCTTCCAATCTCCATCGACAATCATGCTGATCTTGCCGGCAATAAATGGATCCTGGGCTTCAGAACCAAAGGCACTGGCAAAGCCCTGAATAGTTGCGATGCCGTATTCGTCGGCGATTTTCTGCTGCCAAGCAAAGGACTCAACAATAGCGGGGTCATTGACGGTTAGCTTCCTAGCATCGGCATCGTAGAATTCGCCACCAAAGGCCCAGCCCCAGGTGTAGTGCCAGCCTTGGCCCATCCACGGGATGAATCCCAGTCGCTCTAGCCGTCGCTCAGTTATGCGCTTTGTGAGCTTAAGAGCAACCTGTTCCAGCTCTTCGATGGTTGCCGGTGGTGCATCAGGATCGAGGCCCACCTCGCCAAAATCTGCCTTCCGGTAGTAGAGCCCACGGGTATCGGTGTCAAAGGGAAGTGAATAGACCTTCCCAGCCCAGGTGGACTCTTCAATAGCGAACTCCAGGAATTCATCCTGGGGCNTCCACCCAGCCCTCTCTATGAAGGGCGTTAAGTCCGTCAATGCTCCGGCCACGGCACGTTGAGCGGTGGTGAAGCGATCGAGCAGATATACGTCAGGCCCAGTTCCGGCAGCCACAGCAGTCATTAGTTTGGCTACGTCGGTTTCGCTACCGGGTACAATGGTGAGTTCAACCTCGTACTTATTCTGGCTTTCATTGAACTTGGTGGCAATTAGCTCCAAAGCATCCCGGTCCGGATGTCCGCTATGGCTGGTCCAGAAGATGACCTTTTCTTTGGCCACAGCCATCCCCGCCAGGGATGCCAACATGGCCACTACTAGACACAGCGTAAACAATCTATTCCGCAGACTGATTCTCATTTGGACTGAAGACCTCCTTTTTAGCTAGACACACCAGCGATTACCCTAAACAGAGGAGTCTCTCTTCTTCCTGATACCACCTCCATAGATAGACGTAAAACAAAGCCCATTAACAGAATTCTCTCTGATGTGTCATTCTCCTTCCTAATTGACCTCTTTTGGCGCGCTTTTCGTGACAATCGCGACAATCGCGGTAGTCCCACGATTGTCGCGATACTGATAACTGCTTTGGGTAAGACAAAGGCAGCCAGTTCCCTTTTCAGGTAACAGCTGCCAGGCTTTATCTGCTATTATCTTATGGAAAGAGTTATTAGGCTAGGTGCGCTAGGTTATTGATCCATTTGCGGCTAGCCAGCCGTTTAACCCCCAGCACCCCTTTGAAAAGCTGCTCAGAGAAGATAATCATAGGGTAGACGAACTTGATCGGTAAGTGCAAGAGTAACCCCATAATATAACCAACGGGCACTCCTACACACCAGACCGCGGAAGCATCAATCATGAGGCTGTAGCGAGTATCGCCGCCTCCTCTCAGAACTCCCACAATATTGATCCAGTTGAAGGTTCTTACGGGCATCACCAGTGCCGCGGCGATGAGAACTGCCTTGGCATCGGCACGGACCAATTCAGAGACCCGAAACATAGACAAAATCGGGCCGGAAAATCCGATAACAATGAGCCCACCAAACACGGCGGTCGCGGGCCCGAATACTGCTAGTTTCTTAGCGTACGATATGGCTTTCGCTTCATCTCCTGCCCCTATGGCATTACCCACCATGAAGGCACAAGCATGGCTCATGCCGATAAAGAAAACCATGGCGATTCGTTCAACAGTACCAGAGATATTCACCGCTGCGACAACTCCGGTACCCATCCGACCATAGATAACCGAATATGTGGTGACTCCCAAGGCCCAAAGACCTTCGTTTAGGATAACTGGCAAGGCAGTGCGGAAAAAACCCCCAACAAAGCTAAGCGATAGATCAACCATATCCCGAAGCCGAGCGGCAGCGGGTAGATCGTATCCATAGACCACCCAGAGTACCAAACCAAGCTCTAGAGCACGGGCGATTACCGTAGCCAAGGCTGCACCCCTAACACCCATGGCCGGCAAACCTAGCTTGCCAAAGATAAGTATGTAATTGAAAACAGCATTGGTGACTACAGCGATAGCGCTTAGTATCATGGGGATCTTCGGCTGGGCAGTATTGCGGAGGGCAAAGGCATAGGTATAGGTGATGGCAGTCATAACGTAGCTAAGACCAACGATGCTAAGGTAACTAACGCCCAACTCGATCACGGCTGGATCGCGAGTGAAAACACCTAGGGCTTTTTCTGGCATTGCTAAAGCTACAAAAGTGAATATTCCAGAGATTCCCAGTCCGCAGAAGATGCTCAAACCCAGGACCCGCCGGATATTCTTGATATCACCTTTGCCCCAAAACTGGGCCACAAAAATACCTGTTCCACTGCAGATGCCAAAAAGGAACAGGTTAAGTAGGAAAAACACCTCATTGGCCAGGCCCACCGCTGCTATCTGATTCTCACCTAGTTGCCCGATCATCAGTGTATCAATCATATTCAAAGAGGCAGAAATCAAGTTCTGCAAAGCTATTGGGATAGTAATCCTGAGTAAGGTTGCGTAGAATTCTTTGTCTTTTTCCCAAAAGGGCACGGCGACGATATCTCCTTGAGCAGATACTGTTATTAATTTGCCACAGCTGCATATTGTGTTCCACCTGGATACTATCCCAATCAGGCTAGCATGTCAACCCTTCCGGATGATGCCTTAGGCTTCCATAGCTGAACCACGGATCACCCCTAATAGGGCCCTGGCAGCCAGTTCAGGCCCGGCCACTTCAAAGCCTTTAATACCCAGTTGAGTTCTGAGTTGTCCAACCTTAACACCGTTGCTCATCATCTTCTCCATATACTTTCGAGCTAGCTGATGATGTCTCTCCCGCTTCTGGGGCGCACCAAAGGGATTGGCAAAATAGGTATATACCAGGCCCTCTTCACTGGTNGTCCCCTTGGAGATCCTGGCACCTTGGCTGCATACTNCCAGTGCTTCATCTATCTCATTGAAGAACTGGATATAAGGGTCTTTTCTCGTAACCCGCTCATAGTTGTTGGCATATAAGAAGACGTCTACCGGCCAACCGGCTATTACCTTCCCGTAGGAGGTGATGGGAATTACGATCCGGGCGTTGGTCTTATGGGGATTCATGAAGATACTCCGCTCAACCTCCGCATAGGCATAACCCGGCTGCAAGTCATCCAGGCGGACAAAGGCCCCGATCTCGGTGCCAAGACCGACTACTTCGCCTTCACGTATCTGCAAAGAACCCATGTCATCGAAAACAACGGTAAGATCCCTTAGNTGTTCATCGGCCAGTATGCGCAGGGCTTCTANTGACTCTGATTTACCAGCACCACTGTCCCCCATGAGTACGATATTGGCCGAATGGCCATCCCGTAAGACGACATGGGCCATGGCGCCGTGAATAGGTAAATTGCCTCTTTCTATCTGAATTAGATTATGCAGTGTCAAGGCCATTTTCTTGAGATAGCCGAAATAGTCCACCCGTTCGGACCGACCGATAACTCCCACCATAATCTGATTAGCCGTATCTTCGTAGTAAACGGTCTGGTCACCGCCTAATACTTCGGGCTCTACACCAAAAAGCAATATCGCATCGGGCCTTTTGCCTTCTATTTCATCGGCTTCCGCCATCTCAAAAAGGTTTGAAAGGCTAGTCCCCAAGCTAAGATAGCGCTTATGGAAGTAGATGAACATTAAGAGGCCGCCGACTTTGGCAGGATAGCACGCCCATTCCTCTGGATCGAAGGTGGCTCCTTTAAGGGGGTGCTCAGATACAGCGCTAAACATACCGGAGCGGTAGTTGCGCTGTGGATAATAGACCAAGGGGGGGACAATTACCAGTAGCTGAATAAAGGGTATATCCTTTAGCCCAACATAGACTGGATCCGGTATCTGCCAATCCAATCTAGAAGTTAGGATACCTACACCGGCACCGGCGGGTAGCTGTCTATAAACCATGGGCACCCTACCGGTTAGATTGGCACAGATATTCCGATAAGCCTCAAGAACAAGATCCTTCATAGTCTCATTTACCTGAATGAAGTGCTGGTGCCGCGTGTAGGTATCAGTTCTTGGGCCATAGGCATCTTCATAGATCAAGTAGCGCTCATGGCCTCGCCAAAAATCGTAGAATTCCTCCACAAAGTCGTAGAGCTCCCAGCGCAAGTCCACTGCCGGGGCTAGGGTCGGCATTGCTTCAATAACCTCTTCGAGGGTTTGCATGGAGAGGAACATCAAGAATTTTGTCAAATGCTCCATATCATAGGCTTGATATGAGGACGCAGGAGCTTGATCAGCCACCCGAAAATCCTTGATGGCTTCCAGCAAGGGTGAATCATGCCGCAGAAGGCGGGAGACAAACCGCTGCAGGACTCTTTGAAAAATCTCGCTTTTGAAAAGGTCCGCGGGGACCCGGCAAGGTGTGCGTCCAATTATTATCCGATTACCATTTACCTCGGATATCATAATATTGTGTCCTCCTCATTGTATACAAAGGCCCTCTATGCCAAAACTCCGACCGATCTGCAAGGCACAGAACGAGTCGGAGTCGAAGAACGCATGAGCTCTTCCCCAGTTATTTCTGCTCTATATTAGCACTATTGCCGAGGAAAGTCAAACGCAGAATCGCCTGAAGGTGACCCGCACTGCACTTCTTTCCAGCATCGCCTCGCTAGGGACGCATGATCCTTTGGTGTTTTTCCCGCATTTCTTCCCGACTCGCCATAGGCGGCCAAAGCTCCATGGGGCCCCCTGCTCTCATGACTGCTGCTAGATTAGTATATACAAACTCGTTTTCCCTGGTGAGCTCCCCAATAAGTGCCTTTACCTTCCACCTGTAGGTTTTCCCCTGGAGAGGGCAGCGACTGGGCATAGGCTCATAGGATAATGTGTTGATGAACTTTATGATCTCGCTTTCCCGCATATATACCAAGGGCCGAATCACAGTGAGACCACTCTGGTCTAGATGAGATTTAGGCGAAAATGTCTCCAACTTACCCGAATAAAGCTGACTCATGAGGAAGGTCTCCACCGCATCATCATGATGATGGGCCAAAGCTACCTTGTTGTAGCCGTGGGAGACGGCTACCCGGTTTACCACAGCCCGGCGAAAGTATGCACAGCTGGAGCAAGGATTTTGACTTCCCCTCCCGAGGGCCGTTTCAGCGATTCGGGTTCTTTCTATGTGTAAGGGTATATCCAAATCTCGGCAGAAGCTTTCCAATAGTTGCGTATCCGATGGCTCCGCAAAACCTAAGTCTACATGGACTGCTCCCACCGTAAAGGCGAAGGGCGCTTTAGCCTTCAGTGCTTGGAGTCCGTAAAGTAGAAAGGAGCTATCTTTGCCTCCGGAAAACCCTACCAGTACTTGATCTCCCTCCGTCAAGAGCTCGAATTCAATAATAGCTCGCCAGATTCGCCTGGCGTAATCTCGGGGTAATACTACCTGCAAGTTGTTGCCTCCCAACAATCTACCATTAGCCACGGCCCCCTTCAGTCTGCAAAGAATCTTGCCTCTAACATGGCACAGAGGGCATGGTAAATGGGCAAATGAGCTTCCTGGACCAAATGAGTCTCTTTATAAGGGCATTTTAGCAAAACGTCGGCATAGGCCTTTAGAACGCCGCCCCCATCACCGGTAAAAGCCACAATTTGCATGCCTCGGGCCCTGGCCACTATGGCAGCAGCTACTACATTGCGGGAATTACCGGAGGTAGATAACGCCCAGAGAACATCCCCCGACTGGCCCAGGGCGTTCACCTGCTGCGCAAAGAGCATATCGCCACTGATATCGTTAATGACTGCCGTAGCTAGGGCTGTCTGCGAGACCAGGGAAATCGCTGGCATACCTTGCTGCAGCTGGCTGCCAATAGCTTCCCCCTGGGCACCTCCAACTTCCGCCAAACGCTTATGGAGCGATTCTTCAATGGGCCGCTTCTTTAAGAAACCTTTCATCAGTTCACCCGCTATATGCTCCGCATCACTGGCACTGCCCCCATTGCCACACAAAAGCAACTTGCCTCCAGAAGCATAAGCTGCCTCTGTTTTGGCATAGGCTGCCCAAATGGCATCACCTAGGCTCTTAAGATCTGGTCGGCGATGAAGCAAATCGGCTAAAATCTCTTGAGGACTAGACATCTAGAGTCGACGCAAACCATGGCCCTAGTAACCCAAGGTTTGCGCCTTTCCCCCTCTCTAGCACTGTGTTCTTAACTAGGCACCCATCTTCAGTCTAACCACTTCATAGTACGCTAGTCCTGACGCCTATTCCACTTCTCGTATTGCTTCAAATAGGTTTATCATGGGAAGCCGGAGGATGGCTCCCTCCGGCCGCAAGATAAGCTTATACACCACGGAGATCGTCACTTGCCAGCCAGCATCACAATGGCATCGGCAAATATAGCTGTATTCCGGAGCAGATCGGTGATGGTCGTAAATTCATCTTCCCGGTGGACATTGCGCTCTTCTCCGGGCATGGTAGAGCCAAAAGCAACTGCGTTATCAAAGGCCCGGGCATAAGTACCTCCGCCTATACTCAAAGGACGTGGCCTCTCACCGGTGTGCTTCTCGTATACATTCAAGAGCTGCTGCACCAAGAACCCATCCTCGGGGACATGGAGGCTGTGGTTGCTGTGGCCTTGGGTAATAGTGAGGTTGTACTTGGAAGCCGCGGTCTGAATGGGATTAAGAATATCCTCTTCCTTCTTTGTCACCGGGTAGCGGATGTCAAAGGCGATGCTAACCTGCCCCTCTTCATAGTTTATCAGCCCGACGTTTAGGGTTAGCGCCCCGGATACGTCGTCTTCATAATCGATTCCAAGTGACTTTCCATTGGTCTCCAAACCAACATGTTGGGTGAGGAAATCAATTGTTTCATCTACGGCCTGGGATTCAAAGGTAAGGTTTGCATCCTTCATCGCCTTTAGTGCTTGCATCATGTAGGATATGGCGTTGACCCCAGCATTCGGTGTAGAACCATGACCGGCTAGGCCTTCCATCGTCAAGACTAGCTTGTCTCCCTTTACTATAGCACTAACCTGGGGATATGGATCTCCTTGGAGGCTCTGGGCNATCTCTGCAGCTTGTTTTAGGGTGTCTTCCTCTCCANCCAAGGTACAGGTNCAAAGCCGGGGGATCATATTGGCCCGATGGCCGCCAGCAAGCTCAAGCACTTGTAGAGTTTTTCCGCCACTAACCTTATTATCCGTAGCTTTATGGGTCAAGTGGACATGGACTATGCCTTTTTCCACATTGATAACAGGATACGAAGCGTCTGGTACAAAGGCCATGGTGGGCGTCTCTTCATTCTGGGTATAGTATCTTATCCCCCGCCAGCCTGATTCCTCATTGGTCCCAAAGATAAGCCGCACCCGACGCTTAAGGGGGACTTTCGCCTCTTTAACAGCCTTTAGAGCGTAGATGGCACTGACGGTAGGCCCTTTGTTATCAGTGGTGCCCCGGCCATAGAGCCGGTCTCTGTCTACGACCCCACCAAAAGGAGGTTTTGTCCAACCTTCCCCGGCAGGCACTACATCCAAGTGGCCTAAGATGCCAACCATTTCCGGTCCATGGCCATATTCGGCATAGCCAACGTAACCATCCAAGTTCTTCGTACGAAAACCCATATTCTGGCAGATATCCAGTACATAGCGAAGGGCCTTGTCCACTTCCGCGCCCATGGGCATTCCCTCTTGTGGATCTCCCTCGATGCTGGGAATTTGCACAAGCTCCTGGGTCGTCTTGATGATCTCGTTCCGATATTTATTAGCATAAATCGTGAAATCCATCTAAATCTCCTTTCCCCGCAACGGCATCCCTTGCTTGAACACGGTGGAGCTCCCACCTCGCCAAATTCGAGCGTCACATCCGAGAGCCTTCGATCTCGGCCACCATGCGGTTCTTGTCAATGACAAAGTCAGAGAACACCGTGGGTACCGCCTCCTGAAGGAGCTCTAGCATCTGTATGCAAATGGTACGGACCTCCCACTGTGCATGGGCCTCACAGCGTACACTGAAAATATGTCTCCACTCCCGGAGGTTAGCGGAAATAACAATCTCACTAGTCACTGCATTGGGTAAGACAAAACGGGCATCTTCCTTGGGGATACCCAATTCTTGAAGCTGGCCATAGCACTTGCGAATCGCTTTCATAACCTCCTGATAGGTACTATAAGCAGCAGGGTTCTCCTTTATAGTATCAGGTATCACATAGTCAAAGTTTGCTTCTGATACATAGCGCTGCGATTGCTGAGAAAACGATGCAATGCGATGGCGAACAATCTGATGGGTAAAGGCCCTCGAACCACCCTTAATCCGAAACGTAGCATAGGCGTGCTCCAATACTGATAGGTGGCTATGACGTAACAGCATGCGGATAAACCTCTCCTCGCTACCGGGCTGGCTGCGATCTTGGGAAAGATAACATGTCCGTCCTGCTAGTTCAATGAGTTTCTCCGCATCGGGAGTGACAGCCAAGAGCTCGACTTCTGCCATTGATTCCTCCCCCTTTCCAGGCATTATAGCCTGCCTTAGTTGATCTCTCCTATGGTATTCCACATATTATCATTAGTTCCTACACCTGATGAGTAGATACCCAGTTGCCTCATAAGGCAAGCCTTCGCTAGATCACAAAAAGGCACAGCCCATAGTCGTAGACTACCTTAGCTGTGCCCCATTAGGCTAAAGATATAGCAGTGCTGTCTAGCCCACTGACTAATGCCCTATCTGGCCGGTACTAGGGAGAGCCCCGATGCTCGGGCATCCCGCATGACCTCTACGTAGAATTCCGTACCTTTCGTGATCACTACATCCTTACCCTTGATAAAGTACGCCCCAGCCAGCCCAATAGGACCGAGGAGAATAACGCCGGCCATACCGGCACCAGCCGCCATCTCCAAAGACTTATTCTTCTCGGTAGCTGTCTCTTCCATTACCAAGGAAACTCTAGTACCATCGATGGCCGGCAGACTCTTAAAATCCACCAACAGCCGACCGTCTACTCCTAACCGTTTGGCCGCGGTAGCCTCCTGGACGGCACCAACACCTTCGGTCCCGGCAGGAATCACCAGGCGGTCCTTAATCATGACATCCTCAATTACTCGATAATGGACCTTATCTCCGACTTTGCTCTTAGCACTATCTAGCTCGGTTAAAAGCTTGATCTTAACTAGGGTCTCCTTGGGCACTGTCACAACATCCACATTGAGCTTGTCTGAGGCCCAAACCATCCGCAAGAGCTCATCAGCCCGCTGCATCACTGGCCCTTGCTGCAAAGACCCGTACATAGCATTCTCCAGGCGCTCAAGCCGTGTGTAGAGGGGCTCACCAACATAAATTTCTTGGTACACCATCCATTCAATGGCATTCAGCTTCAACTGCAGCGAATCTACAGCACCGCCACCTAGCATTAAGTAGGTATTTAGATTCTCGATCCTAACCAAGATGGGGCCCATCTTCTGTTCCCCAAAAACATCTTGTTCTACCCGAGCTAGACGCTCAATTAATGCACCTTCCTGTACCTGCCCGTATAGGGTAACCTCAAGATCTCTCAGGCCCTCTAGGGGCGTGCCAGCTTCAGCCCATACGGGCGTTGCCACAGCCATCAACAGAGAGACTATTACCGCTATAGCCATTGGTTTTCTCATGAACTTCCCCTCTCTCTCCAACACCAGCTATTACCTACCAACCCAGTGTATAATCTAGCTCAAAACCTAATAGATAGCTCAGCAGTGGCGATGTTCTCCTTATCGTCATCAGAAGAGCTTTCAGTATCGGTAAAGTCTATCACCTTATACCCGAAAACCAGGGCGGCCTCCTTTCGATAGTTGTATCCTAGGCTCAAGCTAGTTGTCTTCTTGCCATCATCACCGATGTCTTCTAGAGCCACCCCAGCTTGCAGCACCGATCTCGGATCCCACCACGCTTCATGGGCTACATCAGCGCTAGCCCCAGTTGGCGACAAACGGCCCTTACCTTGCTCCTGCTCGTAGGACAATCCCAAGTTGACACTTCCCTTGGGGGCAACGACTCCCACTCCAATAGTACTTCTACGAGTGCTGCTAGGCTCTACTCCTTCTTCAGCCAACTCATCGATATCAACGTAGCGATAGTCGGCCCTGAGCACTACATCCTGGCCCACCCCATACATAAGACCCAAGGACGTCACAAGCTCCGATTCTGCTTCCTCCCTATCCTTGGCCTTCTGGGTCTCTCGCCCGGTACTTAGGGTCACATCTTTGTACTGAACCGAAACATCGTATCCCGAGGTCTGCTTCCCTTCAATACCGGTCTTGATCAAGGAGTCAAATTGCGGTTGCACACTCTTATAGCTAGCCCCTACCTCTACATCGCCCACTTTCATCTGGGCTCCCACCTTCATGGCGCTAGCATCTCCCCTGGGGTCGGGATTATCTGGAGATAAGCTCTCAGGATTAGCCCGGTATTCACCGGATACCTTCACGCCTGGGGCCACCTGCAGCCTTCCCTCCAAAGACGTGACTAAACGGCCAGATTCCGATGAAAACGGGTCATACGCTTCGCTCAAAAGCTTGCTTATACCCGCTTCTAGCTCCCAGCCGTCGCTCCTCCAAATGGTACTATCGGAGCTTATGACACTCCGCCAGCCGCTCAATCTAAAAGGAGCATCTTCATCTTCCTCGTCGGTACGGGCAATCTGATCCACCCGATCCAAACGATATGAGCTAGGGTCAATGCGCACATCCAGATCAGTGGGACGAGCAGCCCTTTCAATCAGGCCCAAAGAATACAGTTCGCTGTTAAAACCTTCTACCAATCGCTTGATCAACGCCAGGTGTTCGTCGGTAAGAGCACCTTTGCCTAGGTAGGATAGCTTGGCCGCGGCAAAAAGCTCTTCAAGTACTTCCTGCTCCATGCCGCTCTTCAAGGTATAACTGGNNGGNTTGTTACCTGCCTCTTGGCTGAGATCATCAAGTTNCCTAAGAATCTTTGCCACTAACAGGGCCATTTCATAACGGGTAATAGAAGTATGGCTATCAAATAAGACATCTGACTTGGCAATCAGTGGCGTTTGGGCCAGGCTTTCAACGGCGGCATAGCTCCAGTGGCCTAAAGGCACATCTATGCTATCCGTCTCCGCAGCATATACAGGCAGGCTCAAATAGACCATGCACAAAATAGTGACCATGATCACTGACAAAAGCCGCATGCTTTGTGTATGCATGGCTTTGCACATTGAGCTCCCCCCTTGCCTGAAAGGCACAAAACCATCCAAGCACTCCCTACGCCCTCTTCAAGAATCATGATACCTTACAATATTTCTCCAATAGCACCACAAAACCTTCTTTTGACGGCCTGCGCCCTTGTTACCAATTTGTGGGCTGACTCTATTATCTAGAGCCACGTATTAGACCGAATGCCCCAGCTGCTTCAAATATCGTTTTGCCAAAATAACCGCCACGTAATCGTCATAGGCCTGATCCGGCANCTGTAGCCCCAAAGGGATCAACCGATGGATGATCTTACCCTGCCTTTGACGATCCCGTAGGTATCTCATCCTGGCTTCTTGGCTGGTTAGATGTTCATCAACCAGCTTCACCGCTATGACTAGATCCTCTATTCCGTGGCTGTGAAATAGCCCTCTTAGCTTCTTAGCCCCTGTCCGATCTCCTAATACAAGCAAGGCTGGGCTGAATTGCCTAGCCACATCTCCTACTGTACCAATCAGTTCCACGGCAGGCACAATCTCTTGTAGGACGATCTGCCCATCCATATCTGCAACGGCTAATCCGCATTTTTCCGTACCGGGATCTATGGCAATAATGTACTTAACCTCACCTACATCTCTATCCATTTCTATTCCACCATTAAACAATCTGCGCCTAATAGACAACACCCCCGGAGGAATACCCCCGGGGGCTTTGTTGCTTCCTTTGCAGTCTCAGCTGGTTTAGAACTCGAACTTCAGGCCAGCATTGACTTCGTTGACGGTGTAGTCGTACGTGGACTCATAAGCCTCCACGTCCATCCAGCGGTACTTGAGCTCTAGATCTGCCAGGTCGTCTACTACCGGGTAGGTTAGCTTAAACTCAGCAGTCTTATCAGTCTTAGCATCGGCGCCTTCGTTCTTCTTGACGTTGTTCGGGCCACCGGTGCGGTACCGATAGCTAGCTAGGACGTTGGCGGTGCCGAAGTCTCTATCAGCACTGACCTTGTAGGTCATTAGTGGATCGACGTACTCTCTGCCCCAACCACTGTCCTTCATTTCCTCAGAGGTCCGATTCTCATAACCTACGTGGCCAGTGATGGTGGTATCCCAGATCTCCAGGGGATACTCAGCCCAGAGTTCCACAGTAGCCTCGGGAACTTCCTTGCCGAAGTTGTCGAAGGTCTCGACCCACTCCTCGGGATCATCAAAGTCCCCATCAATCGCGTTAGTGGTGTACTCGTAGCTTGCACCTAGTGTGAGCTTACCAAAGGTCGGCTCATAGGCTATCTTACCGAGGAGGCTGCTGCCTTCCT
>JGI24708J26588_10000651_pt1 | contig 28217 bp, 27 predicted proteins | sample BioPla1DNA2_FD_26588 | JGI IMG/M metagenome (IMG submission 26588) | reverse complement strand
TTCTTAAAAACTTTTTTACCCAATTTAGTTCCAGTCGGTCTTTTTGACCACCTGCAAACCCTTATTTTACGGGCTTTTCTCCTTTTATTTAACTACTCCCATTCGATAGTTGCTGGTGGTTTTGAAGTAATATCATATACTATCCTGTTAACATGATCTACTTCCTTTACTATCCTAGTAGATACTCTATCTAATACTTCATAAGGTATTCTTGCCCACTCAGCCTTCATAAAGTCTGTCGTACAAACACCTCTAAGAGCAACTACATAACTATAAGTTCTCTCATCTCCTGAAACACCCACAGAACGTAAATTTGTCAATACAGCAAAATACTGATTGATATCCTTGTTAAGATTTGCTTTTTCAAGTTCCTCACGGAAAATATAATCTGCTTCTTGAAGTATAGCTACCTTTTCTTTTGTTATTTCTCCAATAATTCTTACTCCTAAACCAGGACCTGGGAAAGGCTGTCTTGATACCAAAAATTCAGGTATTCCAAGTACTCTTCCTAAATCTCTTACTTCATCTTTAAATAAATCTCTTAAAGGTTCAAGTATTTCTTTAAAATCAATAACGTCAGGAAGGCCTCCTACATTATGATGGCTTTTGATAACTGCTGCATTTTTGCCACCACTTTCAATAACATCTGGATAAATAGTTCCTTGTACTAAGAAATCTACTGAGCCTATTTTCTTTGCTTCTTCTTCAAATACCCTAATAAACTCTTCTCCAATAATTTTTCTCTTTCTTTCAGGGTCAGTTATACCTTCCAACTTACCTAAAAATCTATCCCCTGCATCGATACAAATAAGATTAATGTCAAATTGTTGTCTAAATACTTTTTCAACTTCAATTCTTTCATTTTTCCTCATAAGACCAGTATCAACAAAAATACAAGTAAGTTGCTTGCCTACAGCTTTATGAACTAAAATAGCTGCAACCGAGGAGTCAACCCCGCCAGAAAGAGCACATAGTACTTTTTTATCAGCAATTTTTTCTTTGAGGCTTTCTATAGATCGCTTTGCAAATTCATTCATATTCCAATCGCCATTACAAGCACATCTATCATATAAAAATTTTTTTATTAAAGTAATGCCTTCTAAGCTTTGAATAAGTTCCATATCTATTTGTTCTACATCAAATTCTGAAAAATATTCAGCTGCATCAAAATTCTTAGATATAACTAAAATAGGTAGAGATAATTGTGTCAATTCTTTAATTATTATACTTTCATCTTTAGCAATATTATTTGAATCTCCAGTAATAATAATACCTTTAGGATTTTTATTTTTTATTTTTTCAATAGCTGTATCATATGAAAAAACTTCACAATAGACATTTGCTTCCCTAACTTTTCTTGCAACTATTTGATTATACTTTCCATCGATATCTAAAATAATAATTAGTTCGTGATTCATTTCCATCCTCCTAGACATATTTATATAAAGTAACATAATTTAACCATGTTAATTATCTAAATAATATAGAATATATTAATAATACATGAATTAAAAGAACTATGTCAAATGTTTTGTAAAACAGTCAGAAGTATTTGAAATATATAATCCGGACAGACTATTGTCAATCCGGATTATTTAATAATTAGTATTCTACGCTATAATTGGGGGCTTCTTTAGTTATATGTATGTCATGAGGATGATTTTCTTTTAAGCCCGCACTAGTAATTTGTACAAACCGAGCATTTTCCATTAACTCTTTAATATTTCTTGCTCCACAATATCCCATTCCTGAACAAAGGCCTCCCATAAGTTGATAAATAGTATCTTCAACTGGACCCTTGTAAGGAACTCTTCCCTCTACTCCTTCAGGAACTAATTTTTTAGCGTCTTGTTGGAAGTATCTATCTTTACTTCCTTTTTCCATAGCGGCTAAAGAACCCATGCCTCTATATACTTTATATTTTCTTCCTTGATATAATTCAGTTTCTCCAGGGCTCTCATCGGTACCAGCAAAAATACCACCCATCATTGTTACACTAGCCCCAGCAGCAATTGCTTTTACAACATCACCTGAATATTTAATTCCTCCATCAGCTATAATTGGGATTCCATAAGCTTTTGCCGCTTCTGCACAATCGAAAATTGCAGTAATTTGTGGAACTCCAACCCCTGCAATTACTCTAGTTGTACAAATTGAACCAGGACCAATTCCTACTTTTACTGCATCTGCTCCTGCCTCAATAAGAGCTAGAGTAGCTTCTGCAGTAGCAACATTCCCTGCAATAATTTGTATATCAGGATACAAGTTCTTAATCTTTTTTACAGTGTCTAAAACGCCCTGAGAATGTCCATGAGCTGTATCGACAACAATTACATCAACCTTAGCCTCTACCAGTTTTGCTACTCTGTCACATGCATCATTGGTTACTCCTACAGCTGCACCTACTAGTAATCTTCCATTTTCGTCTTTTGCTGAGTTAGGATATAAAATAGCTTTTTCAATATCTTTTATTGTTATAAGTCCTTTAAGATTTCCATTCTTATCTACAATAGGTAGCTTTTCTATTCTATACTTTGCAAGAATTTCTTTTGCTTCTTCTAAAGTTGTACCTTCTGGTGCAGTAATTAAATTGTCTTTTGTCATAACTTCTTTAATTTTACGGTTATGATTTGTTTCAAAACGTAAGTCTCTATTTGTAAGAATGCCTACTAACTTTGTTCCTTCAGTAATGGGTACACCTGAAATACGATATTTAGCCATTAATTCATTTGCCTCATAAACATATCTGTCAGGGGATAAATAAAATGGATCGGTAATAACGCCATGCTCAGAACGCTTTACTTTATCAACCTCTTCTGCCTGAGCCTCTATGGACATGTTTTTATGGATTACTCCAATGCCACCCTGACGTGCCATTGCAATAGCCATTCTTGCTTCTGTAACTGTATCCATTCCAGCACTCATTACAGGAATATTTAACTTAATCTTTTTGGTAAGCTGTGTTGATAAATCAACATCTTTAGGAAGAACCTGAGAGTAGGCAGGTATTAATAATACATCATCAAATGTAACTCCTTGCTTAATAATTTTTTGCATTTCTTAACCTCTCCTTGATTTTTCGCCAAGTTTATCAAATTATTTTTCGCTTGTCAACCACTTATTTAAACTTTTAAAAAATAAATTTTATTAGTAATACAGGCACATTTAATGTGCCCATTAATCTACTTTTTTATATGCAATTTTCTTGGAATATATTGAAAAATCCCTTTTAAAATCTCTTCGTTTGGCTCAAATATCATTTTTACTTTTTGATTATTATAATTAAACATAGCAATATAAGTATTATCTTTTATTTCACGACTGCTATAATCTAACACTTTGTCAAAACCTCTAAACTCATGGGCATAATTGTCATCGTTTATATGAGCCATTATTTCAAAATTTTTAACTGAAACAGTTAAAAGTTTTTTACGCTTACTTTTACTCATAATTATATCTATATCTAGTTCATCATTAGTAAGAATATATTCATATTCAATATTAAGTCTTTGAAGGAGCCAATAAGCACCATAAATAACAAGGGCTGCACCTATTAAGAAAAAGTTACCCAACAAAGGAATCACTAAAAATAATAACATACACGCAGCAAGAATTATTAAGAAAAAGAGCATATTATCTTCAAAGGTCCGCTTTTTGGTAACTAGTTGTTCTTTGAATACGTCTCCCATGTCCAACCTCCTTGTCTCTTTGTTATATCCTAACATATACGAATTTAAATATCAAGAAAAAACAGCTTGCCAAAGGCAAGCCGTTAAAAGATTACATCATTCCCATTCCTGGAGCTCCACCAGGCATTACTGGTTCAGGCTCAGGTATTTCTCCAACAACAGCTTCTGTTGTTAAGAATGTAGATGCAACTGAATTTGCATTTTGAAGTGCACTTCTTGTTACCTTAGTTGGGTCAAGTATTCCTGCTTCAATCATATTAACATATTCTTCTGTAAGAGCATTAAAGCCCATATCTCTTCCTAATTCTTTAACTTTATTTACAACAACAGAATCTTCAAATCCTGCATTAGTAACAATTTGGCGAAGAGGAGCTTCTAATGCCTTAAGAACAATGTTAACTCCTGTTCTTTCATCACCGGAAGTTGTATCTAATAATGTAGCTATCTCATTTATAGCATGAATATATGCAGATCCTCCTCCAGCAACGATTCCTTCTTCAACTGCAGCTCTTGTTGCAGCTAAAGCGTCTTCTATACGAAGTTTATTTTCTTTCATTTCTGTTTCTGTAGCAGCTCCAACCTTAATAACTGCTACTCCACCTGCTAATTTAGCTAATCTTTCTTGTAACTTTTCTTTATCAAATTCAGAAGTGGTTTCTTCTATTTGATTTTTAATTTGTTTAACTCTAGCATCAATATCTTCTTTATTTCCTGCACCATCAATTATGATAGTGTTTTCTTTTCCAACTTTTACTGTAGCTGCTCTTCCTAACATATCTAAAGTAGTATCTTTTAGGTCTAAACCTAATTCTTCAGAAATAACTTCTCCACCTGTTAAAATTGCAATGTCTCTTAACATTTCTTTTCTTCTGTCTCCAAAGCCAGGTGCTTTAACTGCTACACAATTAAATGTACCTCTTAATTTGTTAACTATTAATGTAGTTAATGCTTCTCCTTCTACATCTTCAGCAATAATTAATAATTTTGCTCCTTGTTGAACAATTTGTTCTAATAATGGAAGAATGTCTTGAATAACTGAAATCTTTTTATCAGTAATTAAAATATAAGGATCTTCAAGTACCGCTTCCATCTTGTCCATATCTGTTGCCATATATGCAGATAAATATCCTCTATCAAATTGCATTCCTTCAACGATTTCTAATTCAGTATTCATAGTTTTTGATTCTTCTACGGTTATTACTCCGTCGTTTGATACTTTTTCCATAGCATCAGCAATTAAATTACCAATTTCTTCGTCACCTGCAGAAATAGCAGCAACTTTTGCAATATGAGATTTGCCATTGATTTGCTGACTCATTCCTTTAATAACTTCTACTGCTTTCTTAGTAGCTTTATGCATTCCTTTTCTAATAATGATAGGATTAGCACCTGCAGCAATGTTTTTAAGTCCTTCTTTTATCATTGCTTGAGCTAATACTGTTGCAGTAGTTGTTCCGTCTCCTGCTACATCATTAGTTTTAGTAGCAACTTCTTTTACAAGTTGTGCACCCATATTTTCAAAGTTATCTTCTAATTCTATTTCTTTTGCAATAGTAACACCGTCGTTAGTAATAAGAGGTGTACCAAATTTTTTATCTAAAACAACATTACGTCCTTTTGGGCCTAAAGTTACTTTTACAGTATTAGCTAATTTATCTACACCNGCTTCTAATGCCAATCTAGCATCTGAACCAAATTTAATCTCTTTTGCCATATTAATATCCTCCTTTTTTTATTAAAATTCTTTATATTATTCTACTATTGCTAAAATATCACTTTGTCTTATTACGATATATTCATCATCACCAATTTTTACTTCTGTTCCTGCATACTTAGAGTAGATTACNTTATCTCCAACTTTTACTTCCATTTTAACTTCTTTTCCATCAACTACTCCACCAGGTCCTACTGCAACTACTTCTGCTTCTTGTGGTCTTTCTTTCGCTTGATTTGGAAGCACAATACCAGATTTTGTTTTTTCCTCTGCTTCTAATTGTTTAAGAACTACCCTATCCCCTAATGGTTTTAAATTCATAGTTTAACCTCCTTCAAAGTATGTATTATAAATTATTATTATTCTCTTTTGTTAGCACTCTTTGCAATTGAGTGCTAACTACTAAAATAATATAATAAAACTACCATCTTTATGCAAGGAGCTGTTTTGCCTAAAATAAAGCTTTAACTATTATTACCACGTTTTATTTAAATTATCCTCCTTTTTTCTCTCATTTTCTATTATTATCTTAATTATCATTGGCTACTTCAAATAATTGGATATATTATTTAAAATATATTGAATAAAAGGAAGATAATATATAACAGGAATTAATACTGCTGGAAGTAAATTTCCAACTTTAATCTTTTTTACTTCCATTAAATTTAAGCCAATAGCAAAAATTAAAATACCACCTACTATTGAGATTTCACGAATCATATCTTCTGTCATAAATGGCTCTATCCATTGAGCAAGGATTGTTAATATTCCTTGATATAATAATACTGAAATCCCTGATAGAGCAACTCCTATCCCTAAACTAGCAGACAATACAATTGAAATAACCCCGTCTAAAACAGCTTTAGCAAATAAAGTCTTATGTACTCCTTGAAGTCCACTTTCTAAAGAACCCATAATAGCCATAGTTCCAACACAAAATATCAAACTAGCTGTAACAAAGCCTTGGGAGATACTTCTTTCTTTTGTATCTTTCCTCATCTTGTTCTCTATAAGATTACCAAACTTTTCGAGTTTTCCTTCTATATCTAAATATTGCCCTAATAAGCCCCCTACTAGAAGACTAATAATAAATAAAACTGGATGGCTGGCTGGGTCTATCATATTAGCAATAGTTCCTGAAATTCCAACAAATAATACTGATAAGGATACGCCATTAAAAATTATCTCTTTATATTCTTCTTTAAAGCCCTTCCTCATTACAGTACCTAATAATGAGCCAAAAAAAATTGCCAATACATTGACTATAGTACCAAGCACTATACCCCTCCTATTTGCCAATCTTAAGCTGTCTTCCATAATAAAACAAATATTGCTGGGCAATACCTGCTAAATCACCAAAGTAATTCTTTGCAAAGTCTCGGATTTCATTTGCTGAAAGTTCTCTATTAAAATAAAAATGTTCCATAATGCGTTTAATCCAAACATCCACAGGGAAAGCTTCTCTTTTACCAAGGCTAAAAAGCAAGACGCAATCTGCAATTTTGGGTCCTACACCTTTAATTTTAAGTAAAATCTCCTTAGCTTCTTCATAAGGTAAAAGTTTTAGTTTATCTAAGTCAACTTCTCCGTTTTTTATCTTTTTACAAGCATCTAAAATATATGGGGCTCTAAAACCTGCTTTACATGCCCTAATATCTTCTTCTTTTGCCTGAGATAATTCTTCAACACTTGGAAAAGAAAAAAAATCAGTGTCATCGATAGTACAAATATATCTTCCAAACATTTTACTAATATTATTAACCACTTGCTTTATATGTGGAATTTGTTTGTTTTGCGAAATAATAAAAGAAATAAGACATTCCCAGGGATCTTGATTTAATATGCGAATACCGGGAGCATAATTAATAGCATTAAATAAATGCTTGTCTTTAGCAGCCAAACATCGCTTAATTATATCATAATCCCTATTTAAATCAAAGTAATAAATCCATAAGTTATTAAATTCTTCAATAGATGAAGGATAAAAAATTATACTTTCATCTGTCTGAAGAATTTTTAAAACTTTTCCTTTGGCAACAATAATATAATGTCCTTGGCTAATCTTATAAAACCTAAAACACTGTCCACATTCTAAAATTTGTTCTATATTAAAATCCTTAGTATTCTCTAAGATTACTTTATCTTCTACTTGCTTATATTTCATGTTTTCTCACCTATCCTGCCACTTGCGGCTAAAATATTAAAATGCTATACTTAAATCATTTATTAGATTACTTACTATCTAATGCCTAAGGCAAAAGGGAGGTCACTGATGAAGGAAAAAATATATACTATACCTGTTATTGATGCTTTTAAGGAAGTTACTGAATGTCCTATATGTAATCTCTATAAAAAATTAGAAGACGACAGCATTGATTTTATGTTAGGACCTTCTTATATGGAAGATGATATTCGAATGGAAACCAATAAAATTGGCTTTTGTCCTCACCATTATGAAAAAATGTTTGAAGAAAAAAACCGTCTAGGCCTTGCTTTAATGATTCATACACATTTACAAGAAATCAATAAAAAACTTTCTAAAGTCATTTCTTCAAATAAAGATTTTAACGTAAAAACTAAATCTCTATTTAGCATGATTAAAACTAGTAAAAATAATACTTCTAATGAAAATAATAATCCAATATCATCATATATCAATAATGTATATAATAGCTGTTATATATGCAATAGAATAGAAAAAACTTTTAACCGTTATGTGGATACCTTTTTTTATTTATGGAAGAATGATGAAAATTTTGTTTCTTTGGTTTCCGAGGGAAAGGGATTTTGCTTAAGTCATTTTTCATTATTATTAGAAAGAGCAAGTTCTGCACTAAACAAAAATCAATATAATCATTTTACACAAATTGTAATTCCTATTCAACTAGAAAACTTAAAAAGAATTGAAGATGAAATAGATTGGTTCATACAAAAATTTGATTATAGATTTAAAGACGAGCCTTGGAAAAATTCAAAGGATGCTATTCAAAGAAGCATATTAAAAATAGCAAGCAAGCAGATAAAAATCGAAGATTGTTGACATTCATAAGATTTTGTTATTTAATAAAATCATATTAATTTAAGGAGGATTAATTATGAACCAACAAGACTATCAATATCAGCAAACACATACTAGAACAAGTTACATAAGTGATGAAGTTGTAACTCTTAAAGAATGGCTTTTGAGTATGCTTCTTTTACTAATTCCTTTTGCTAACATTATTTTACCATTTTACTGGGCTTTTGCTTCAGGGGTTAAAAAAAGCAAACAAAACTTTTTTAGAGCACAGCTTATTTTTATGGCTATAAGTTTAGGTCTTGTCATCTTGTCCTGGTCTCTTATTATTGGTTTATTGGCAGCTCTTGGCTTAGGCTTAAGTTACTAATAATGATTTTATATAGAAAAATCTGCTATTATAAAATAATAAAGCTTCTGTGTAATTCACAGAAGCTTTTATTATGAAATTATATATATTATTCTGCTAACTTTTGATATGTTTCAAATCTTTCTTTAGCATCTTCTTTTGATTGTTCGAATAATTCATCTGCCACTTCAGGGAAGCTTCTTGCAAGAGATGAATATCTAACTTCACCCATGATAAATTCTTTATAATCTCCTGTTGGAGCTTTTGAATCAAGGATGAATGGATTCTTTCCTTCTTCCTTAAGAAGAGGATTATATCTGTATAGATGCCAGTATCCAGCTTCAACAGCTTTCTTAGTTTGCTCTTGTGAACAAGTCAAGCCACCTTTAATACCATGGTTAATACATGGTGAATAAGCAATAATTAGTGATGGTCCTGGATAGCTTTCAGCTTCTATTAAAGCCTTAATTAATTGGTTTTGATTTGCACCCATAGCTACTTGAGCAACATAAACATAGCCATAAGTCATCATCATTCTACCAAGGTCTTTTTTCTTTGTTCTCTTTCCAGCTGCAGCAAATTTAGCAATTGAAGCAGTTGGTGTAGCTTTTGAAGATTGTCCACCAGTATTAGAATATACTTCTGTATCAAATACAAGAATGTTAATATCTTCACCTGAAGCTAATACATGGTCTAAACCACCAAAACCAATGTCATAAGCCCAACCGTCTCCACCTAAAATCCATTGAGATTTTTTCACTAAGAATTCCTTTTTCTCAAGGATTTCTTCAAATATTTCTTTTGCTCTAGCATCATTTCCATTGTATGCTTCTAATAAAGGTAACAATGTTAATGTAGCTTTCTTAGAGCCTGCTGCATCATTCATGTTTTCTACCCAATCTTTAAGAGCAGCTTTAATTTCATCAGAAACATCTAATGTTTGAGCTTCTTCAGCTATATTTTTCAAGCCACTTCTAATTTGTTTTACAGCCATATACATACCAAATCCAAATTCCGCATTATCTTCGAATAGGGAGTTTGCCCATGCTGGTCCATGACCTTTTTCATTAATTGTATATGGTGTGGATGGAGCACTACCTGCCCAAATTGAAGAACATCCTGTAGCATTAGCAATATACATTCTGTCTCCAAATAATTGAGTTATAAGTTTAGCATAAGGTGTTTCTCCACAACCTGCACAAGCTCCAGAGAACTCAAGTAATGGTTGTTCAAATTGACTTCCTTTAACTGTTCCAATATTTAAAGGATTTTCTTTCTTAGATAAAGTTAGAGCATATTCCCAATTGTCTATTTGCTCAGTTTGAGTTTCAATTGGCTTCATAATTAATGCTTTTTCTTTAGCTGGACATACTTGAGCACAGCTTCCGCATCCAGTACAGTCTAAAACAGATACTTGAATTCTATATTTATAGTTTTCTAAACCTTTACCAATAGCTTTCTTAGATGTAAATCCTTCTGGTGCATTCTTATCTTCATCTTCATCTATTAAGAATGGACGAATTACTGCATGAGGACATACATAAGAACATTGGTTACATTGGATACATTTATCAATTTGCCATTCAGGTACATCAACTGCGATGCCTCTCTTTTCATATTTTGAAGTACCTTGTGGGAAGGTTCCGTCTTCTCTGCCTACAAATGCACTAACAGGAAGTTTATCTCCTTCTTGTCTGTTCATAGGATCCATAATGTTAGTAACAAATTCAGGTAGATCTTTTGTAGCAGCAGCTTCATCTTCTGTAGCATTAGCCCAATGAGCAGGAACTTGTACTTCTACAATACCTTCTACTCCTCTGTCTACAGCTGCATAGTTCATGTTAACAATCTTTTCACCTTTTCTACCATAAGAATCCACTATTGCTTCCTTCATATATTTTACAGCATCATCAATAGGAATTATATTAGCTAATTTAAAGAATGCCGCTTGTAAAACTGTGTTAATACGGTTTCCAAGTCCAATTTCTTTAGCAATGGATACCCCGTCAATGGTATAGAATTTAATATTTCTTTCTGCAATAATCTTTTTCATTTTTGCAGGTAACTTTTCTTCTAATTCTTCTACAGACCAGTCACAGTTTAATAGGAAGGTTCCACCTTCTTTTAAGTCTGATAACATATCATATTTGTCTACATATGAAGGATTATGACAAGCAATAAAATTAGCTTTATTAATTAAGTATGTGGATCTAATTGGTTCTTTACCAAAACGAAGGTGAGATATTGTTACTCCACCAGATTTCTTTGAATCGTAGGAGAAGTAAGCTTGTACATACATATCTGTATGGTCTCCAATAATCTTAATGGAGTTTTTATTTGCTCCTACTGTTCCGTCAGAACCAAGTCCCCAGAATTTACAACTAATTGTATCCTTTCCGGAGATATCTAATTCTTCACCAGTTGGAAGTGATTTGTGGGTAACATCATCAATAATACCAATTGTGAAATTGTTTTTAGGTTGATCATTTTTAAGGTTGTCAAATACTGCCACGATTTGAGCAGGAGTTGTATCTTTAGAACCTAAACCGTAACGTCCACCTACGATAGTAGGTTGTTGTGCTTGATCTATAAATGCAGTACAAACATCAAGATATAATGGTTCTCCAATAGCTCCAGGCTCTTTTGTTCTATCTAATACAGCAATCTTTTTAACTGTCTTAGGTATTTGTTTTAAGAAATGTTCAATTGAGAAAGGTCTGTATAAACGTACCTTTACAAGGCCTACCTTTTCTCCTTGACTATTTAAGTAATCTACTGTTTCTTCAATTGTATCTACTACAGAACCCATTGCAACAATTACTCTGTCAGCATCAGGTGCTCCATAATAATTAAATAATCCGTAATTTCTTCCTGTAATCTTATTAATTTCGTTCATGTATTCTTCTACAACAGCTGGAAGTGCATCATAGAAAGGATTACATGCTTCTCTAGCCTGGAAGAAGATATCAGGATTTTGAGCTGTTCCTCTAAGCACAGGATGTTCAGGATTTAAAGCATTCTTTCTAAATGCTTTTACTGCATCCATATCTATTAATCTCTTATAGTCTTCATAATCAATTAATTCAACTTTTTGAATTTCATGAGATGTTCTAAATCCATCAAAGAAATGAAGGAAAGGTAATCTTCCTTTAATTGCACTAAGGTGTGCTACTGAACCTAAGTCAATAACTTCTTGAACGTTTGTAGATGCTAACATAGCAAAACCAGTTTGACGGCATGCCATAACGTCAGAATGGTCTCCAAAAATAGAAAGTGCATGACTTGCTACAGCACGAGCAGAAACATGAATAACACCAGGTAAAAGTTCACCTGCAACTTTATACATATTAGGAATCATAAGTAACAATCCCTGAGATGCAGTATAAGTTGTTGTTAATGCACCTGCTGCTAAAGAACCATGAAAAGTACCAGCGGCTCCGCCTTCTGATTGCATTTCAATTACTTTAGGCTCTTGGCCAAAAATGTTTTTCATTCCGTTAGCTGCCCATTCATCAACATATTCAGCCATAGGTGAAGATGGTGTGATTGGGAAAATACCAGCAACTTCAGTAAATGCATAAGAAACATGTGCAGCTGCCATATTTCCATCCATTGTCTTCATTACTTTTGACATCGTTTTACCCCCTAGAATAATATATTTATATGATACAATAATAAGCAGTATATTGTATACACATATTATAACATAGAAATTGTAATAGTAAATATTATTTTAGCATTTTCACACTAAATGATAACATTTTGACAAAGTTTTTTCAATATAGCACAAAGCCTATTATTACAATTAATTCTTTATATAACTTTCATAAGCTATGGTATTTGTGTAATCTCTAGCTCTATTATAATTTATAATCTATACTTTAAACAATAACAAAATTAAACACTAAACCAAAGTTTAAACCTTTAGATTAGTGTTTGATTTTGTAATATCATTAATTTATCTAATAATATAATTATTTATAATTTGATAGACCTTTAATAAAAGTTGATTCATATTTTTATCTTTATGAAATTTTAGTTCAATACTAATTCCGCCTGATAATATTAATTTTATTTCCGAATCTAAATCAAAAGTACCTGCGGTCTCTACGGAATATGTAATTATATTTTTATAAGGGATGGAATAGTACTCTATTTTTTTGCCCGTTAAACCTTGTTTATCAGCAATTAGTATCCTCTTATCAGTAAATACCGCTACATCTCTTACAGTTTTTACTGCAAATTGAATGGACTCATTTTGGGAAATAAAAGGCTCAAGACTTTGTGAAACTGGAACTTCTTGATAAAAATAAAATATTTTATTTAAATTCACATCTGCCATAATGACACCTCCAAAATTATTATATACTTAAAGTCTCATATCACGATATATATTTGCCATATCCTATTATTAATTATGCATGAATTAGATTTTTTAATATCTTTTTTGAAAAATTCCCATTTAAATTGTTTCCTTTTTGTATACATGTCTTTAATTTATATTTTTTACAAAATATAATATACATTTAAGAACTTGGTATTTATTTTTAAGATATTAATGTTATAATTAAGAGGGTGATAATCTATAAATGGGTGATAATTATGGGTAAACAATTTGGTGATCGTTTAAAAGAACTGCGTATTGAAAGAGGACTGACTCAGGAAGAATTGGCCAGAGAATTTAATACTGGAAAAGCTTCTATTTCTCATTATGAAAGTAATCGCAGACTACCCAATGCTAATAATATCAACTTGTTTGCAGAATTCTTTAATGTTTCGATTGACTATATAATGGGAAAAAGTGAAGTAAGAAACCCATACATTACAGAAAAAGGACTAGGGAGTTATCCTATTTCTATAAAGGATAAAAGTCAATACGAATCCTTTATTGAGCAAATTCAATTCTTTTTTATGGATAACGAAATACCTGAAGAAGACAAAGAAGCTCTCTTTAGAGATATTTCAAAGCTCTTTTGGGAAGCAAAGGACATATATAAACAAAAATCAAATTAACAATTAAAAAGATTTCTAGCAAATATGCTAGAAATCTTTTTTGTTTATATGAAAATCTAAAATAATTAAATTTCTTGCCAATTCAAGCAGTGTTAAAAGCTATAATTAGTAATAAATCCTCACAAATTTTATCGAATATATATCAGCTAATACTAGATCATCTGTTTCTGGTTCTCTAAGGATAATGTAACTTATTCCCACATCAATTAAAGTACCTTCTCTATCGACAAGCATATTTGTACCTATTAAAAATTCAACCTTTACATATCTACCTATTTGTTGTCTTAAATAGCCCTGGGTATAATTTATATCTTCTTGAACAGGAGCTCCTGGTTCAATCTCAAAATCAACAGGGTCCATTGTAATTGGGCTCTCTCTGCCAGCTACTGTCATCGACTTACTTGCTAGTATGCTAGTTGGTTCATATTGTCCTGGATGTAACTTTTTATATCCCGTTCTTTGTCTGCAGGATCTTTTTTGATTCATATAATTCATACTGTTGCCTCCTATATTATTATTGATATCNATTTCATTTTTATGTTTGAGAATAAAGTTCTGTCGGATTATAAAAACAATGGTCACCTACTCTTACTTGAAAACTCCCTGAACCGTTTCTAGGAAAAACATATGGGCAAACTGGTTCAAATGGATTAAAATACCATAAGGAGTAACCAACTGTAAACAAACGGTTTCCAGACAAAGCCCAATCTGCTATATCATAATGAATTTGTTCTGGGGGATTGGCCCAAATAGTTTGAGGATTAGGTAAACCTCCAATAACCGACATTACACAATCAAATTGTCCTTTCTGATAAATAACTTTTCTTATATCTCCTTGACATACTCTATGATATTCTCCAAAGGGAACTCTTACTCTATTCATTACAACGGTAGCTACTGCCTTCATTCCGTTTTCTCCTTCTCCCCCTGCTTCACATTTTATAATTCTGGCAAGTAATTCTCTATCAGAGTAAGACACATGATGCACCTCCTCTATATAATATCTACTATAATTTATTCATCCCGCTAAATATTGTTACATTGAATCAAATCACAAAGCAAAATAATAACATCTGGCATTCATAAAATATGAAACCAGATGTTATACTAAAATCATTTAATCAACATGAATTTTATCATTTTGCCTTTTCATATGCTTCAACGAGTTCATTTAATTTTGGATTTGCCAAAGATGTCGCATGACTCAGCATATTCTTTGATGTCGTCCCTATGGATAAGCCTGCTTCATAAAGCTCAATAATATTTGTATTTGCATTATTATTTATAATAACGCTCATTAAAGAAATTTTTGATATAATACTTTGAATTGATCTTTTTTAGCTTTGCGTTGCTGTCGGCAATCAGCTGCTTTGTATCATTTTTTATTTTTTCCTTTAATTCATCCCTGGTTAAATCTTCTGTCCAGATAAAATTCATCTCTTCAAATGCCTTGCACGCTTCATTAAATATGTTGTATTCCGGACTTCCAATATTTGTTGTTATATGACTGCCTGTTTTGACATACTTACTATCATTGGATACAGAATAATAAAGATAAAGTTCATTATGATACAGTTGAATATTAAGTCCTTCTTCTTTAAACTTTTTCAGAAGACTTTGTAATTCTTCATTGTTTACAAGCTTCTTCAATGTAGTTTTCTCGTCTTTTTCCCAGCTAAGCTTTAATGAATTTATTGCTTCAGCAGCCTGCCTTGCTTTTAAGCTTTCTGAAGAAAAGAATAATCTACTTGATAATATTTCGTTTCAGTGAGCGCTTTTTCTTGAATCTTTTCTGTGGACTGAGCTAAAACGATTAAAGGTAAAACAAAAAGAAAAACAAAAACAACCATTCCCGCGAGCAAGATTTTCTTATTTTTAATTTATTTTCCCCCTCAAATAAATTAGAAACGAAAAAATTATATAACACTCTTAGGATTGTTTTAAGTATTTTTAATAGTTTAAATAAATAATAAAATATTCATTATTTTAACCAATTTATCTGATAATAAATTAAGCTCTTTTATAATAAAAAACGCGGATGAATTAATCCGCGTTTTTACTTTCCCCAATAAGCTCATTTAATTTAGGATTTGCTATAGGTATATACTGAGCTCTCTGATCAGCTGAATTCTCTATCTTTATACCAACATACAATGTCTCAACTATCCGTGTATTATTATAATAATTTACCCGGAAATCAAGTTGAAAACGATATTTTGAATTCATTTCTCTTAACTGCTTATTAGCATTTAAAATAATATCTTTCGTTTCATTTCTAATTTTCTTTTTCAATTCATCAACCGTCAAATCCGGAGTCCAGATTATATCCTTTGCCATTATTTCTTCTTGTAAAGTCTTTTCAAACAATTCAAATTCTGGTCCTCCTACAGCATTTGTAATATATCTGCCAGTCTTTACATACTTACTGTCATTTTGCACTACGTAGTATATTATTAATTCATCATGGACTAATATAATATCAAGACCTTCATCTTTATATTTTTTAACGATATTTTGCAGTTCCTCATTGTTTTCATAATTTTTTATTGTAGTACTCATATCTGTATCCCAGGTAAGTTTCAATGCATTAATTGCATTAATTGCTTTGATGGCTTTTAAACATTCAGAAGAATAAATCATTATTCGTTCGTTCTTTCCTTCGATTGCTGAAACTATATGTACTTCCACATATCCATTATTATTATACTTTACAGTAGATATAAATATCTCTTTACTATCAAGCTTAAGATTCTCTTTTAATTCATCAATCTTCACATTAATTTCTGCATAAGCCTGATCGACTGTTTTTCCATATGACCAAATATAATTATCTTTGAAATTTTCAACTTCTTTTCTCACGTAATCAAAAGTTGGATTTTCTGCATTCCCTTCAAATATAACCGCTTCTACTTTTATATTTTCATTTACAATGGTCTTAAAAGGCATTTCTGTACTTTTAGATATGAGTTCGTCATTTTCATTTTTTACTGCCCAATAGTCAAATGTATACCCTTCATTTGCCTGTGCAGTAAAAGTAACTTCCGTGCCTTCCGGTACTTTTTCGTCATTTTTAATACTCGCTGTAATGGTACCATTTTCTGATGAATAATTCACTTGATAAAGTTTAGTTATATTTTCATCAGATTCTAAAGTTTGCGCTATGGCGGTAACAGGAACTACTAAAAGAAAGATAGAAAATAAAACCAATAAGCTAATATTTTTTTTGCTTTTCATTTCTTTTTCTCCTAAAGTATAATAGAAATTTCAAGTATTATATAATACCTTAAAAATTATTTCAAGTATTTTTAATAATTAAAATACTAAAATATTCTAACATTGTTATTAAAAAATATTCAAAAGGTTTATTAGTCCCTTTTTTACAAAAATAAAAACATCCAGCCATCTAAAAATTTATAGCCAGATGTTTTGATATAAACAAAAGAGATATTAAACACTCATCATACAGTTAAACGATAAATCATAATATACTCTTGTTCTAGCCCTTTAATAATTTCAAAACCAAGGTTCTTATACATCTTAACTGCATAATTATCTTTTTGCACTCCTAAAGAAACTTGTTTGTAACCTCTTGACTTAAGCAATTGTAACATACTCTTCATCAATGCGGTTCCTATGCCTTTGCCACGGTATTCCTTATATAAAGAAATTGCAAGTTCAGGCGTTTTATCATCTATATAGGCATAACCTTTTATTGGTCCACAAAATATTCTAGTCCACACAGCACCAACTACTTTCCCATCAAGTTCAGCTACCAAACACAAATCATCAGGCTTACCAAAATCCTCTATATAAATCTTTATGTCAGGTTGATTAATTATTGATCTTGGTAATAATAGTTCTCCTTCTCTTTGAAAAATTGCTTCATAAACAAAATCTTTTAGTAAATCTATTTCTGATGTCTTAATTGGTCTTATTTTATAATTAATCATCTGTAATCCCCTTTTTATAAATTACTATTCAGCTGCTTTAAAATTATAAATAGGCCTTATTCTATTTACAATTTCAACAGTATCTTTAATATTGTTTACAATATCCTCAATCTTCTTATATGCCATAGGACATTCATCAAGAGTCTCTGCATTAACGGAAGTCGTATAAATTCCCTTCATTTGTTTTTTGAACTCAGAAACTGTAAAGGAATTTTTTGCAACAGTCCTTGACATTAATCTTCCAGCACCATGAGGGGCAGAATAATTCCATTCTTCATTCCCCTTTCCAATACATATTAATGAACCATCCCTCATATTAATTGGGATAAGAAGTTTTTCACCTTCTTGAGCTGAAACTGCTCCTTTTCTTAGTATCATATTCTTCGTATCAATATAATTGTGAATTGTAGTAAATTCTTCTTCAACCTTTAGCTTCATCCCTTTTACTATTTCTTCCATCATGGCCTTCCTATTTAATTGTGCAAAGCTTTGTACTATTTCCATATCATGAATATAATCTTCCATCAATTGACCAGATACATATGCCAACGATTTTGGAATATCCGTTATTACCTGAGACTTAAGGGCAGCTATAGCAGACTGAATTTCTGTTTGTTTTCCTGACGCCTTGTAATCCTCAATTAATTTTTGTATATCAACACTAGAGTTTTTGTTAAGATATCTATAAGCTTGTTCTTGATAAAATCTTGCAACTTCATTTCCTAAGTGTCTAGAACCAGAATGAATTATTATATATATCTTCCCTTCTTCATCTTTACCTGCTTCAATAAAATGATTTCCCCCTCCTAAAGTCCCTATAGATTTAATAGCCCTGTCTATATTAATATTGCCTTCAATCCTACATCTAAGTCTTTCTAAATCAATCATTTCATTATATTTGTGGGGTGTTTTTCTAATATTAAAGCCTGATGGTATTTTTGCATAGATTAATTTATCCAACTTTTCTAATTCAATATGAGAATTTTTAACCTTAATAACTTCCATACCACAACCTATATCAACCCCTACTAAATTGGGCACAACGCAGTCTGAAATGGTCATAGTTGTTCCTATTGTGCAGCCTGCACCTGTATGAACATCAGGCATTATTCTAATTTTTGAACCCTTTGTAAATTCTTGATTACATAAGGTCTTTATTTGTTGAATTGCACTTTCTTCTATAACATCAGTAAAAACCTTTGCAGTATTATACTTTCCTTCAATAAGCATCATTTTATCACCCCTTATCTAACTTAAAACACGTCTTATACCACTATTATAAAACTAATAACTAATAATAGCTATGTTTAGTAATATAAAAAAATGCGGATTTTAATTATCCGCATTTTCATAGGCTTCTATAAGTTTATCTGCATTTGGATTTGCTAAATTTATAGATTTAACATTTGCAAGCCTTGAAGATACTTTTATTAATAAACCAGGCTGTAATGCAGTAACTATCTTTGTATTTGGATCATCTTTATAATATGTTTCGTAGAATACAGTTTCAACGCGGTGCATCGAATTTATATTTCTTAGCTTTTTATTAGTATTTAATAGAAGTTCTGTTGTATCTTTTCTTATTTTATTCTTTACATCTATCACTGTCATATCTTCTGTCCATTCAAAATTCATAGAAGCAAATTCATCCACAGCTTCATTAAATATTTCATAATCAGGACTCGCTATATCATTACTTCTATGTTTACCTGTTGTTAAAGTACTACTATCATTATTTATGTAATAGCAAATTCGTAAATCATCACTATATAATTCGAACTTAAGACCTTCTGCTTCATACTTTTTTAGTAGATTTTGAAGTTCTTCATTATTTTTTAAACTTTCTACTGTAGTTAGTCTATCTGTATCCCAACTAAGATTTAATGCAGCTATTTCTTTTATTGCGTCTTTAATTCTTAAAACTTCAGGAGAATAAATAGGTACTACGACTCTCTTATCTTCAACTGGAGAGCTAATCTCTATTTGAATATATCCATATTCGTAGATTTCTACTACGTCCACAACTATTTTTGTAGGATCTAAATTAAGGCGCTTTTTAAGATTTTTTATTTTTGCTTCGATTTCATCACATGCTTCATACATTCTTTTCCCACGTGTCCAAACATAATTTAGATTTTGTACTTCTTTTCTTACATAATCAACCGTAGGATTTGCACTATTTCCCTTAAAAATTACAGCTTCAACATTTATATTATCTCTTATTTCCAGCTTAAGAATTCTTTCAGTTGTTTCTTTTAAAATTTTGCCTTCATCATTTTTTACTATCCAATAATCAAAAGTATATCCTTTATCGGGCTCTACGGTAAAAGTAACTACTTTTCCTTCTACTAACTTTTGCCCTTTTAAAACACTAGTTGAAATTTTGCCGTTTTTCACCGAATAATCAATAACATACTCTTTAGTTATGGATTCATTAGAGTTTACATTTTCAGTAGAATTAGCTACTACATTAGAAGGAAACATTAAAATCAACATAGTAACAATCATAACAAAAGATATAACTTTTTTACTCTTCATTTCTCCTACTCCTTTAAAATTTCTTAACACAATGAGTAGTATATAATAATCTGAAAAATTTTTCAACTTTATTTGTGCAAAAAAACCATAAATAATAATTATTTACATAATACTAACTTATTAATAATTTACCTATTACTTGGATAATGATTTATTATCCTTTGTCTTGTACTATTTCGTTATAATATAATTTTCAATATAATCCATGAGCTTTTCTATATACTTCGTAGCTATATGACTAAGCACCCCATGATTTCTAGTTATATAGCCAATATTCATATTCACATCTATATCTAAAGGGACAGCACAATAATCACTTCCATTAAGTTCTTCACAAATAATTCCTGAACACAATGTATATGCATTTAAGCCAACCATTAAATTGAGCATGGTTGCCCTGTCACAAGCCTTAATGGTTTTCTTATAATCATAAGTACTAAGAATTTCTTCTGCAAAATAAAAAGAATTATTATCTCCTTGTTCAAAAGAAAGACAAGGGTATTCTGATAATTCTTCCATGCTTATCTTTTCATTCTTAGCCAAAGGATGACCTTTCCATAAGTATACATAACCTTTACACTGGATTAATTCATGAAATTCCAATTGGTTTTCTTTTAATAATTTATTGATTACCTTCTCATTGAAATCATTAATATAAAGGATTCCTATTTCACTTTTTCCATTTTTCACATCAGCAATAACATCTGTAGTTCTAGTTTCACGAATAGCAAATTCATACTCATTCATGTCAAATTCTTTTACCATCTCTACAAAGGCTTTTACTACAAATGAATAGTGTTGTGTAGATACTCCAAATTTCTTTTTAATTTTTTTACCTTCAATATATTTTTCTTCAAGCAACTCCATCTGAGCCAATACCTGTCGTGCATAACCTAAAAAATCTTCCCCTTCTGCTGTAAGAAGCACCCCTTTATTCGTCCGAGTGAAAATATTAATATTTATCTCAGCTTCTAAATCTTTTATTGCACTAGAAAGCGTCGGCTGAGATATAAAAAGTCTTTTTGCAGCTTCATTCATGGAATTTGTGTCAGCAACAGCCACAACATATTTTATCTGCTGTAAAGTCATCATAGCCCTCCTTCTAAATAGCTAAAAACTACTAAATATATTTTTAATTATAGCTTAACAAATACACAAAGAGAGGAATAATTTTTTCCTCTCTTGAAATAATTTTTATTTAGATATAGCTTTGAAAGCTTCATTCAAATCTTCAATAATATCATCAATATGTTCAGTACCAATAGAAAGTCTAACTGTGTTTGGTTTAATACCTTGATCTAAAAGTTCTTTTTCTGTTAATTGTGAATGAGTTGTAGATGCAGGGTGAATAACTAGAGATTTCACGTCTGCAACATTGGCAAGCAAGGAGAATAACTCTAGATTATCTATAAAGTCCTTAGCCTTTTGCTCATCTCCCTTAATTTCGAAAGTAAATATAGTTCCTCCTCCATTAGGGAAGTATTTTTTATAAAGCTCTTGTTGTAGTGGATCCTTTGATAAAGAAGGATGATTTACATTTTCAACTTGAGGATGATTATTTAAATACTCTACAACTTTTAAGGCATTTTCTACATGCCTTTCTACCCTAAGAGACAAGGTTTCAAGGCCCTGAAGAAATAAGAAAGCATGGAAAGGTGAAAGGGTTGCTCCTGTATCCCTAAGAAGGATTGCTCTTATTTTTACAACAAAAGCCGCTGCTCCTACTGCCTTTGTAAAACTAATACCATGATAACTTGGATTTGGTTCAGTTAATGATGGGAACTTACCGCTTCCCTCCCAATCAAAGTTGCTACTGTCAACAATAACTCCTCCAATAGTTGTTCCATGGCCACCAATAAACTTAGTAGCAGAATGGACTACAATATCAGCACCATACTCAATAGGTCTAAGTAAATATGGAGTAGCAAATGTATTGTCTACTACTAGAGGAATCTTGTGGTTATGAGCAATGGCTGCAATCTTTTCAACATCTACTACGTCTGAATTTGGATTCCCAAGAGTCTCTATAAATATAGCTTTCGTATTATCTTTTATAGCATCTTCCAGTTCTTTATAATTAAAAGGATCTACAAATGTAGTTGTAATTCCATAGTTTGGAAGAGTGTGAGCTAATAAATTATAGCTTCCACCATAAATATTTTTTGCTGATACGATATGGTCACCATTTTGAGCTAAATTTTGAAAAGTATAAGTTAGGGCTGCTGCTCCAGANGCAACTGCTAAAGCTGCAACACCACCTTCTAGGGCTGCAATTCTTTTTTCAAAAATTTCTTGAGTAGGATTTGTAAGTCTTGAATAGATATTTCCGGCATCCCTAAGGCCAAATCTCGCTTCTGCATGGGCAGAATCTCTAAATACATAAGAAGTTGTTTGATAAATAGGTACTGCTCTGGCATCCGTAGCAGGATCAGGCTGCTCTTGACCAACGTGTAATTGCAAAGTTTCAAACTTAAATTTCCTATCATCATATTTTTTCTTACTCATCATCATACCTCCAATATTATTATATTTATCCTTATAGTTTCTGTAGTATTCCTATCTGTTTTGTCTGTTATGCTTATAATAGCACCTGTTTTTGTTATTGTAAATAAGTCTTTTTGTATAATTGGTTATAAATTATGGCTATAACAAAATAAGAAAACAGCAGTCTTTACTTACAACTAACAACTGCTGTTTTTACTAGTTACTTTTAATAACATAGCCTTTTTTAAAACGCTATATCCAATGGCTAATATGCAAGTAAATATATAAACAAGTACTGCTCCAAAAGATAAAAATGCTAGCTATGTTTCCTCTTAAAGGAATATGTACACATACTACAAGAAAAACAACCACTGCTCTTATTAAATCAATTGAGTGACATCTTTTCATCTTTAGCTCCTCCAATTTTTCCATTAATTAATTTAATTAAATAATCGTCTAGTTTTTTAAGAGGAAATGCAAAAGCTACAGAAGACAAAATTACTAAATAAAGATACAAAGTATCACTCTTTACATAAACAAAAGGAGATTTAAATAAATCTATAAATAAATTATGAATTAAATAAANTTCTAAAGTAATTGTCCCTAAAAACTTTACAATTGGCCCTAAACACTTAATCTTTAAAGCCATGGTAAATATACTAAAAACAAAAAATACGATTGCTGGAACTTGAAATGCCAGGCATATCCACCTCTCTGGAATTCCAGAGCCTCCTCTTAATTCTGCCCAATAAGAATATCTAAAAAGAGTATATAGTGAGGCAGAAAAAAAGAAGATCCCCACAAGTAAAACCCCGATTTGGCTAAAGGGATAAAGTATTTCTTGCTCATTAAGCCTTTGAGAAAGATGATGTACAACAATTGTTATTGCACAAAAACCTTGAATTGCTTTTGTAGTTTCAAGAGAAAGAAAATCTTCATGCCAAGTTCCTTTTTTTGCTTTAATCTTTGCACCGAAAAAAAGTATAAAAGTAAGAACCATATAAATTGAAAGCATAAACTCCCCCCAAACCTAGTCTTATANTGTTAATATTTTTGCTACATATTAACAGTATTATTTTAACATAATGGGAATAAAATTTATATTATATAAAATTGGCTAGATACTTTAAACTTTTCACATCATTTATTTCCTGTGTTTTTTTCTATTCTTTCATAATGTATATTAATGGTAAATTTAATTTGAATTAAATATAAAATTTATTTAACTATTCTTAATTAAAGATTCATAAAAAGAGGCCTTCATTATCATTGAAACTATGATAAATGAAAGCCTAGAATTTATAAAAAATTTTATTGTCAAAACAACTTTTATGCCATTAGCTGCTGTATAGTTACTGTTAATATTTGTTAATTAAAATTATAATTCGTAACTATTTTTTCTCTTCCAGTTACTTTGTCTTGGAAATATTCATAATAACAAATGCCTAAATATGAACCTGAAATATTATATACATTGTCATAACCCATATTCTGCAGTAACATTACTGCATTATAACTTCTTTGAGCTGAACGGCAATGAATATATACTGGCTGATTTTTTGGAATTTCATCTAATCTTTCTCTTAGCTCAGTTAAAGGAATATTTACAGCATTAATAATATGTCCTCTTTCATATTCTGCTCTTTCTCTTACATCTAAGATAAAGGCATTATTTTCTACTAATTCCCTGACCTTTGTTACAGTAACCTGTTTAAAATGACCATTTAATATATTTAAAGCTACTAAAGCTGCTAAATTTACCACATCTCTAGCCGTTCCGTATAAGGGGGCATAGGATAATTCTAGTTCTTTTAAATCTTCTAGAGTAGCTCCCATTAAAATTAAGCTTGCTATAACATCTATTCTCTTATCTACATTACCTTTTCCAATTGCCTGAGCTCCTAAGATTTTACCTGTTGGATACTCATAAATTAATTTAAAATGTATTGGATTACTATCAGGCATTAAGCCTACTTTATCTTTTGGAATAATATATACAAAGTCATAAGATATTCCAGCTTCTTTAGCAGCTTTTTCATTAAGACCTGTAGAAGCCGCACCTAAATCAAAAATACGGAGTATAGAAGTTCCTATTACACCATTGTTTCTGTGAGGAATATTATACATATGATCAGCAGCTGCTCTAGCTTGTCTTTGGGCGGGACCTGCAAGGGGAAGCCTTGTTTTCTTATGGGTCAGACGGTGATATACTTCTATAGCATCTCCAACAGCATATATATCTTTATCACTAGTTAAGTAATTGTGGTCTACTTTTATTGCTCCAGTTTCACCAATTTCAAGACCAGCATCTTTTGCCAAGGAAACTTCAGGGTTAACTCCAATTGCCAATACTACAGCTTTTGCTTGAACTACTTTACCTGATTTTAATTCTAAATAATCATTTTCAATTTTTTTAACCCCATCATTTAATATAAGCTTGACTCCCCTATCCATCATTTCTTTATGAAGGATTTGAACCATATCATAATCAAAAGGACTCAAAATTTGGTCCTGTGCCTCTATTAAACTAACATTTTTTCCTGCTAAACGTAAATTTTCTGCCACTTCTATTCCTATAAAGCCACCACCCACAACTGCAACATCTTCTATATTATGCTCTTTGATATAGTCGTTAAGATTTCTTATATCTACTACGTTTCTTACGGTAAATACATTGTCATTATTTACTCCCTCAATACTCTTAGGACGTATTGGACTTGCTCCAGGAGATAAGACTAGTTTGTCATAGGCTTCTTCATATTCTTCAAAAGTTAATAAATTTCTAACTAGTAATTTTTTATCTTTCCTATTTATTCTAATAACCTCGCTGTTTGTTCTAGCTTCAATATTGTATTGTTTTTTAAATTTTTCTGGGTTTATAAGAACTAAATCTTCACTATTTTCTACTATTCCACTTAAATAAAAAGGCAGTGAACAATTAGAAAAAGAAACATCTGGACCTCTTTCAAACATAATAATCTCTGCTGATTCATCTAACCTTCTTACCCTTGTAGCAACAGAAGCTCCTCCTGCTACACCCCCAACAATTAAAATTCTTTTGCTCATAAGTTCCACCTCCTATAATTAGCTTTAACCTTTTATAAGGCTTATCATTATCTTCATATATCAGGTATACCCCCTAGGAGTATGTTTAAAATAATCTTTTTATTAAATATAATAACAGGAGTATTTGCAAAAGTAAATCCAAGCAACTATATTGGATTCTCTATATCTATTGAAATATGTCCTGCAATAATTAAAATTATCAAGAAATAAACACATGACAAACTTCTTAATACCAAATAATAATAGGTACCATGAATATGGTACCATGTCGTTAGTAATCGATTTTTTTACTAATGGAAATACTAAATTCATGATTTTTATAGCCTTCCATTCTATAAATCACTTCATATTTATCAACTTCAAAAGCTATCTTTCGATCTCTTTGCTTTTCAATATATTCTTGAATTATTTGATCAAATAAATCTTTTTCTATAACTTTGCAGCCATAAACATCATTTAGATGATTTAATAATCTGTAAAAATACTCGCCATCGTCTTTATTAATATCCACACACTTGATAGAAACTCTTCCTAAATTAGTATCTGTACCATACAAAATAAACTTTTCTGAATAACTAANAGCTGTATCTGGTAGGTAATTTTGCTTTATAAGAGGTAAAATATCTTGATAGTAAGGGGCATATTCATATTCTTCACTATCATGATATTCTAAGAAGAACTCTATTCCATCTGACTCCTCATCAATCCTTGGTTCAAGTCCCATTTTTTCTAGTATCTTTAAGCTAGCTTGACTACGCTTATGAGCTTGTTCCATATATTCATTATGAAATTTTCCAGCAAGGCTTATTCCCCTAACTGTTAAAAAGANGGTAATTACTATAATAGTCAAAACATATCCAACAGTAGCTAGTCTTAAATAACTTGCTTTTATATCCTTTATACTTGTTTTTGTATTCATAAACTATTCACCGCCTTGCTTTCGATAAAAGAACAAAGTTCTTCGTAATCATTGTATTTGCTGGAAATAAAAAATTTCTTTCTTTTCTTTTTATCATTATCTTTATTTAAATTTATAACATTAGCTATTAGCCATAAGCCTTTTTTGTTTTTCTTTTTAATTTTAAAATCCTCAAAATACCATGTAGCAACTATAGGACGATTCATAGNATTATCTTCGGCAATTTCTTTAAGTGTATTTATTGTATTTATTAAATTGTTAATATTGTGTGCTAAAGTTACTNTCTTACCAAAAGGATGATTATTAATACTCGAATGCCTACCAATAAAATGCATTGGTTCATTTGATGCTAAAGCATGTTGAAATGAATATAGATTATTATTTTCATAATCAATAGCATAAATATATGACCGTCTTATTCTGTAATGACGTGGATAAAATGAAATAAGGAATATAGGAATAAAAATTACCGCAGTTCCAACTAAAACATATGTAATTATATCAACATCTCCAATAATATTAATAAAAAAGAACAGTTCTTCTAATGCTTCTAATACTACCTGCGTTGAATAATCTAGAAATACCCCAGATATAAATGAAATAAAAAATATACTTAATCCAATAGGAATAAATATAAGAAAAGTAAGCCCTATAATAATAGGGATAAATGAAGCTTTAAATATAGAACTTTCATATTCAAATGTTTTCATAAAATACCCCCAAATGCTAATTATTTAATGTTTCACACATCATTATTATACCCCATAAATTACATAAAATCAAATTATTATAAATATTAATAGTAATTTCTTTAAAGTGTTTTTCCTCCTTATTTATCTTTTTTTACTCCGCCATTTCCAGAGCAATTTTCATCATATTCGTAAATGCATTTTGGCGTTCATAAGAAGTCGTTGCTTCTTTGGTTACTAAATTATCAGATACTGTTAATAGACAAGCTGCATTTTTTCCAAGTACCTTTGCATTATGGAATAATGCAAAGGCTTCCATTTCAACAGCTGTACAGCCGTATTTTTTATTAATTTCTTTATACTCATCGGAATTTTCTCTATAAAAAACATCTGAAGAATGAATTCTTTCTAGACGAATTGGAATACCTAATTCATCCGCATATTTTTTAAGCCTTTCATTTAATTGGGGACTTCCTTCAATGATATCTTTATCATAGCCGCCTTGAACCTTAGCATAACTAGATTCACTCCATGCATCTTTTACTAAGATTACATCATAAAGTTTTAATTCTGGAGTATAACCTCCACAAGAGCCAATTCTAATAATATTTTCTACATCATAAAACTTATAAAGTTCATAAGAATAGATTCCCATGCTTGGCATACCCATTCCACTTGCCATAACAGAAATTTTTCTTCCTTTATAATTTCCCGTAAAACCTAAAACATTTCTTACACTATTAAATTGTTTTACATCAGATAAGAAAGTATCTGCAATAAACTTTGCTCG
>JGI24708J26588_10000644_pt1 | contig 28320 bp, 24 predicted proteins | sample BioPla1DNA2_FD_26588 | JGI IMG/M metagenome (IMG submission 26588) | reverse complement strand
TTATTATCCCTACTATTTTATAATTTATTCTTCCTCTATTTTACACCTAAATCATATGTTTATACAAGCAAAAACACACCTATTTTAAAATAAGTGTGTTTTTCTTATACTTTACCTAAAAGATATTGTATTAAATATCTCTACTGTTGAGTCATATACTGTCTGCCCTACTTTTCTATTGAACTCTGCTGACTTAAGCTTAGCTGCATCCCCTGAGTTGGTCATAAATCCCGTTTCAATAAGAACTGCTGGCATATTTGTTTGATTAAGAACGATAAGGCCTGGTCTTGGTTTTGTTCCCCTATTATTAGTACCTAAATTTTTAACCATATTTCTTTGAATTATCTCTGCCGCCTGCTTGCTTTTCGGGTCTTTGGTGGAATAAAGTACTTCTGTCCCATTGGCCGTTGGAATGCCGGTAACTGAATTATTATGGAAACTTATAAAAAGATCCGCTCCTATGTCATTAGCAAGCTTTGCCCTACTTGGATTGGAAGGATAAGTATCATTATCCCTTGTTATATAAACTTTAATATTAGGGTCATTTTCTAGTAATCTATATGCATGCATACCCTGCTCAAAGTTAAGGTTTTTCTCTACTAGTCCATTGGCTGATGCTCCCGGATCACTTCCACCATGGCCAAAGTCTAATACTACAATTTTATCGTATCTTTCTCTTGGTTGCATAAATAATATTTTGATATCATCCCCATCATTTACTATTTCATATGCCCTAATTTTCTTCTCAAAAATAGTAATTTGGGTATTTCCTCCACTTGTGGCTACAACTATTCTATCTATAGTGCTACTAGCAATATTTAGAGTCTGATTTTTATAAAGATTACTATGGTTACCTGGCAAGGTTATAGTTGTTTTTAGGTTTCTATAGTCATTATTAATCTTTATATTACTAGTTGTCATTCCTGGTGCTTTTTTAAGCACTAGAGCCTCTCTTGGGCTATTTGTATATCTTAAGTTATCCCCACCCACATTTTCAGGGTTTACAGGTGGAGCTGGCCTATCTCCTTTTATACTTACATTTATTTCTTTTTTACTAGGTGAAAGATCTACCTTGACCTTACCTTCTCTCTTAAGGTCAAATACCACCCTTGTAGTTTCGGGAGTAAACTGGCTTGTCCTAACTCTCTCTACATAGGGGTTGTCACCTAGTGTAAAGTTAGACTGTAATGAATTTTTAGTATTATTAATATCAACAACCACTTTACCTGTTTGTGTAAAATGAGTGTATGACTTTAAGGGTTCCTTTAAATATATAGTATATATTGATGTTCCATCGTTTTCATTTCTTACTTTAACTTCCCTAGCCTCTGTAATATGTTTAGGGGCTACTGGCTTGTCTTCTGGATTTTCCTCTGGCTGGATTGGTGAAGTTGTTGTAGGCTGATTAATTTTAATATGCCTACTATCATCATTCCAATCTACTACAAAATCTAAGGTTTCTCCTATAAATCTAATAGGTAACATTAGGGTATTATTAATTATTTTAGGGGGAGCATCTAATTTTTCCATTTTCCCCTCTACCCATGCATTTTCACTATTTACCTCTAGCACAATTAATTTGTTTTCAAAGTTAACATATGCCTTTTTCTCTACTTCTTTCCATTCAACTAATGCCCCCATTGGTTCGAAAACTCCCCTGGTTGGCACTAAAGTTCTGCCTCCTATTTGTACTGGTGGCATTTCCATATCTATCTTTTTATTATTTACTTCAAGTGTTATTGGTGGTTTATCATATATATGCTGCTTTCCATCATATGTAAGTGTTCTTGGACTAGCATGTAAAGTTGTAGCTGGTTTTATCATTTGTAAGGATAGGATACATGTTAAAACTAAAGCTTTTTTGATAAATTTCTTCATTTCACTTCCTCCTATATTAATTTCTGTAATAATTTCAACCTTAGTATATCAGATTTTGTCTAGGAGCACAAAGACTAAAAACACCATAAAATGATATATTTATACTCAAACATAAAAATACAGCACAACTAAATAGCTTTAATGAAGCTATTATTTAGTCATGCTGCTAGATATACTGCTTATTTATATGTTTTTATCTTTTATTTTCTTTTTTTATGCTTATTTGCGTTATATAAATGTTACCCAATTGTTACACAATGTTAACATTTAACTCTTCAAAAACTTCTTCCAGTAGCTGCCTTTTCTTATTACTTGTAATAAGGGATAATTTTTTATCCTTCTTTCCCTTTGTATAATGTAGGCTTATCCTATAGCTAATTAAGTGTTTTTTTATTTTGCATTTCTTAATTTCACCTATATCTACAACATCTTGGGGTGTATATAGCTTCCTGTCAACAAGGATTAGGATTTGTGTAAACTGCATTATAGAATATATTAGGAACATCACTATTATAATTGCATGAAGATGCCTTAATATTGGCTGATATGAATATTTGAATTTATCAAATATAGAGCTATTTATTACTAGCAAAAATATAATAATAATTGCTGAGTCACCTTCCCTATCCCTAATAATAAGCTTGTTTTCCTCATTCCTTAGTTTGCTTATTTGCCATATATATCTGACCCGCATTAGGCTTAAGAATGCAGTTAAGATTATTAACATTTTAACTAGGGGATCTAAGTACTTTGACATCTATTCCATTTCCTTTAGCATATTTACTAATATTTCATTTACCTTTTGTGGATTTGCCTTGCCCCTAGTCTTCTTCATCATTTGCCCCATTAAGGCTTTAAGAGCCCTTTTGTTGCCACCTAGGTAGTCTTTTACTGATTGTTCATTACTATCTAATACCTCTTTGGCCATTTCTATTAGGGCATCATCATCATTTATTTGTTTTAAACCTTTCTCTTCAACTATTGCCTCTGGGTTCTTACCTGTTTTCCACATCTCTTCAAAAACCTGCTTAGCAATATTGTTACTTATGGTTCCTGCATCAATAAGCTTAATCATTTCACCTAGTAGCCTTGCTTCAAATGGTATAGCAGCTTCTTCTTTTTCAGTTTCGTCTAATAGCCGGAAGATTTCCCTCATAATCCAGTTAGCAACTTCTTTAGGATTATTGCAAGTTTCTACTGCATCCTCAAAGAATTTAGCAATTTTTTGCGATTCTACTAGTTGCCCTGCATCATAATCATTTAGATCATATTCTTCCATATACCTTGCTTTTTTAGCATTTGCAAGTTCTGGCAAGCTCTTGCCTATGTTTTCTATATATTGATCTTCTAATATTACAGGCCTAAGGTCCTCATCCCTAAAATAGCGATAGTCTGCAGCCTCCCCCTTAGTTCTCATAGATACTGTAGTCTGGGAAGCTTCGTCCCACCTTCTTGTTTCCTGAATAACTTCACCACCAGCTTCTATAAGATCAATTTGCCTTTTTGTTTCAGCTTCAATGGATTTTACTACATTACTAAATGAGTTTAGGTTTTTCATTTCTGTTCTTGTTCCAAGTTCTTTGTCCCCTTTTTTACGGACTGAAATGTTAACATCTGTCCTAAAGGAGCCCTCATTCATTTTGCAGTCTGATACTCCTATATATATAAATATATTTCTTAAGGTCTCAAGGTAAGCCCTTGCTTCTTGAGCTGAATTAATATCTGGTTCTGATACTGTTTCAATAAGGGGAACACCGCAGCGGTTATAGTCAATAAGTGAGCCATCCTGGTCATGGGTTAGCTTACCTGTATCTTCTTCAAGGTGTATCCTTGTAATCCCTATTCTCTTTATCTTATCTTCTACTTCTATATCAATATGCCCATCATAGCAAAGTGGTAATTTATCCTGAGTAACTTGATAGCCTTTAGCAAGGTCTGGATAAAAATAATTCTTTCTATCTTGGTAGCTATATTTATTAATGGAACAATTAGTTGCAAGCCCTGCCCTAACTCCATATTCCACTACTTTTTCATTTAATACTGGCATGGCACCTGGCATGCCCACACAAACTGGGCAGCAGTGGGTATTTTCTTCTCCGCCAAATTTAGTTGTGCAACTGCAAAATGCCTTTGTATTGGTAGATAGCTCAGTGTGTACTTCTATCCCAATAACCGTTTCATAATTTGAATATATACTCATCTTTTCACCTTCTATATTATAGTTTTGGTCTTTGATCTTTAAAATCTGTAGCTTGTTCTAATGTATAGGCTACCCTTAGTATTGTTTCTTCTTTAAATTCTCCTGCAATTAACTGCATACCTATTGGAAGCCCGTCCTTATCAAAGCCACATGGAAGTGACATAGCCGGCACTCCTGCAATATTAGCATTAATTGTGCATATATCATTTAAGTAGTCTTTGACTGGGTCTTCCTGTTTTTGTCCTATCTTAAGGGCTGTTGTTGGCATTGTAGGTGCTATAATAACATCATAGTCTTCTAAGACCTTATTATGTTCTTCCTTAATAAGCTTGGCTGTTTCAAGAGCTTTTTTATAGTAACTATCATAATTAGCTGCGCTTAGTACAAAAGTACCTAAGATAATACGGCGCTTTACTTCTGCTCCAAATCCTTCTCCTCTTGAGTTACTATATAGGCTTTCTACATCTGTATAGTCTTTAGCACGGTGGCCATAAGCAACCCCATCTAGTCTAGCCAAATTAGATGATGCCTCAGCGCAGGCTATAATATAATAGGCTGGCAAGGAATGTTTAATAAGGGGCATAGATATCTCTTCCACAACTGCTCCCATATCTTCTAGTTTTTTGGTAGAGGCTAATACTGCCTCTTTTACTTCCTGGTTAAAACCTTCCCCAAAATACTCTTTAGGCAAGGCTATGCGAAGACCCTTAACGTCCTCGGTAAGCGCCTTTGTATAATCAGGATATTCCATATTAATAGATGTAGAATCCTTAGGATCATGACCTGTTATTGCATTTAGCACTAAGGCCATATCTTTTACATCTTTGGTAATGGGAGATGTTTGGTCAAAAGATGAGGCATAGGATACTACCCCATAGTTAGAAACTAGCCCCTTGCTCGGTTTAAGCCCAACTAGGTTACAACTTGATGCTGGTTGCCTAATAGAGCCTCCCGTATCTGTGCCAATAGAAAAAACTGATTCCCCTGCTGCAACTGCTGCTGCACTTCCCCCAGAGCTTCCCCCCGGTCCCCTTTCTAGGTCCCATGGATTATGGCTTGGGAAGAAATATGAATTTTCGGTACTTCCCCCCATGGCAAATTCATCCATATTTAGCTTACCAATTATAATGGCTCCTGCATCTTCTAGTTTTTCTACTACAGTTGCACTATAAGGTGGGATAAAATCTTCTAACATACGGGATGCACATGTTGTTTTTAAACCCTTTGTGCAAATATTGTCTTTAATACCTATTGGTATACCTGCTAACCTAGAAAGTTCTTCACCTTTTTCTAGTTTAGCATCTATCTCTTCAGCCTTCTCAAGGGCCCCTTCTTTATCAAGACTAATATAAGCCTTAACCTTATCATCAACTGCTTCTATTCTTTCAAAATAAGCTTCTATTAATTCTACGCTTGTAACTTCTTTGTTTCTAAGCATAGTAGCAAGCTCATCTGCTGTTTTTGTAAATAAGTGCATAACTTTCCTCCTGTTTACTCTACTATTTGTGGTACAAAGAAGCAGCCTTCTTTTTGCTCTGGCGCATTTGCAAGAAGTTCTTCTTTTGCCATAGATGGTTTAACTTCATCTTTTCTTAACACATTGTATACATTAGTATCCCTATCTTCAAGGTCTATACTACTTGTATCTAGGCCTTGCAGTTCTTCTGCAAAGCTAACCATCTTATCTAGGTCTTTAGCAAATTCTTCTGCCTCACTTTCTGTAAGGCTTAAGTGGGCTAACCCAGCTAATTTTAAAACGTCTTTCTTATTAAGTCCCATATTACTCTCCTTCTTCTAGGGATTTATCCCCTGCTATTTCTAGTATTGCCATAATATCTTCCTCATCTAGTGGTAAAAACTGACCTATAGGCCCGTTTTCGGCGCCTTTTTTGGCCATTTCTTCAATCCTATCTAAAGGAATATTGGCATCATTTAATCTTACAGGCATATTTATAGATTTAAAAAACTCTTCTGTACGTCTTATACCCTCTAGTGCAGTCTCTTCCATATTAAATGGGTTAATGTCTACATTCCATACCCTGTTAGCATATTGAACGAATCTTGGAATATCATGCTTATATACATATTTCATCCAGGCTGGAAAAACTATGGCAAGTCCTGCCCCATGTGCAATGTCATATATACCCCCAAGTTCATGCTGGATACCGTGGCTTGCCCAATCCCCAATCCTACCAGTATCCAAAAGATTGTTATGCGCTAGTGTTCCTGCCCACATAATCTCTGCCCTAGCATCATATCCATTAGGATCATTCAAGACCTTAGGAGCGTTGTCTATAATAGTTTTCATAACGGCTTCGCACATTCTATCTGTAAGTTCTACATTGGGAACGTTTGTAAAGTAACGCTCTAAGACATGGGCAAACATATCTGATAGTCCACATGATGTTTGATATGGTGGCAGGGTATAGGTAAGGACAGGGTTCATAATTGCAAACTTAGGCCTTAAGATATCTGCGCCTGCTGATTTCTTATAGCCGCCATCTTCGTTAGTTACAACTGTACCTGTGCTAGATTCACTTCCTGCTGCCGGAATAGTTAGGACAACTCCCACTGGTAGAGCTTCTTCTATCTGCGCCTTTCCCGTAAAGAAGTCCCATACATCTCCTTCATATAAGACTCCTGCTGAAATAGCTTTGGCTGAATCTATTACACTGCCACCGCCTACAGCTAATACAGAATCTATCTTCTCATCTTTACATAGTTTAATACCTTCTCTTACTAGGCTTAATCTTGGGTTAGGCATAACTCCTCCAAGTTCCACAACTTCAATATCTGCTTCCTTAAGGGCCTTTATTACAGTATCGTATAATCCACTTCTTTTTATACTTCCCCCTCCATAATGGAGTAGCACCTTATTACCAAGACCTGACATCTCTTTGCCTACAAGGGATTCTGTGTCTTTTCCGAATATTATTTTTGTAGTGTTTTGGTATACAAAGTTTTCCATAATTATATGCCTCCTTATTATTTAAATAATCCTAGTTTTTCACAGGCTTTCCATATACCATCATCCATGTTTGATGTGGTAATATAATCTGCAACTTCTTTTAATCCATCTATGGCATTACCCATGGCTACACCACATCCAACATAGGATATCATCTCCATATCATTTAGCGCATCTCCAAAGGCATAGGAGTTTTCTATCTTAAAGCCACCTACTTCAAGCATCTTCCTTATACCTACTGCCTTAGATAATCTCCTATCCGTTGCATCCATCCCCAGTTCATGGAATCTTATAAATTCCAGGTTAGGATGTGCTTCCTTATAGAAATTGTCATATTCTTCCTCACTATAAATCACAATTTGATTTATAGGCCTATCAAGATGTAGATTTTTTTCAACCTTAGGATAATCTAAATCAAGAGCCCTTGTACAACTAGTAATAGATGGGTGATTTTCATCTAGCACCCATATATCATTATGGGTCATAAATGCTGCAGAGTGCTCATATTTTCTTACTGTATCTACTAAATTAAGGACTTCATCCTGATCCAAGGCTTGTAGGAAGATCTCCTTCCCTTCAAATATAGCATAAGAACCATTTATGGCCACATATGAATTAATGTTTAACTCCCTAGCCGCCCACTCCATATCACTAGGCCCCCTGCCAGTAGCTATTGCAGTGTAGATGCCATTTTCTTGTAGCCTAAAAATAGCTTCCTTAGTTGACTTTGGGATTTTCTTATAATCATCTAAAACTGTACCATCTAAGTCAAAAAATACAATCTTTCTATCCACATTTGTTCCCTTTCTAGTCTTTATTTATATTTTAATCATATATCTAGTATATCATATCTTTCCAGTTTTTCTATTAGGATCTCATTATCTTCTCTTGCCTTAATGGCAAGCCTAACATACTCATCACCTAGGCCATTGTAATTATTACACCTTCTAATTAGGATATTTTCTTTAATTAGGTCCTGGTATAACTTCTCACCACTAATTTTATTTAACCTTACTAGGATAAAATTAGCCTTGCTAGGGTATACCCTGTCTACCATCTTTAAGCTTCCTATTTCCTTTATAAAAGCTGGCCTTTCCTCCTCTAACCACTTCTTTGTGACCCTTATGTACTCCTCATCCTCTAGCACATACTTTAAGGCTAACTGGGCAAATGAATTTACATTCCAGGGTATTTGCTTATCTCTCATTCGGCCATTGTAATCTTTGTCCTTGCAAATACTGTATCCTAATCTAATTCCCGGTATCCCGTAAAATTTCGTTAAAGCTCTTATAATACATATACAGGAATAGCTATTTACTAAGTCTATTAAGCTATCATCCTTATTGCCTGTAAATTCAATAAAGGCCTCATCTATAATAACCTTCTTATTATATTTTTGGCAGTGCTTAAGTATAGGCTTAAATTTTTCTCTATCAATAAGCCCCCCATTTGGGTTATTAGGATTAGCTATTATTAGGCCCTGGGTAGCCTTAACTTTTTCAAGTAAATCTTTATAGTCTACCTCCATATCCTTATTTAACATGCTATACGCAATCTTACTTCCATTTTTTTGGGCCCTATCTTCATATTCTATAAATGCTGGGCTTACTATAGTTATACTTTCTAAGCTCCTTATAGCAATGTCTATATTTTCTCCGGCCCCATTACCAAGAACAAGGTCTTCTTCCTTGCAGTTTATAGCCCAGCTTTTATTTATATAATTGCAAATATATTGTTTTGATTCCCTGTATTTAATATCTGGGTAGACATCTAATCCTGCCAGCCCTTCTCCTATATTGGCCGTAAAACTTTCCGGCACGCCTAAAGGATTAATATTAGAACTAAAATCTATTAATTTTCTTCCCTTAAGTATTCCTTCTGTATAAATATCTCCACCATGTTCCATCTAATCACCTCTTCTAAATACGCCATCTAAAATTTTATTATATTCGACAATAGCCATGCCCTTAACTTTATGGTATAATTTCCATAATTATAAATTAAGTAAAGGAGAAGGTTTATGAAATCAATTAAAAAGAATTTTACTTTGATGCTAGCCTTAGCTATAAGTATTATGTTCATTAGTACTAAGCCTATCTATGCTAGCGCGGGCCCATATCTAGTAATTAACCATGTGCCTGTTACAGGGGGCGCTAAACCTTTATTGGATAAGGGGACAACATTGGTACCTATTAGGGTAATATCTGAGACACTAGGTGCTGAATTAGATTGGAATCCAGATACTGAACAGATTAGGATTTATACTACTGGATCAAGTATTGAAATGACTATTGGAGATCCTAATGTTAAGGTTAATGGACAAGCACAAACCCTAGCAGTGGCTCCCACTATTGACAAGGGGTCCACTATGCTACCTATTAGGTTTGTAGGCGAAGCACTAAATTGCACAGTTAGCTGGGATAATGCAAAGAATACTGCTTATATCACCAGCCCTAACCTAGCTAAGGCAGAGTTACCTAACTTTAGCCATGATCCATGGGGCAGGAAGGTAAAAACTAGCAATTTACCAAAGAATGCTGTGATATTCCCCTACATCGCTGAAGATGTGCCTAACTGGGCCTATGAAAATATTAATATGACTCATACAGCCCTTGCATCTAGTAAGGGATTAATGCATTTACCAAAGGAATTTTTCTATAGTGGTTATAACCATGCCCAGGTGGTAGATGTCTTAAACAGGCACTTTGACACGGTTCTTAATCTTGATTATAGGACTATAAATAAGGATGAATTTAAAAGCTATGTAAATGAAGTTTTTAGTGATAAAAGTTTTGAAAAAACAGGTTTTTCAGGTGCGGAATGGGCTGATACCTATGTTGATTATGTGGTGGATAACAAAATAACTACCACTGGTTCTGCGATTATTATGCCTGAAGCCTTTTGGGTTAATAATGCAAATGATCTTATAATTAGTGCATGGGTTAATTTAGAAGTTACTAGCCAAGACCTAGTTGATTCAAGGTTGGTATTCCAGGACTTTGGTAACTTCCCAACTAGTGGTTTAAGATCTGGTGTATTCCCTTCCACTCAAACTAATCAAAAATATGAAGGGTTAGTACAGTTTAGAATGTTCGGGAATAAAATAGACTATAGAACTAATTCAATTGTGGACCAAATACACCCTCAGGTTAACGGATTTGGAGGAGCATATATACAATAATAAGTAAAATTTCAGCGCTGTACATAAGTACTACAGCTTGCTGAATATGACTCTCTTCTAACTTATTTACTGGTTCACCTATAGTAGGCTTCTTTATAACTTGACCAAAGTAATTATTATCTCCACCTAACTGAATTCCTAAGGCCCCGGCTGCTGCACCCTCTGGATATGCACAGTTGGGGCTTTTATGATTTTTACGATCTCTTATCATAATCCTGGCACTTCTTATAATATTTCCTTTTACTAGCGGGGATACTAGGACAAATAAAAACCCAGTAAGCCTAGCAGGTATTAGGTTGGCAAGATCATCTACTTTTGCCGGGAAAAAACCAATGTCCTTATAATGAGGGCTTACATAACCTAGCATGGAATCCATTGTATTTATTCCCTTATATAGCATAGCTAAAGGTGCCCCACCTATCATTCCGTACAAAAGTGGGGCAATAACCCCATCTGCAGTATTTTCTGTAATTGTTTCTATATCTGCCCTAATTATTTCTTCCCTGTTTAAACTTTCTGTATCTCTTCCCACAATATAAGAAAGCTTTATTCTGCTGTCTTCAATATCACCTTTTATAAGAGAATCATACACCTTAAGTCCTTCTTTCCTAAGGCTTGTGGCTGCTAAACTTGTCCATAGAAGGCCTATGTTAATTATATGATTAATATAAAAGTATGGTTTAGTAAGTCTTAAGATTAAATATGGTATCGCAAAACTTACTAGGCATACTAGGATAACAATCACTAGACCTAGCAACTTAAGTGCCTTTGAAGTTTTGCATATCTTTCTCCCTTTTTCTTCTAAGTAACTAATAAATTTACCTATATAAATAACAGGGTGGGGAAAGCCATAGGGGTCCCCTAGTATAAAATCTAATATTACTGCTATTAAAATGTCTATCATTATGCCATGCCCTTCTATTGGTTAAATATAATTTTATATATTGCATCCATATCTATATTATCTCTTACTAAATCTGCTAGCCTATTAATTCCATCTTCATCCTCAAGGTCAAAATCAAAATATGGTAATACACCAGCATTAGGTATCTTGATTATATCTTCAATCATTGTAAGGCCTGGCTCAAGAAGCTTAATATCCCCTCTAAATTTATTGATTATAGTAGCCCTTACCCTAGGTTTTTCCTCTTCCTTAAGCAGTAGCATAGTACCAGCTAGGGAAGCAAACACTCCCCCTTTATCAATATCACCTACCAAAACTACAGGTGCATCTACAAGTTCTGCCATACCCATATTTACAATATCCCTGTCCCTAAGATTAATCTCCGCAGGGCTACCTGCACCCTCCATAATAATTACATCAAACTTTTCCTCCAGTTTATTAAAATCTTCCTTAAGCATTTGACTAAACTTTAATTTTAGATCATGATATCCCATGGCTGTGGTATCAGCATACAACTTACCATTAACAATAACATGGCACCTTTTATCTCCTAGGGGTTTTAATAGGATGGGATTCATATAACTGTCTGGTTCAAGGCCTGCTGCATAAGCCTGTACTACCTGAGACATGCTCATTTCCTTACCTTCCTTAGTTATGTAAGTATTAAGACCCATATTTTGTGATTTATAGGGACACACTGAGTATCCATCCTGCTTGAGGATTCTACATAATGCTGCAACTATTATACTCTTTCCTACTGATGAACCTGTTCCCTGTATCATTAGCTTGCCCATTTAATCACTTCTCCTTATTGCTTCCCTAATATGTTCAATATATATGTCCTGAAATGCCCTTATTTCTCCTAGGCTTTTTGTATCTGCCCTCGTTTTTATCCCTGCATCTTCTAGGATATTTTGCCAGGAGCCTTTATTATCCCCTAGCATATCCTTATAAACATGCCGTCCGGAAACCAGCATAAGGGGCTTAAGTATCACCTGGTCTACATTGTCCTTAATAAGCCTTTCTTTTATTAAGGATATATCTGGGTATCCCTTTAGACTAGCAATATATACATTCTTATATCCTTCTTTATAAAAACTTTGCTGAAGTTGTAAGTAGCACTCATTGGCTTGGTGGCTTGTCCCATGGGCCATTAGAAGAAAGTTATCTTTTTTATTTAGATCTTCCTCCATTGCATCTACAAAAATTTTATAATCATCTGGCCTATCTTTCTTACCCTTATAATATAGGGCTGGCCTAGCTAGCCTAATTTTACTAAAGGCCTTCTTATGGCTAAATTCTTTAACCACAGATCTAAGGTACTGGTACTCTAGTCCTGGAATTATATGAAGGGGCTGGACTATAACCTGATTATATTCCTGATCTATTAATCTTTCTAGCGCCTCAACTGGGTTATCAATATGGATATTATCCCTTTCCTTAATCTTATTGATTATTATATGGGAGCTATAAGCCCTTCTAACATCATAGGCTGGAAATGCCAGCCTAATCTTGTCTTCTATAGGATCTATTGCCTTTTTACCCGCTGCTGCAAGGCTGGTCCCAAAACTAACTACTAATATGGCTTTTTTCATACTATCTTACCCTTCAAATGTACTAACCAGTTCTAAAAATCTTTCTATATGATCCTTGGTATGGGTAATGTTAATAAATAAGGCTTCAAACTGGGATGGTGATATATAAATTCCACCTTTTATCATATGGGCAAAAAACCTGCTATATCTTTTAGTATCAGATTTTTTTACATCCTTAAAGGTTGTAACTTCTGGTAGGTCATTAAAGAAAATAGTCATCATAGGACCTCTACGATTTATAACTACAGGTATGTTTTTTTCCTTGGTAATTTCTTTAACTCCATCTTCTAGCATAGATGCTAGTTCTTCCAAATGTTCATAGTATCCTGGATTATCATTTAACTTGCTAACTGTTGCAAGGCCTGCTGCCATTACAATAGGATTCCCTGACATTGTGCCTGCCTGATATACTGGCCCTACTGGTGAAAGGTATTCCATTATCTCCCGCCTACCACCAAACGCACCACATGGTAAGCCTCCTCCCATTATTTTGGCAAAGGATATTAAATCTGGTTTTATATTGTATATGTTTTGTGCTCCCTTGTAATCAACCCTAAACCCTGTCATAACTTCATCAAATATAAGCAGCGCTTCTTCCTTGTCGCAAAGCTGCCTAAGGCTATTAATAAATTCCTGGCTTGCTGGAATAACTCCCATATTTCCTGCTATTGGCTCTATTATAATTCCTGCTATTTCATCCTTATAGTTTTCAAATAACTCCTTAACACTTTCAATATCGTTAAACTGGGCAATTAGGGTGTTCTTTATGCTATCTTGTGGTACACCTGGTGAACCAGGAATATTTTCCGTTAAAACACCTGATCCTGCCTCAACTAAAAAACCATCGTAGTGGCCATGATAACACCCAGCAAATTTAATAATTTTATCTTTGCCAGTGTAACCCCTTGCTAGTTTAACTGCGCTCATTGTAGCTTCAGTCCCTGAATTTACCATGCGAATCATATCTACATTAGGTACAGTAGTACATATAAGTTTAGCAAGTTCTAATTCAAGGTTAGTTGGTGCGCCAAAGGCTATTGCATTTTCGCTTGTTTCTTTAATAGCCTTTACTACATCGTCATCGTTATGGCCAAGTATCATAGGACCCCAGGCTCCAACAAAATCTATATAATCCTTATCTTCTTCATCTGTAACTATAGCTCCCTTAGCCTTCTTTATAATTGGTGGTAAAATATCTACATCCTTAAAGGCCCTAACTGGGCTATTAACTCCTCCTGGTATATATTTCTTAGATTCTATAAATATAGACTCATTCCTCATTGTTATTTAAATCTCCTTTTTATTAGATAAATCTATTAGTTTGTTTACCATTGCATTTGTACTATATTCCTGGCATACATAGGGTTTAATACCATGCTTTACTATCTCTTTTTCTGTAATTGGGCCTATGGCTAGTAGAGTCTTCTCTTTTATTTTGTCTAGGCCTACAATTTCCACCATATTATTAAAGGTAGATGGTGATGTGAATAATACTATATCAGTACTATCAAAGTCTTCCCTAGCCTGGCCTATTTCTGGCCTATAAATATCTACCCTATCAACCATTGCTCCGCATTTTTCAAGGTTATCCTTAAGGTAGCTCCTTGCCATAGCAGAGGTTGGCAAGAGTATTTTATCACCCTTAGTAACCTTATTCTTAAGTTCTATAAATAAATCCTCTGCAACAAAATGCCTGGCTAATATGGTAGTTACAATTCCATAACTACTTATGGCCTTTAGGGTAGCTGGCCCTATGGCTGCAAATTCTCCCTTTATGGTCCTAACATCTATTTTATTTTCTATTAAATAGTTAAAGAATATCTCTACACTATTAACAGAAGTAAAAACTATATAGTCATATTTATCAAATTTTTTTACATATGGATCAAGTTTCTTAGAATCTGCCTTAATTTCTATGGAGTTTATCTGGGTAACTTCTGCCCCAAGGTCTAAAAGCTGCCTTCTTAAATCCCCTGACTGTTTTTTTGTCCTTGTTATGCATATATTCTTTCCAAATAAAGGCTTATCTTCATACCAGTTTAATCTATCACTAAATTCTACTACTTGTCCTACCACTATAATACAAGGGGATGTAAAGTTCCTTTCCTTTACAATATTAGCTATTGTATTTAGCCTTCCAATTGCCTTTTTCTGCTTTGAGGTAGTACCTTTCATAATAACTGCGCAAGGTGTATCCTCATTCTTGCCATGTTTTATTAATCTTTCTATTATATCTTCTAGATTTCTAAGACCCATTAGAAATACAAGAGTCCCCTCAAGCCCGGCTACACTTTCCCAATTTGTATTAAGTTTATCAGCACTTGTCCCAGTAAAAACATGAAAGCTTTGGGCTATTCCTCTATGGGTAATTGGTATACCGGCATAGTTCAAAACTGCAATAGCGGATGTAACTCCAGGTATTACTTCAAAGGGTATCTCTTCCTCACTTAGTATAAGAGCCTCTTCTCCTCCCCTTCCAAAAACATAGGGATCTCCTCCCTTGATCCTAGCAATAGTGTGCCCCTTTTTTGCTAGTTTTACTAGCATTTCATTAATTTCATCCTGACTTTTATAGTGGGCTCCAGGTTCCTTCCCGCAGTAATATATCTGGCAGGATTCATCTAGGTATTTTAAATATTTTTCTCCTGCTAGTCTATCGTACATTACTGCTGTACATTTTTCTAGAACTTCTATGGCCCTAAGAGTAATAAGACTTTCATCACCTGGCCCACCACCTATTAAATAAACCTTTCCCATTTTAACCACATACTGCAATAACTTCTACTTCAAGTTTTGCATCCTTTGGAAGCCTAGCTACTTCCACAGCACTTCTGGCAGGGTAATCCCCTGTAAAATACTCTTCATAAATTTTATTAACTGCTAGAAAATCATCCATATCGGATAAAAATACCAAGGTCTTAACTACCTTATCCATATCTGTCCCAGCAGCCTCTAAAACGGCTTTTATGTTCTTAAAAACTTGATGTGCTTGAGATTCTAAGTCATCTGGCATTTCTCCTGTTTCAGGGTTAATTCCCAGCTGACCTGATGTATATACCATCCCATTTATTTTAATTGCCTGTGAATATGGGCCTAATGCTCCTGGTGCCTTGTTAGTTTCAATTACTTCTTTACTCATTTTTATCCTCCTATTATCTTCTTTTGTTAACCGTCCCTATTATTTTACTTCAAAATTCCCCTAACAACAATGTCATTAGGGGAACTTTTATATTCTTACTAGTTTTACTAGGGCTAGTGATATTAAGATTACACCACTTAGCCATGATATATTAAATTTTGCTTTTTGTGCAAACCTATCACCTATTAATACTCCTAGCCATACAGCAGCCATATGAAAAACAAGTGATGCTAGTAATACCTGGCTATAATTAATGCTACCTAAAGCACTTGCAAAGCCTGCAGCTAAGCCGTCTAAAGATAGGGCTACTCCTAGCATAAATGCTTCCTTAGTATTAAGTCTACTAGATCTATCAAAATCAGCCTTGGTTGTATCTACATAGATTTCCAGTACAAATCTAAAATCATATAATTTAAATCTTATAGTTCTATTTTTGTTTAGGTGTTTTTCTATGATACTTTTACTAATACCCTGGAAAAGTTGATATATTCCCAAGCCTAATAAAATAAATATTCCAGCCAAGACCACCAGGTTACCTGGTATTAATTCCCTTACTATGGATCCAAAAAAAAGTGAAATACCAAGAAGAGCTGTACATACGAGATTAATTGTTATGGCAGACCTAAAAGGTATCTTAATCTTATTAGCACCATAGGCAATGCTAGCTACAAATGCATCTATGGACAAGGCTATTATTAGCAGTATAGCTTCTAACATCCAACCACCTCTAAAATACTTTTTATTTCATTATATTAGGGGTGGCGACATATTGTGCTTATATCATATCCATAAACTCTTCTTCACTTATTATTGGAATTTCTAATTCTTTTGCCCTTCTGTTCTTACTTGAGGTGGAGTCAACATCATTATTAATTAGGTAGTCTGTATTGCCACTTACAGACCCTACTACCTTTCCTCCTAACTCCTCGATCCTCTGGCTTAATTCCCTTCTATTTTTAAAGATACTAACCTTGCCTGTTACAACAAAGGTTTTGCCTGCTATTGAAGATTCCTCTATCTCTTGAATATTAGGTATATCAAACTCTATTTCTTTCATTAGCCTATTTACAAGCTCCCTATTATCTTCAAGCTTAAAATAAGAATATATACTATGGGCTATAATAGGCCCTATTCCATCTATAGCCACGAGATCCTCTTCTTTGGCGTCCATTATGTCATTTATATTATAATTAAAATGATTACAAATTAGTCTTGCATTGCTAATTCCAACCCTTTCTATACCCAGTGCATATAGAAAGTTTGCAAGATCGGTTTTCCTAGATGCTTCTACTGAATCTATAATATTATTATATGACTTTTCCCCGAAGCCATCTAGACTTATAATCTCTTCTTTATGATTGTCTAGATAATATAAATCCACAAAATCATTGATGAAGTTATTGCCTATAAATTTCTCGATACTAGCTTCCGAAAAGCCCTGTATATCCATGGCATCTCTTCCTACGAAATGTACAAAGGCCTTGGCTCTCTTTGCCTGGCAATTAGGATTACTACAATACAGCACCTTAGCATCCTTAACAACTTCTATTCTAGTTTCCCCGGTGCATACTGGGCACTCTTTGGGAATCTCTATATTATTACTTTTTGTTATGTTATCTGCAATTTGTGGAATAATCATATTAGCCTTGTATACCTGAATTGTATCCCCTTCCCCTAACTTTAAGTTCTGGACTATGCTAACATTATGGACACTTGCCCTTGCAACAGTGGTACCTTCTAATTCTACAGGTTCAAATATTGCTATTGGATTAATAGCCCCTGTCCTAGATGTATTCCATTTTATCTTTATTAACTTGGTTTCCTTAATCTCATCTTCCCACTTAAAAGCTATAGAATGGCGTGGGAATTTGGCAGTTGCTCCTAATGAATCTGACTTAGATATGCTATCTAACGTTACTACCAAACCATCAGAGGCAAAATCCCTCTTTGTAATATTATTGGCAAACCATTCCACTGAATCTGCTACTGTATGGGCATTTACCATCTTATATTCTACAACTTCAAACCCTTGATCATCTAACCACTTTATCTGCTCTTCCTTAGAGTCTGTGTCAAGACCACCTTCTACTAGGGTAAAGGCATAAAACCTTATATTTCTTTGGGCTGTAATCTTTGAATCAAGTTGCCTTACACTACCACTACATAGATTCCTTGGATTTTTGTATTTTTCATCATCTGGAAGCTCTTTATTAATTCTTTCAAATTCCGAATAGGTAATTATAGCCTCCCCACGAATTGTTACCTGCCCTTTATAATTAATTCCTAGGGGTAGGTTAGCAAAGGTTCTAGCATTGGAAGTTACATCCTCTCCAATTATTCCATTTCCCCTTGTAATAGCTTGCACAAGCCTGCCTTCATTATAGGTAATAACTAGTGTAATGCCATCTAATTTCCAGGATAATAATCCCTGATCATTATCCAAAAAACTTTCTAACCTACTTACTTCCTTAGTCTTATCTAGGGATAGTATGCTTTGGCTATGCCTAACTTTAGGCAAGTCACTAAGCACCTCATATCCAACCTTCTGGGTAACACTATTTGCAAGTATTACTCCAGTTTCTTCTTCTAACCATTTTAATTCATCATAAAGCTTATCATATTCATGGTTAGGCATAATTTCCCTATCTTCTTGTTCATATATACGGGCAGCTTCAGCTAATATTGGTACTAGCTCCTGAATCCTTTTAATTTGTTTTGCTCGCATTATATCCTCTTTCCATAGATAAGTCATAAGTCATTATTAGTCCCAGTTCTTCCATTATTATATTCATTTATATTCCGAATTCACATCCTGCAAAAACTGCTTTTTTGTATGTGTTAACTTTTCGTATTCTTCTTTAGAAATATCACCTTTACGCAAAAGTTCATCTGTCAAATCTAAAAACTGCTTTGTGATATCTATCAAGGTCTCAATCTGTGTTAAATTTATACTTTCCGCATCAGTAGTAAGCACATTGCCACATCCTATTCTATAAAATCATTTATATATCCTATAAAACATTAATTATGCCTTGTATATATTGCTTAACTTAAGAACTTTATTTTATGCATGATTTCTGAATTTTTCCACTAAGTTGATACTATCACTATTCCCATATTATTACAAGCATTTTTTGGAACTTATTTAATTTTATGACCTTTCTTTTTATTATATGACCTTTAACCTTGCAAATTTTGCACTTAAACGTCTTTTTTGCCCATTATCAAAGTTAATTGTAACGAATAAGTCATCTCCTTTATCTTCTAAATCTTCAATAATCCCCTCCCCAAATCTTATATGGGAAATTCTATCTCCAATATTGTAGTCTTGGTCTACAGTTTTGGGGATATTATCAATAAGGCCTTTACCCATCTTAGGTCTAGTCTTTAAAAAGGGATTATGGCCTGGTATATTCCTTTTTGGTTCTTGCTTTCTAAACTGGCTAGGGAGCTCAGATAGGAATCTTGAGGGGGCTGCATACTGCACCCTACCATAAGTCCTCCGACACTCCGCATGCAGTAAGTATAACCTTTGCCTTGCCCTTGTTATACCTACATAACATAAGCGCCTCTCTTCTTCTAAGCTATCTTCCCCTTCTTCCAAGCTCATAGAACTTGGGAACAGTCCCTCTTCCAGCCCTGGCATAAATACTACAGGAAACTCTAGGCCTTTGGCACTATGAAGGGTCATAAGTACTACTGAATTACTATCTTCGTCATAGTTATCTACATCTGCAACCAGGGTAACTTCTTCTAAGAATCCTGCTAAACTTGCTTCTTCAGCTGTACTTTCATAGTTTGCTGCCTTAGAAATAAGTTCCCCAATATTACTTATCCTATCCTCTGCATCTTCAGAGTACTGCTGGTAGATATAATCATAGTAGTTAGTAGTATCTATGATATCTTCCAGAAGTTTTGCTACACCCTTTACTGGTGCCAGGGTTCTGAACCTATCCATCATTTCAATAAATTCTACAACCTTAGTTGCTGCAGCATTACCCACTACTTCTAATTCCTTAGACCGTCTAGCTACCTCATAGAATCTCATATCTTCTTCATATCCGTACTGAGAAATCCTATCTACAGTTGCCGCCCCTATTCTCCTTCTTGGAACATTGATAATACGCTGGATAGATACATCATCATGAATATTTTCGATAACGCGTAGATAGGCTAGAAGATCTTTTATTTCTCTTCTTTCATAGAATCTTGTCCCTCCAAGTAGCCTATAGGGTATTGAGTTAGATACCATCTTCTCCTCAAGCACCCTTGACTGGGCATTAGTCCTATAAAGAACTGCAAAATCACTAAAATTCCTGTCACCTGACATTGCCTTTCTTCTTATATTATCTGCAATAAAGTCAGCTTCCCTGTACTCATTATCATATTTTAGGACTTCTATAGCCTTACCCTTTTCATTATCTGTCCAAAGTTTCTTTGGTTTTCTTCCCTTGTTGTGGGAAACTACTGAGTTAGCAGCCTCTAATATAGTTCCTGTAGACCTATAGTTCTGCTCAAGTTTTATAGCTCTAGCTCCTGGGAAGTCCCTTTCAAAGTCTAAAATATTTGCTATGTCAGCACCCCTCCAGCCATATATGGATTGATCATCATCACCAACTACGCATAAGTTGTGCCTATCCCCAGCTAAATGACGTACTATATAATACTGGACAGTGTTAGTGTCCTGGTATTCATCAACATGAATATACTGAAATTTATTTTGATAGAACTTAAGAACATCTGGATGTTCAGTAAACAATTCATTGGTCTTCATAAGTAAATCATCAAAATCAAGTGCATTATTTTCCTTTAATTCCTGCTGATATAATGCATAGATATTTGCTATCATAGATAGCCTAAAATCATCTTCTACAGACTTTTTATATTCTTCCGGGGTTATGGCTTTATTCTTTTGGGCACTAATCTCTCCTAAGACCTTTCCTACTGGAAATAACTTCTCATCATAGTTTAAGTTTTTAATAATATCCTTCAGTAATACCTTTTGATCTGATGCATCATATATGGTAAACCATTGTCCATATCCTAGAAGGTGAATATTCCTGCGCAATATACGAACACACATAGAGTGAAAGGTACTTACCCACATACTTTCAGTTGCATCTTGCCCAATTAATACTTCTATTCTTTCTTTCATTTCTGATGCTGCCTTATTGGTAAATGTAATAGCCAATATATTCCATGGGTTTACACCTTTATCCTTGACTAAATGTGCAATACGGTGGGTTAATACTCTAGTCTTACCTGAACCTGCACCTGCCAAAATAAGCAAAGGCCCCTCGGTATGTAATACCGCCTCCTTTTGCCTTTCATTTAATCCTGTGGTTATACTCATATGCTACCTCCGGTTTTTATTCTTGTACATAATCTTACAACTCTGCTTGTTTTGTAATTCTTCCCTTATTTTTCTTCTCTTAAACGTTCCAATATGAATCCGTATCCACCAGTTCCATAGTTAAGGACCCTGCTTACACGGCTTATTGTGGCTGCTGATGCACCTGTTTTTTCTGTTATATCTGTATACTTACTTTTTTGTTCTAGCATCTTAGCAACTTCCAATCTTTGTGCAAGTGATTTAATCTCATTAACAGTACATATGTCTTCAAAAAACGCATAACATTCTTCTATACTTTCAAGTTCTAGAATCGCCTCAAAAAGTTGGTCTGTTAAGTCATCTTTAAGCTTAGGATTAATATTATGATTCATCTGAATCTCCCTTTCTTTGGATAAAGTCCATTAGCCTATCCTGGCTCTTATTTACAATTAAATCCTCAGGAAAATCAAGCTCTTTCATTAAGTTAATAGCTTCTGTAAAATCACCTACACTTCCGTAGTAGTGGGAATCGCTACCTACTACTATTGGTGTTTCATATTTCTTACAGCTTTCTAACATCTTAACTATGTGTTTCCTCGCCCCAAGCCGTGTTCCTGTGGGCTGTAAGGATGAGTTGTTAAGTTCTAATAGAACCCTATGCTTTTTGGCATGCTGTGCTATTATATCAAAATCCATAGGAAACCTATCATCCCCTGGATGACCTATGATATCTACATGTGGATTTTCTATTACTTTCATTAAGGTTCTTGTGATAGTCTCCTTGTCTGCCCCTTTTATACAGGGTGGATGTAAGCTTGCAATTACTAAATCTAACTTTTCCATCATGGCTTCCTCTAGATCAATGGTACCATCGTAATCCATAATATTAACCTCTGCGCCTCTTATTATCCTTACCCCGTGAATATATTCTGGTAGTATGTGCAAGTTGGCAAAGTGGAATAAGTGGGCGCCTCCCGGCATGGCTGCTGAATGATCTGTAATGGCAACAGCCTCCATTCCCTTGCTACCTGCAAACCTAGCAATCTCATCAACAGTACTGTATGCATGACCACTTGATATTGTATGAACATGTATATCTGCTAAAATTTTCATTATTGTGTCCTCCTTATGATTATATTACCTATTCTACAACCTCTCACCATTACATTCAAGTGGCATGCACTATAGCCTGTAATACTTTTTGCATCTTAAAGTGAAAGTTTATAAATTAGGTTTGCATTATTGGTAATAGATAATGTACACTATAAGATGATGATATTATTTACAGGAGGTATTTTTATGAAGACTTTTGACGAAATTTATAAACTTATTAAGAATAACCAAATCATTGAAGCACGTAATCTCTTGGTTAAAATGAATGTGGTTGATATAGCTCAATTTTATGAGACTATATTTGAAGATGAGGATGAAGAACATTTTATCGTCCTATTCCGTGTATTACCCAAGGATATTGCGGCAAATGTATTTTCCTATCTTTCACCCGAAGGTAAAAGTCATATCATCCAGTCTGTAACAGACAAAGAAATAACATATATTTTAGACGAATTATACCTAGACGATGTTGTGGATCTTATAGAGGAGTTCCCTGCTAATATAGTTAAAAGGCTGGTTGAAAACACAGATGAGCCAAGGCGTACTCTTATTAATAAATTTTTGCAGTATCCTAATGATTCTGCTGGCGGTATAATGACTATTGAATATGTGGCCCTAAAAAAAGAAATGAGTGTAGCTGAGGCCCTAGCCCATATTAAGTCTGTTGGTGTTGATAAGGAGACTATTAATACCTGCTATGTTATGTCATCTGACCGTAAACTTGAAGGTGTAATTTCCATACGTAAACTTATTTTAAGTGATGATGATGTTATAGTTGGGGATATTATGGACACCCACCTTATAAGTGCCAAAACTTTAGATGATCAGGAGGTTGTAGCAGATGTATTTAAAAAATATGATTTTATAGCCTTGCCTGTAGTTGATAAGGAGGGACGTCTTGTTGGAATTATTACTATCGATGATATTATTGATATTATTGAGTCTGAAAACACAGAGGACTTCCATAAGATGGCAGCTATGCAACCCTCTCAGACTGATTACCTTAGAATGAGCGCCTGGGAACTATCCAAGAATCGTATCCCCTGGCTTTTATTCCTTATGATATCAGCACTTTTTACAGGTAATATAATAGAAAGCTATGAAGAAGCCATAATACAGGTTACTGCACTATCTACCTTCTTGCCTATGCTTATGGACTCTGGTGGTAATGCAGGTTCCCAGTCATCAACGCTAATTATCCGTGGACTAGCTCTTGGAGAAATAGAAACTAGTGACTTTTTCAAGGTTCTTTGGAAGGAACTCAAGATCAGTATCATTGTAGCAACTATACTTAACGCAGCTAACTTTGTTCGCTTATATTTCTTAGGTTCAACAGATCTAATGCTAGCAATCACAGTATGTCTTAGCTTGTATTTTACAATTATTTTAGCAAAAATGGTTGGTGGTATTCTACCGATTATTGCTAAAAAGTTTAATATGGACCCAGCTATAATGGCTGGACCACTTATTACAACAATCGTAGACGCACTTGCACTTCTTGTTTATTTTGCAACTGCAACACAACTTCTTGGAATAGGATAAAATTTACCAAAAATGCCCTACGTCTCACAAGTCAACCTTGGTTGAAAAAGTGATGCATAGGGCATTTTATATTATCTAATTTTTGGCGGGAAGCCTACTTTTCTTTGTACCTTACTTAAAGTTTTATTTGCAAGATAGGAGGCTGTCTGGGCATTTTCTTTAATAATACCATCTATATAAGCCTTATCCTTCTCTAGTTCCTTGTAGCGGTCTTGCAGCGGCCTTAGCTCATCAATAACAACCTCAGCAACTGCCATCTTAAAGTCACCATATCCTTTACCATCAAAGTCCTTTTCTGATTCCTCGATGCTCTTACCAGTAATCGCAGAATATATATTTAAGAGATTGCTAATTCCTGGTTTATCCTCTGAAAATCTAATTTCATTATCAGAGTCAGTAACCGCCCTTTTAAATTTCCTAGCGATTACGTCTGGTGAATCCAGGATAGATACAAAGGCATTTTCATCTTCATCTGATTTAGACATCTTCTTATTAGGTTCTTGAAGGCTCATAACCCTAGCCCCCGCCTTACCAAAGTATCCCTCTGGCACCTTAAAAGTTGGACTATAGGCATTATTAAATCTAATAGCTATATCCCTGGCTAGTTCAAGGTGCTGCTTTTGATCATCACCAACTGGAACAAGGTCAGTTTGATATAAAAGTATATCCGCTGCCATTAAGGCTGGATATGTAAATAAACCAGCATTTATATTCTCAGCATGCCTTTGGGATTTATCCTTAAACTGAGTCATGCGGTTAAGCTCACCCATATAAGTAAAACAGTTTAAAATCCATGCAAGCTCTGCGTGCTCAGGTACATGGGACTGATAGTACATAATATTTTCTTCAGGATTAATACCAGCTGCAATATACTGCATCAAAAATTCCCTAGATAATCTCCTTAAAGTAGGCGGGTCCTGCCTTACAGTAATAGAGTGCATATCTACTACACAAAATAAACAGTTATAATCCTCTTGTAAATCAGTCCAGTTCTTTAATGCCCCAAGATAGTTACCAAGGGTAACATGGCCTGATGGCTGCATTCCACTAAAAATAACCTTCTTTTTATCACTCATGTATATTCTCCTAATCATTAATAAGTATAGTTTACTCTACTTGATGTTATCATATTTAGGTGGATTTAATCAAGACCTAGTAGGGACGGTTAACAAGTTTCCCTAGCAATTATTATAACTATTGCTTATTGATTTGCTGCCGGCCTATTTACATCTGGAGGTCCCCAGAGAAAATATCATAGGGTTACCAAGGAAGGTAAGAAGTATTACCTAGATATCAGTAAGGAGTGGAAACAAATAGTTTCTAGAATAGAAGAGTTAGGTATTTAAAAAGTCCTTCCTAGCCAAAAGACCTACCACTACATATATGTGGTAGGTCTTTTATAATAATTACTGATAGTCTTCACCTAGGATTGATACAAGATCATCTTCTGGTGTTTGTATTCCCTTTATATTAAATTTATCTACTAGAACTTGAAGTACATTAGGGGAGAAAAATGCTGGAAGTGTTGGTCCAAGTATTATATTCTTAATACCTAGCGACAGTAAGGATAATAATATTACAACTGCCTTCTGTTCGTACCAGGAAAGCACCATGGATAGTGGCAGATCATTTATGTCACATTCAAAGGCCTCTCCAAGGGCTGTAGCTATCTTAACTGCACTATAGGCATCATTACACTGGCCAACATCTAATAGCCTTGGTAGGTCACCTATACTTCCAAAGTCTAGTTTATTAAAACGATATTTACCACAAGCTAGCGTCATTATAATTGAATCATGTGGCGTCTTAAGTGCAAAGTCTGTATAATAGTTACGGCCTGGCCTTGCACCATCACATCCTCCTATAAGGAAGAAATGCCTAATTGCTCCTGATTTAACCCCTTCAACTATCTTATCAGCATTTGAAAGTACCGCATTATGCCCAAAACCTACAAGTATGGTTTTTTCAGGTTCATCTTCTGGGTATCCATCTAAAGACAATGCTTTTTCTATTAAAGGTGTAAAGTCCTTCTTGCCATCTTTTTCTTCTATATGCTCTAATGAATCAAAGCCCACCATACTTGTTGTGTATATACGATCCTTGTAGGACTCCCTAGGCCTCATTAGGCAGTTAGTAGTCATAAGAATGGTCCCTTCAATTCCATCGAATTCACTCTGTTGCTTCTGCCATGCTCCTCCGTAGTTTCCTACTAAATGTTCATATTTATTAAGCTCAGGATAACCATGAGCTGGGAGCATTTCACCATGGGTATAAACATTAATACCCTTGTCCTTAGTCTGCTCTAAAAGTTCCTTCATGTCCTTCATATCATGGCCAGATACAACTATAAATGGTCCCTTCTTCATATTTACATTAACATGGGTAGGCTCCGGATTCCCATGACTTGTATTAGCCGCATCTAAAATCTCCATAGCCTTAATATTAACTTTACCTAGGTAAAGTATTTCTTCAACCCAATCATCAACAGTCATAGTTTCATCTATAGTTTTTGCAAATCCTCTAAAAAAGTACCGATCAACTTCCTCATTGTGAACCCCAAAAACATCAGCATGATGGGCATAGGCTCCCATTCCCTTCATTCCGTAAATTAAAGTTTCTCTTAAGGAACGTATATCTGCATCTATGGTTTGGTCATACATTATTCCCGTCTTTACTGCATCTTCTAGCATTTGTTCCTTGTAGTCAGGCACTTTGTATGAGGCTGCATCTGGAACCTCTCCTATGTCACCTACAAGTCCTTCTAGTTCGTCCTTATGCTTGCCTGCCTCCTTAATAAACTCTACAAATCTATCAGGGTCAAAGTTAACGTTAGTTAAAGTAGAAAATGATGCATAAGCCATAAACTCAGCAATTTCTTTTCTTGGTTTTTCCCCCTTCTCATATAAGGCTTCACCATAAAAACCAATACCTTTTAAAAGGTAAATTAATAAATCTTGCAGGGCTGCAACTTCTGGTGTCTTACCACATACACCAACCTTGGTACACCCTTTACCACCTGCCGCCTGTTCACATTGATAACAAAACATTTCTTGAATCATCTAATACCTCCTTGGACTTATTAAAGTTCTTCCTTGCTTATCATTTCCAATTTAGTAAAAATAATTCATCAATCATTAACAGAAAGGCTAGGTGTAGTTAATGGTATAAAAAAGAGATATAAGGGTTACGTTAACTCAAAATGCAATATCTTCAAATGTTTTGGTTTGCAGTTTGGTTTGCAATCTTACTTTTTGCTTGCTTTTTGACCTTTAGTATTTTGTTATAATTATAATTCTAGGTAAGAAAAAAAAGGCTACAACCATTGATATGGTTGCAACCTTGTAAAAAAGATATTTAAAATTTATACGACGTGCACAGAAGGATTCGAACCCTCGGCCTTCTGATCCGTAGTCAGACGCTCTATCCAGCTGAGCTATGCGCACATAATAAATTGTTATATATAATCAAATGCCGGAAACCGGGATCGAACCGGTACGAGAGTATAAGTCTCGCAGGATTTTAAGTCCTGTGCGTCTGCCAATTCCGCCACTCCGGCGCAGATGTATTATATATAACAAAATGGTCGCTATAGGGATCGAACCTATGACCCCCTGCTTGTAAGGCAGGTGCTCTCCCAGCTGAGCTAAGCGACCTTATTAAATTATTAATTCTATAATATAGTGGCCTGGGTGACAGGACTTGAACCCGCGACCTCTAGAACCCCATTCTAGCGCGCTACCAAACTGCGCCACACCCAGACAAAAAAGCCTGGCAAATAAAATTAAAAAACGACCCAGAAGGGACTCGAACCCTCGACCTCCGCCGTGACAGGGCGGCATGCTAACCAACTGTACCACTGGGCCAAATAAAATATATACAAAATTTAAAATAAGAATGGGCCTTCAGGGACTCGAACCCTAGACCGTCCGGTTATGAGCCGGATGCTCTAACCAACTGAGCTAAAGGCCCTTATTCTAAAGCCGACAATCGGACTTGAACCGATAACCTGCTGATTACAAGTCAGCTGCTCTGCCAATTGAGCCATGTCGGCATACTAAGGTAATAGTATACATTATACTTTAGTATTTAATTGTAATGACCCGTAGGGGGTTCGAACCCCTGAAGCCGCCGTGAAAGGGCGGTGTCTTAACCACTTGACCAACGGGCCTTAAACTCCTCGAGTAGGGTTTGAACCTACGACCCTTCGGTTAACAGCCGAATGCTCTACCACTGAGCTATCGAGGATTATTAGACAACAATAAAGATTCTATCAAATTTTTAGCGTGTTGTCAACTCTTTTTGAAGATTTACACCTTCAAAACTAAATACAATCATATATTCTTAAGGTTATTTCTCATATTTAGAGATCAAACCCTCGATCTATTAGTATTGGTCAGCTGAATGTATTGCTACACTTACACCTCCAACCTATCTACCTCATAGTCTATAAGGGATCTTACTTCTTACG
>JGI24708J26588_10000641_pt1 | contig 28427 bp, 36 predicted proteins | sample BioPla1DNA2_FD_26588 | JGI IMG/M metagenome (IMG submission 26588) | reverse complement strand
CTTCTTTCTTTAACTCATAATTATTAAGAGATTTTTGTAAGATTTCGAGTGCGACCAATGGTTTTTCTTGTGCCAATAGCCCCATGGGTGCTAAAAGGTAATCTTCGTCTAAAAAGTAACGAGGTTTGGTGGGCCTCAACTCAAGAGGAGCTTCTGGCTGTTTAGCCACACCTTCTAACATAGATAAGGGCTGGCGAGCGTTGATTAACACACCACCTGTCCCAATAACTTTAGTTACTTTAGAGAGATCCTTGCCTTCTTGAATCCAAACAAGGCCCGACGGGGTGTAGATCTCCGATAAATTACCGACATGTCGTCCGACACCGAGTTTTATCGCACTATGACCTAAAGCCCTATCAAGATCGTAATCATCNGACTTTTTAGGTAAAGTTTGCGGATTGTCAGCTAAATTTTGTACGTGCCTTTTAACCTTCTCCGCATCCCAACCGACTTCTTCTGCAAGTACAGAAACATCCACGGCTTCTAGTAATGAAGTCACGCTCACCCTAACGCCCAAATCTCCTTCTACTGTTCTCTTTGCGTAGGGCTCAGGCAAACCACGAATAACTACACCACTACGACTGGGCAGTCCATGCCCAAAAGAATGAATATCTGTTGTGGCGCCGCCCACATCTACAACGAGCAGATCACCCCAGCCTTCGCATTTTGATTGCCCCTCACTTAATAGCNGGCCGGCATATAACACGGCCGCGGGTGTTGGCATGAAAATTCCCTCAATTATATCGGTGGCCTTATCTAACCCCTTGGCATAAACAATTTTTTCCATAAATATTTTGCGAATGGCCTCTTTGGCCGGTTCCACCTGCAATTGTCCGATTCCGGGCATAACATTTGGAGCAACATGAATATGAAAAGACTTTGGAAAACAGTTTGCAACTTCCGAAGCAACTGATCGATTACCTGCAATTACCACGGGGATGGCCCGGGGCAAACTTGCCAGTACCTTTGCGTTATGTATGATGTTCTCACTATTACCCCCGTCAGTTCCCCCCGCCAATAGAATGATATCGGGTTTTAAAGAAATGAGTTGCTCCCGATCTTCTTCCGTTAATTTAAAGGAATATGTTTGGAGAACCCGTGCCCCTGCACCTAAGGCACACATCTTAGCTGCTTTTGCCGTTAAATCCTGAACTAGACCTATGGCAACCATTTGTAATCCACCTGCAGCGCTAGAGGAGGCTAGAATCTTACTTTTATTATTGTCTAATTTCAACATATCTAAAACTTCATTCAGACCAAGACTAATATCTTGGGGCGTAGTTGGTGCACTGGCATGATAAAGAAGATTTCGTTTGGATAAGTCAACTAACGTGGCTTTAGTAAAGGTACTACCGATATCAACCAAAACGATTTTTTCGTCCATCAATAACCCTCCATTAGATGCCCAAATCTGCCCTCAAGGTAGGAATTACGTCAGCCGGTAAAGTGCTGGGCGGGTAAACACGGTCAAATCCCAATTGTTTAAACTTTTCCTCCACATCCGNCCAATCTTGATTTCCCACAACTAAATACCCTCCAATATACATCAGAATATCACCGATTCCGGCTTCGATTAAGGCATCGCGTAGACCCCGAACATCAATTTCACCATGTCCGTACAAAGATGAAATCATAATCGCATCCGCGTTTGTTTCTAACGCAGCCTCCACAAATTCCTTTTGCGAAACCAATACGCCTAAATTAACTACATTAAATCCCGCTTCAGTAAAAGCAATTTCCAAAATTTTATTTCCCACTGCATGCACATCGGAGCCTATAACACCTAAGATAAGGGTTTTTATTTCCATACTTATCTCTCCTTGTACTTTGGCTTGTCAACTTTTTGCTACTTTTTTGTTACGTTTGCTAAGTTCTTAATAAAGTCTTTCTCTACACGTAAAAGAAAACCTCCCACGTAACAGATTGTTTCGTGGGAAGCTCTTCAACTAGTCCTGCCTCGTAGATCATCCATTCGGCAAAGCTACCATATCCTTTGGTTGGATCGTTAACAAATACATGAGTGATGGCGCCAACAAGCATACCATTTTGCATAATCGGACTGCCGGACATACCTTGAACAATCCCACCCGTTTCTTTTAAAAGATATTCATCTGTGACCTGAACCACTAGCCCCTTGTCACCAGGTCTCGTCTGGTTACTTACTTTGATAATATCTACGGAAAAACACTCCACTTTATTCCCATTTAACACAGTATAAATTTCAGCCGGGCCCGTTCTCACTTGATGGCAAAAAGCAACCGGCACAGGCTTAGTGAAACTGGTTTGCGGAAATTCTCCGTAAAGTTGACCAAAAATACCGAAATTCGAATTTGAATCTATTGTGCCCAAAACGCTTTGTTCGCCGTGGAAAAAACCGACTTTTTCCCCCGGTGAACCCCTAATTCCCGAACGAATGCTATCAATAGACGCCTCCACTATACTACCCCGTACGATTTCTACCGGTCGACCTAAGCTATTGTTAATGGTGTGACCTAGAGCGGCATAGCGCCTTGATTCTTTATGATAAAAACTTAAAGTCCCTACTCCGGCCGCGGGATCTTCTAAATAGATGCCCAACATGTAAACTGCCACTGTCTTCCCAAATATGTCAACTTGTTTTGTTTTTATCGGTTTAACTTGGTAGTTTATGGTCTTATTACCGCGCCTGACTAAGAAATTCAATGATTTGTCGTCTTCTGCCAAATCATTAACTATTTCACTTACAGATTCAGGTCTCCGTAAGGTCCTGCCTTCAATGGATAGCAATACATCACCCGGTCTAATTCCCCCATCTCTTGCGGGAAAATATTCCTTGCCATCCATCCCCCTAACAGAGCCCACATTATTGACAATTAGCCCATCGGAGCTAAGAAGCACTCCTATGGATTGACCACCGGGATATACTTCTACTAAAGGGACTACATCCACAACCAATTCAGTAAGAGGTAACCAACCAAAAAGGTTTACTCGATAAGTGTTGGCCCCCAGTTCATCTGTGTCGAAGAGTCCGGAGATTTCGCTCCCTTGCTGATCGTAAAGCTTCAATGGAGGTTTTAGATCAAGACTTAAATCCATGCCGGGGAAGACTTTCAATTCTTTGGGAATACCAACGGCGGAGGCCCAATATGGCACTGTAAACAAAATCAGAAAACAAATTAACACCAGGGCAAGCCCTAGATGGAGCACGACTTTTCTCACAAAGCAACCGACCCCTTTCTATGAGATTCTAGAGTCTAGGTTGCCCTGCTTCACATGGACTTATTGAAGGAACTAGATCCCAAAGGGATCAATATTATTTAGTTTTGCGCAAAAGCTCCTCTGCGTGCTTTAATGAAACATCATCTTGGTCAGTTCCACCGAGCATGCGTGTTAGTTCTTGGATTCTCGAATCTTGATCAAGTAGATCCACGCTAACGGTGGTACGCCCATGGATTATTGATTTTTGTACGGAATAATGATTCTCTCCATAACCCGCGATTACAGGAAGATGAGTTACACAAAGAACCTGCCTGAACTTTCCTAGTGAATGGAGTTTTTTTCCTAAATTAACAGCAGTTCTCCCTCCGATGCCCGCATCTATCTCGTCAAAGATAATTGTTGGGGTCTGTTCTGCTTCAACTAAAATAGCTTTTATAGCAAGCATTACACGGGAAAGTTCACCGCCCGACGCGATTTTAGCCAAGGGTTTTAAATCTTCACCGAGATTAGGTGCCATCATAAATTCGATTTCTTCCAATCCACCTAACACAGGCGTTGCCGATGAACGGGGGGTAAAATTAACCTTAAACTTCGTGTTACCCATTGATAACTCGGATAATTGCGTTTCTATCTGATTTTCCAAGTCTAGTGATAAANTTTTACGGCTCTCTGAAAGTTCTTTGGCTTGAATTTGCCATTTTTGCTCAAGTTCAGTGCATTCCCGAATTAAACTATCCATCTGAACGCCTGCATTACCTAATTCCTGCAATTCTTGCTCCGCAGCTTGTCCATATTCGAGAATTTCCAAAACAGTATTNCCATATTTCCGACGCAAATTGTCAATTAATTCTAAACGGAGTTCGATTTGATGTAGAAGATCGGGATCGGCTAATAGCTGTTCCAAATAAGACCTGAATTCTTGTAATAGATCGTCAAGATTTAAAATAACTTCTGAAAAACGTTCATTTAAATGTTCTAAAGACGGGTCCAAAGTTGTCGCACGTTGAAGTTCCGCTTCGGATAAAGCTAAGCTATGCATTAATGATTGGCGTTCCTCATAGTTTTCTCCCAACATACTCACAACAAAATGTAAGGATTCCCGTATTCGATCAAGGTTGGCTAATCTTGATCTTTCCAGCTCAAGTTCTTCATCCTCATTNAGTTTTAAACCTGCTTTGGATATTTCGTCCACTTGAAAGGTAAGTAAATCTATACGCCTATTCCTTTCTCGCTCGTTACTATTTAGTTTATCCAACTCAGCTTTAACGGAAAGCCACCTTTGTGCTGTTTTGGTGGTTTCATTTANAAGCACCATATGCTCAGTTCCACCGAAGGCATCAAGCAAAAGATGGTGGTCTTGTGGATTAAGCAAGCTTTGGCTATCGTGTTGGCCAACTATATCCACTAAAAAAGGTCCTAATTCGGCTAATTGTCCAACTGTGGCTAAACGACCGTTTATCCAACATTTATTTCTACCATTANTATTAATCTCGCGAGCTATGATAAGATCCTCTTCTTCCAACATACCCCAGTGCTGCAACAGCTCTTCGGCGTCTTGATTCAATGAAAAGGAACCGATAACTTCGGTTGTCTTCGCACCGGTCCTAATCATCTCCAATGAGGCCCTAGCACCTAATAAAAGGCTTAAGGCATCTATAATGATGGATTTTCCCGCGCCCGTTTCGCCGCTCAGCACACTGAACCCCGTATAAAACGATAATTCCAACGTATCAATTAAAGCAAAGTTTTTGATCTGTAGTTCNTTGAGCAACAGGCTTTCACCCCTTTATTAGATCCTGAATTCTAATATAAACCCTACCCGCAGGTCCACTTGGAACACTCGGTTTAACCTCACTAGCTTGAGTTAAAATCAAAATTGAGTCATCACCTGCAATACTACCAATCATCTCCGGCCAATCTAGCTCATCGATAACTGCGGCCACTGCATGTGCCCCACCCGGNTAAGTTTTTATCATAATAAAAACATCACTAAAATCTACGCTACGTACATAGTCTTCAAAAATCCTTTTGGCCCGCCTCAGTAAATCACCTTTAGTCACATTCATCGGAACAGAATATTTATAACCGCCTTGACCATTGGGTATCTTCGCCAATCGAAGCTCTTTAATGTCCCTAGAAACAGTTGCCTGAGTAACATTATGCCCCTTATCCTGCAAACGCTCTAGTAATTCTTCCTGAGTTTCTACGTTATGGGAGGCAACAATCTCCAATATTTTCATTTGCCGTCTATTTTTCATGTATACCACCCCACGTTTGCGGCATTTTCATTCTACTGTGAAGTACTTGAAAGAAACCTCTGCCACTAATTTTGACAAATAATGCAGGCTTTTCGGCTTTTTTTATTGTAACTTGATCCCCTGTTCTTAAAGGCACACCATATTGACCGTCTATCGTAAACATTACATCTTCCCTGGCATCGTTTAATCGCACGTCCACCTCAGACTGCGGACGTGCCAAAACCGAGCGGGATGATAAAGAGTGGGGACAAATCGGGGTAATGCAAATGCTTTCTAGTAAGGGTTCAATTATGGGGCCCCCTGCACTCAACGAATAAGCTGTGGAGCCGGTAGGAGTGGAGACAATTACACCATCTGCCACATAATCCGTTACATGCTGCTTATCGATGAAAATACTCAAATCAATTATGCGGGCAAAGGTGCCTCGTGTTATCACGAAATCGTTTAGGGCTAAATGCGTTGAGATCTCTTCTTGATCGCGCCGTACGGTTGCTGAAACCAGCATTCTTTTCTCCATTTTATAATTACCTGCTAAAAGTTTATCTATGGCGGGAAAGATACCATCGGTTTCAACTTCGGTTAAAAATCCTAAATGACCAACATTCACCCCAAAAACCGGTACATGAACAACGCTGGCTAAACGCGCGGCATTAAGTAGTGTACCATCGCCGCCTAGAATTATTGCAACATCAAATTTGGATAAATTTTCGCTACTGGGTTCTAATATAATTTGATACGAAACATTCTTCTCTTGTAAATACATGGCAACTTCATCTGTTAAAGTCATGGCTACAGGTTTGCCAGTATGCGGTACTATTCCGATATTCAATAACACGAACCCCCTTTTTAATCTTCTCTGCTTTGCCAAGCTAAGTTGATAACTTTATTTGCAAAACCGGTGCAATCCCAGGACTTTTTGTCTACCCGAAAATGCGCTAAAAATTCTAGATTACCTTTGCTTCCGGTAATTGGGGAAAAATCTAACCCGCATAACCCNGCACCATAGGCTTGCAATCTATTTAATAGAGAAGGAATAAATTTTAGATGGGTTTCCACGCTTCCCACCACTCCATGCTTGGTTAACCCTTCACCACCTGTTTCGAATTGTGGCTTTATCAAGGCAACGATGTGACCTTGTGGTTTAAGAACATCAACGACAAAAGGCATTACTTTTTCCAATGATATGAAAGAAACATCAATGGTGGCGAATTCGACGAGTTCTCCTAATAATTTAGGGGTCACATCACGAACATCGGTCTGCTCAAAAACAATAACACGGGNATCTTGCCGCAATTCGGGTACAAGTTGATCCTTTCCGACGTCAATTGCATAGATCCTTTTAGCGCCGTTTTCAAGCAAGCACGCGGTGAAACCCCCGGTGGAAGCCCCCACATCTAAACCGATCTTATTTTGAACATCAATATTAAATACCTTCAGGGCCTTTTCTAATTTAAGCCCGGCCCTACTGGGGTAAGCCAATATTTCGCCCTCGATCTCTATCTGAGCATCTATTGCCACTTTTAGACCCGGCTTGGTCACTTTTTTCTGTTCAACAAAAATTTGACCTTGTAAAATAGCTTCTTTAGCCTTTTGTCTCGAAGGAAACAATCCCCTTTTGGCCATCAACACATCTAAACGCATCTTAAATCATTTATCCTTTCGCGCAACAAGTCTATAAGCCTGGCCTGACAAGGTTTGCCTAACCCTTTGCGCAATATGCTGCGAGGTTATACCATATTCTTCATATAATTGCTNAATATTTCCCTGCGGTATGAAGGTATCGGGATAACCGATTCGGTCAACCCTAACCCTAGGTACAGTGCTCAATAATTCAAGTACACTGCTGCCAAAGCCCCCTGCTAATACATGATCTTCGATGGTTAAGACATAGTTCGATGCTTTTGCTAGTTTTAAGATCATGGCTTCATCGAGGGGTTTAAGGGATCTCACATTTACAACCGCCAAATTGTATTCAGAAGCCAGCATCCCCGCGGCGTCCTGTGCTATTTCCACTAGAGGACCGGGCGCAAGAATAACTCCATCCCTTCCGTTACGGATTTGAGATGCGGTAATGGGCGCACTCTCATCAAAAACTAGTGCCTNACCACTTTCAATGGAAGTATTGGCCCGCGGATAGCGAATGATTACAGGACCATTTTGCCTAATTGCCCAAGTTAGCATTGCAGATAATTCTTCTCCATTACAGGGAGCCAAAATAACTAAGTTAGGTACAGTTCTTAAAAAGCTTATGTCGAAAACACCCTGGTGAGTCGGTCCATCATCCCCCACAACGCCTGCACGGTCAATTGCGAGTACAACCGGTAATCTTTGCAAGGCTAAATCATGAATGATTTGATCGTAACTTCTCTGGGCGAAAGTTGAATAAAGAGCCACAACCGGACGCAATCCGTCCTTAGCCATTCCCGCAGCTAAGGTAACTGCGTGTTGTTCGGCGATTCCCACGTCGAAGAAGCGCTTAGGAAAAGTCTTGGCAAACTTCCCCAGACCCGTTCCATCGCGCATGGCTGCGGTAATTGCAACTATTTTCGAATTTTCTTTCGCTAACTCAACAAGGGAGTTTCCGAATACTTTACTATAGGAAATCTCCTGTCGCCGCTTAACCACTGATAGTGGACCCACACCATGATAACGATGGGGACTTTCTTCAGCTAGGGCATGTCCTCGGCCTTTTTGGGTGTTAACATGAATAAGAACGGGGCCGCCACGCTGTAAACCTGAGCGAATGGCCTTTCTCAATTGCGGTATATTATGACCATCAAAAGGACCAAAATAAGCAAAGCCTAATTCCTCAAATAATTGACCCGGCAGAATAGTTTTTAGTGTTCTCTTAAATTTGTGTGCAACTTTTGACACNGGGGAACCAACAACCGGAACACGTCTTAAAAAAGAAGATAAATCTTCGCGCGCCTTGTATAGCGTGCTATCTGCACGAATTCTACCCAAATAATCACTAAGGGCCCCAACATTATTGGTTATGGACATGTCATTATCATTTAAAATAACCACAATATCCTTGCCCAAAGTACCTATATGGTTCAGTGCCTCAAAAGCCATACCACCGGTGAGAGCCCCATCGCCGATGACCGCCACTACCTTATAATCATCGCCTTGTAAATCGCGGGCTATGGCCATGCCTGCAGCGGCGGAAATGGATGTGGAACTATGTCCCACTCCAAAATGATCGTGTTCGCTTTCGTTGGGGCAAGGAAACCCCGACAAACCTTGCCACTGACGAAGTGTGCTAAATTGATCTTTACGACCGGTAATTAATTTATGAGGGTAACATTGATGACCTACATCCCAAATAATCCGATCTTTAGGACTGTTGAGCTCACTATGTAAAGCCAAAGTAAGTTCAACCACGCCAAGATTTGCACCTAAATGTCCACCTGTCTTTTCAATGGTAGAAATGATGTAACTCCGAATTTCTTCAGAGAGCAATTTTAGTTGGTGAATATCCAAGTCTTTAATATCCTGTGGCGAATTTACTTTCTGTAACAAAGTACCATACATAAATTAAACCTCTATTTCTTCTTATTTTTTACCGAATTTGGTTCAAACTTTACGCCTATTTTCTCCAAGGAGTTAAGAACCCATCCGGTCATCATCAAAATCTTGGTCGAATTTGAAATAGCATAATTCTTGCCCAATGCTTTTCCACCAACGGTTAAAGCCGCCACTAGTGCGACCATCAAGGTGGAAGTTAGTGCTTCACTTAATTCAGGCGAAGAACCGGCTATTCTAAAGATAACCGCCACACCTATGGCACCACTTAGGGTACCTGCAACATCACCTACGAGATCGTTACAGAAAGTGGATACCCCGTCTGCATTCCTAACAAGCCAGATTGCCTGTTTAGCCCCTGATACTTTATTTGAGGCCATGGCATGAAACGGTGCTTCGTTGCCTGCAGTGGCCGCCACACCAATAATATCAAAAAGTACACCAATAAGTATAACAAAAAGTAGTAACATAAAGCTTAATGTCAACGGTAAAAACGACAATACGCTGTTACTACCAAAGTTAAGTACCACGGAAAGAAAAAAGGTTATTAAAATCAATGAAAATAGCGTTTTCCAACGTCTTTGCATTTTTATACATCCTTAAAAAAATACCGAGGTGAGTGGCAGTGATATGAGTAAAGATTGTGGCTTAGGTCCAGCAGGTTTTCCCAAAGATCTTCCAATTCGTCACCGTAACTGGCGGTTTCCCCTTTCTGATCTCTTCGCTTGTCACCAAAAACGAGGCTGGATTACCACTTAGACCACACCGTAATCCCCATTTCACCATCTGAAAAAGATACAGTCTAGGAGTTTTCCTCGACACGGTTCACACTCTCTAGTCTCTTTTGCAGTAAAGGTTTCAAGGGTTTCCACCAAGGTGGAGAGCAAAACGCTTCGGCCGAAAGCTTTTTTGCTTTTTATCCCTATCCCCCAATTACCACTCAAGACAGGCTACACTGCACCCAACACTGATATGTGTATAAGCTACAATTTGGTATCGCGTGCAGGTTTAATCCCAAACCGTAAAAATGCGATCATCGCATTTCCACAGAAATGGGTCTCCGTGGGGGTGGGTCAACGCCTGCATGCCCTTGCAGATCGCCCTACCCCCTTAACCCCCAGCAGCAACCCATGACTGGGCGTCACAAGCCACCACCAGAGACTTCATCGATGTGCCCTTAACGGATTTTTAGNCCCGCTTTCAAGAATGAGACCAGTGACTAGAATACTGCGCCACTCACCTCTAAGTCTGTCTAATTATACCATAGCCTCTGAATTAAGTGCAAGTAAACTAATGGTCTCTCTGGATGATAAAGGTGGCTAAATATCTCAGTATATTTGCCTTACAAGTAAAACCTTTTAGTGCATCTAAACATTCCGCAACACAGGCTTCAGCCAATTCTATAGATTTTTCAAGACCATATAGCCGCGGATAGGTCTGTTTACCTTTGTCCCGGTCTGCCCCTATGGCCTTGCCTAGTTGATCTGCGTGGCCAATCTCATCTAGAATATCATCGGTTATTTGGAAAGCCATCCCTAAGGATTCGCCGTAGGACGTTAGAAGTTCTAATTCTTTCCCACTGGCACCGCCTATTAATGCCCCACCGCGTAAAGCTGCTTTAATAAGAGCACCTGTTTTATGCTTGTGAATGTAGTCCAATGTTTGAGGTGTTAGCTTTTTNCCTTCTGAACTAATGTCGATCACTTGTCCACCTACCATCCCCTGAGAACCTGCTCCGGTAGATAACTCTGCGATCACTTTGATGGCAACACTCGGACAGATACCGTAATCCTCGGGCATTTGCGCCAAAATTTCAAATGCTAGAGTTAGTAAGGCGTCACCTGCCAATACGGCCATTGCATCGCCATACACCCTATGGTTAGACGGTTTACCGCGCCTTAAATCATCATCATCCATGCACGGCAAATCATCGTGTATCAAAGAGTAGGCATGAACCATCTCCACTGCGGCAGCAAGGCCGTCTGTCTGTTTTACATCTCCGCCCACCGCTTCGCAGGCAGCCATAACCAACATTCCTCTTAACCGTTTACCCCCGCCTAAAGTTGAATAACGCATTGCTTCGTGGATCAACTCGGGCATTACTTGAACTCCGGGTAGTTTTTCTTCCAAGATATTCTCTATTTTCTCAGCAGTCGTATCCCAGTATGTTAAAAAGTTCTCCATTAATCCTTCACCTCGATTGGTTCAATCCGTTCATCCTCAAGCATAACCTCGATTTTGCCTTCCGCATCGTCTAGTTTTTTATTACATAGTCTGGCAAGCTTCACCCCTTCTTCAAATAAGCTTAAGGACTCATCTAAAGAGGATTCTCCTTGCTCGAGTTTCCTAACGATTTCTTCTAACCGNATTAGTGCTATTTCAAAGTTTAATTCACTCATGAGTTGTACTCCCTTCCACCTTGCACAAAAGATCGCCGCGATGCAACCGTACTCTAAGCGATGAACCAACAGCTACGTTTTTAGCATCACGTACAATTTTNCCATTATGATCTTGGCAAATCGAATAACCCCTACCAAGAGTCTCTAGGGGACTAAGAGTATTAAGTTTCCCCACATGTGTTTCTAATTTAGAACGTAGCAATATTAAATTATGACGATTATGTCTTACAATTGCTGACCATTGCTCATCGACTTTTTGCCTTAATTGTCCGATGGCTTGCGCNGGTTGTAATAGCACGGGGCTTTGGGTTAGCTGCTTTAAATACCGCCGTTCGGAATTAATCTTCTGGGTCACCGCTATTTTCATCCGCTCTTCCGAATTAGCGATAGATTCTACAAGATCTTTTTTAACAGGCACGACCAATTCTGCCGCGGCCGATGGTGTAGGGGCACGTAAATCCGCAACAAAATCTGCTATTGTAAAATCTGTTTCGTGACCTACCGCAGATATAATCGGAATCTTAGATCTTGCTATTGCTCTAGCAAGATGTTCATCATTAAAGGCGCCCAGCTCTTCAAAAGATCCACCGCCCCTTCCCATTATAATTACGTCTACATTTGTTTTTTGAGACATTGCTAAGGCCTCCAGTAGACTTTTGGGGGCTCCATCTCCTTGTACAAGGGCGGGGAAAATTAATACATCAACCCCGCCGTGGCGTCTTTTTAGAACATTAAGAATGTCACGCAGCGCCGCGCCGGAGGGCGAAGTTATTACTCCGATTCTTGTGGGCAAATATGGTAAGGAAATTTTATTCGCTGGGTCAAAAAGTCCTTCCCTTTGTAATTTCTCTTTCAGTTGCTCAAAAGCTAAATGCAGATCCCCCACTCCCTGTGGTAGCAATAATTCAACATAGAGCTGATATTCTCCATTTGGTTCATAAACGCCAAGTGACCCTATTGCGATTAAAGTGTCACCGTTTTTAGGCGGAAAATTCAAATGCTGATTATGTCCTCTGAACATAACTGCTTTAATGCGGCTATTTTGATCTTTTAAAGAGAAATACATATGCCCGGATCTATGATGTATAAAATTGGAGATTTCCCCCTGTACAGCCAAATCCTGAAAAGGAGGGTTGTTAAATACCTGTTTTATTTGTTTTGTCAGTTCGCTTACTGAAATAGGTTCCACCAGCATCCCCTTTCCTTATGGTTAAATCAAGATATTGTAATGATACCCGCCCGCAGTGCACCGTAGTATGCTGCACCATAAGCGTTATCAACACTATATTTCGGAGACGCGAAGAATAGTTTCCAATCAGGTAATGACTTCTCCAGTTGTTCCCTGATTAATAAATTAGCGGCCACTCCACCAATAACCAATATTTCGCGGCAATCCGTTTTACTTTCGGTGAAGCGAATCCACTTAATTAGTGTTCTAGCAATAACATCAAGGCAAGTTCTTGCCAAGATTTCGGGTTCGACTTGTCCAACAATCCGCTCTAGAGCAGTTAAAGGTCCGGAAAAACTAATTTTTCCATTACGATGAAAGGTACTTATTGGCACTGTTTCGAGAGTTTTGTTCGCTAGGTTTTCCAATAATGGTCCGGCCGGAAAAGGTAGTCCAAGTTTAACCCCCAGACGATCCACTAATTGACCCGCATGTAAGTCTAACGTGCAGCCTAAAGATTCAACTGCCAATCGAAAATCATTGCTATATCTTTTTACCTCCGTTAGTTCAGTTGTCCCCCCTGATAGATGAAGTGCTAAAAAGCGGGATTCTTTAAGCCCCCCGGAGCTAGCCACTCCGCTCCATATATGTGTTTCTTGATGAGTGGTTTCATAAACGGGGATGCCTAGGATATGACCTAAGGAACTCGCGAAACTAGTTCCCGGTATGAAAACAGGCATGTATGAATCGTCGCGGGGTCGAGGTTTAGCTGAAACTCCTATGGCGGTCAAAGTGTTAGTGTTAAAATGATTTTGAATATTAGCGGTTAACTCAGGCAAATTTTTCACATGTTGAAATAAGGCTTCCGATTGCCGTAATCCACGGGCACCGGAAGCCACATTTAAAATTTTTCGTTGGTCGGCGACCACTTTTCCATCTTCACCAACTAAACATATTGATGTTGTATAATTACTGGTATCAATCCCCAATACAAGCTTCATTGAAACCCGCCTTCTCGTATCACAGTGCCCAATAAACCATTAATGAAGCGCGATGCTTCATCATCTCCAAAACTTTTGGCTAGCTCTACCGCCTCGTTTACGGAGACTCCTATGGGTATCTCATCCATAAAAACAATCTCATAAATTGCTAAACGCAGAATGTTGCGTTCTATAAATCCAAGACGATGGACATCCCAGTCTACGGATACGGCTTTTATTTGAGTATCAAGGGCGGTTATGTGCTGCATAACACCACGTACCGCCCTTTTAACATATTCTTGGTTCTCTGCACCTAAAGCAACTTCGCTCAATCTTTGCATCAGAGCATTCTCAACTTCGCCTTTAGCTAGGTCAATTTGAAACAATGTTTGAAAGGCTACTTGTCGCGCCAAACGTCTACTCAACTGAAATCACCTCAAGAACCTAGTAAAAACATTCTCTTCGCTATTGGGCGAGTCGAAACGTGCACCTAAATAAAAACCTGCTCCAATACAAAGCACCACAAAAACACCTTTAACTATTCCGTAACGGATAATAATCCAGCCTACCACCAAACCGATGATTGAGCCCAAAATTTTACCCAAGTGTGTGGTTAGCTTATCAAGCAATTTTTCCACCATTTATTACACCCCTTTTAAATCTCAACATCGACCTCGCCGAGTTCGGCGTCGCCTTTTGTTGATATTCCCACTACAAATACTTCTACCTCTGTAAGCGCGACCCCTAAGGTACTTTCCACGTATTCTTTAACTTTTTCTTGGAGTCTCTCGGACAATTGGGGAATATTGTATCCGGGGTAAACTTGAACTTTTAATACTACTTTAGGATCTTCCACATTTGAGATGGAAGCTTTTATCTGTTCTAATCCTTGAACCTGGTTAGCTGCTTCAACCACAAGGGTTTCTACACAAACTGAACCGATTTTCACTAAACCGTGTTCGCTTCGGTAAATCATGTACTTCTTTTTATCTCTTCGAGTAACGAGAATCAAAAGGTAAACGCCTAACAAAATTAAAAGCAGCGCCACAACTCCACCATCGAACATAAGGTTAGAAGAATTGAGCCAAAATAGCACGAGATTATTACCCCAAATTGTAAGGCATAGCAAAGCAGACAATCCTAGCAAGAGCAGGGCAATAATGGCTAGAAAAACACGATCCAAAAGTGTCATTTTACTTCCTCCTAGGAGCTGGTGTTGCCGGAGCTTCTTCCGTCTTTTTCTCTTGAGGAAAATGAACGCCTAAGACATGAAGATTCACTTCCTGCACATCTAGACCAGTCATTACTTCAATCGTTCGTTTAACATTCTCCTGTATTTGTTCGGCAACCTCAGGAATATGGTAACCATATTCGATTATAACGAAGAGGTCAACCACACATTCATGTTCGCCTACTTCTACTTTTACACCCTTTGCAAGATTACGGTGCCCTAGCATTTCGGCGATTCCACCTGCAATACCCCCACTCATACCTGCTACACCCGGGATTTCTGTTGCAGCCAGACCCGCAATAATTTCTACAACATCATTGGCAATTTTCAATTCTCCTATTTCGTTACGGTTTTCCTTTTCTGCCATTTTTACACACCTCCTATAGATTATTATATCAGACTATTTCTTATCAGACAATTTACGTTCTTCGAGCCATTGTTCTACAAAATCTGTGGTGAAATCAGCGTTACGGAATCTCTCATCACCCATCATCTCTCGATGGAAAGGAATAGATGTTTCGATACCCTCCACAACCAGTTCTTGAAGACTTCTTTGCATGCGTTGAATGGCTTCTTCCCTATCCGGGGCCCAAGCAATAATCTTTGCAAACATGGAATCATAAAATGGCGAAATAACGTAACCTGTATGTGCGTGGCTATCCCAGCGCACGCCATTTCCACCCGGTACAAATAAAGTTTCGATCTTTCCAGGAGACGGTCTCGAGCCGACCCTTACTTCCTCTGCATTAATTCTGCATTCAATGGCATGACCGGAGGGCACTAAATCTTCTTGCCCATAGCCAAGTAACTCACCTGAAGCTAACCTAATCTGCTCTTTTACTAAATCAATACCGTAAACCATCTCAGTTACAGGATGCTCCACCTGTATTCTCGTATTCATCTCCATAAAATAAAAATTATTATGTTTATCAAGCAAAAACTCCATGGTGCCGGCATTTCGATAGTTAACGGCCTTGGCTCCTAAAACAGCCTTTTCACCCATATTCGCCCGTAAATCTTCACTCACCGCGGGGGAAGGGCACTCCTCTATAAGCTTCTGATGGCGACGCTGCAAAGAACATTCTCGTTCTCCGAAATGAACAACGTTACCAAAATTGTCCCCTAAAAGTTGCACTTCAATGTGTCTGGGGCCCTCAATAAATTTCTCCAAATAAACCGCATCATTATTAAATGCGGCCGCGGCTTCGGCCCTTGCTGTACTAAAACCATGGAGAAGCTCTTCTTTATTTCTTGCTAAGCGCATACCTTTTCCTCCACCACCGGCACTGGCTTTAACTATTACCGGATACCCCAGCTTATCCGCTAACTCAACCAAAGATTTTTCATTGGTTACCTCACCGTCACTACCGGGAATAACGGGCACCCCTGCCGCTTTCATTGTGGCTTTTGCTTTTGTTTTATCGCCAAGAAGTTCAATTTGTTCTGCAGTCGGGCCTATAAAAACAATATTATGCGCTTCACACATTTCCGCGAACAGGGCCTGTTCACTTAGATAACCATATCCCGGATGGATACCTTCGGCCCCGTGGGCAACTGCCGCGGCCATTATATTTTGTAAATTCAAATAGCTTTCTTGGGAGGAAGCGGGACCTACGCAAACTGCTATATCTGCCATTTGCACATGAAGAGAATCACGATCCGCCTCCGAATAAACTGCAATAGTTTCTATGTTTAATTCGCGGCAAGCGCGAATAATGCGCACAGCTATTTCTCCTCTGTTCGCTATTAAAATTCTCCGTAACATGGAGCACCTCCTAGGCTTTAGGGTCGATTAAAACTAGCGGCTGCCCGAATTCGACTGCCTCACCGTTCTCAACAAGCACCTCTTTAACTACACCCTTTACCTCCGATTCGATTTCATTCATCATTTTCATTGCTTCGATAATAAACAAAATCTGACCCTCACTTACGCTATCTCCCACTTGAATATAGGGGGCCGCATCGGGGGACGGAGCTCGATAAAAAGTGCCTACCATAGGTGCTACCACTTCTATGTAACAGTGATCATTTTTTACACCGGCTTCGGGGCCGGGTTGAGAAACATTGACAACTGGTGAAGCCGCCGGTGTTGCCAGCACTTTCTCCACTATTTGCACTGGGGCTTCGGCTTTTTCTTCTTTTCTGATTCTTATTCGAAATCCTTCGTTTTCTATTTCTAACTCCACTATATCAGTGGAATCAACTAGCGTTGCTAGCTCTTTAATTTGCTTAAATTCCATTAAAGTATACACCTCTTTCTGTTTCATTCTTGATTACTTTCGCTAATTTTCATTCTTTTCCTCTAAAAAAGAAGCCTCCTTTTAGAGGCTTCCGCAAAAAAATATTCTAAACACCTAGCGTTTCATCGACGATTGTTATCCGGTCTAGTCTTACATCGCACAATCTTTGCACTAGTTCACCTATTCGTGCCGCCTCTTCTTGACTGAGAGTAACAGGTACCACCACCGTAACAACATGGTGATCGATTATTGCTAACGCATCAACGTAACCCTTTGCTTTTAAAAGGCTTTCTATTTCCGTTTCCCGACTCATTTTTTCTATGAGCTTCCGAAGGTCCTCTTGTGCTTGCACTCTTCTTTGGCTGTCACTATGAGAATCGTAGGCTAGATTTTGTAACAATTCTGTTTGCCTGCTTCGAATCCTTTCTCTTTCCAATTTATATTCTGCAAATTTAGTTGGAATTGGGCGTACTGTCACAGGTTCTACAGATAACAAATTTTCCGAGATCCATTCGGCTTCTAGATCGACTACTTCATCTNGCTTTGCACTTCGATCATCCTTAAACACAAAAACCAAGGCCAAGATCACCACAACAATAATTAAAACATTCCAAAAAAGCTTTTTCCACTTGACCACATAAAAATTAGCCATCATTCCCCTCCTCCCTATTTTTTGAAAAGAACCTCTATACGATGCATGGGCAATTGTAAGGCGGTTGACACCGCCCGGGCTATTTCTAAGCGCAATTCCGCTTGNGGCTCATATTCCACTACAATCAATACTCCCCTAACAATTGGCTCTGACTCATCTAAAATTAAGGGCATTTCCTTACGTGATTCGTCATTGCGTAATATTACCGGCGTAGATGTCCATCTTCTTTCAANGGATCCATCAGATAAAGTACGTTCTTCTTCCGTCTCATTGCGCGCAATGTTAATCTGTGGACCGCGCTCCAATGTCAAAAATACTTGGCTTCTCTTTCCGCCTAATAAGGCATTTAAGATCTGGGTTAATTCTTTTTCCCAAGAACACTCATCTATATTTATATTTACAGGAGCCGCTTGTTTAGAACCGGAATCTTGTATCTGAGTAACTTGCGTAGGGCTCAAAAGTAACACGGCAATCCCGATAATTGTTGCGATGGCAAGCCAACCAATGATTTTACGTTGCTTTTCATTTAATCTGCTCCACAGCTCTCCCACGGAAATCCCCCTATTCCATGTACATTTCTACTATTGATATTTGACTTGATGAAATATTTAAAGACCTTTCAACAATGGCCATAACCCTGTTTTCTATTTCCGATGTTAATGGCTTAAGCTTAATAAGTATGTGAGCATCTTCGTTAATGATAACTTCGATATCTTCAATTGCTTCAAGCGTTAGAAGTAATCCTTCGATTTGCTTAGAAGCATTAAATTTTTCATTTTTTAAAAAGGGCTGCATAGCAACTGTTCGAAGTTGATCACTGTCTTCGGCTAACCGTGTTTGAGGGTATTTCTGATCTAGTATGGTCATGGTATATTTCTCTGGATTGAGGTCAAAAAGTATGGTAAAAGGTTGTAATATGGCTAACATGAGCACTAGCCCCAGTACCAATCTGGAAAATTTACTTAAATTTCCCTCTGGGAGTAAAAGTTCTAAGATGCCCATAACGGTTGTTAATCCTAATAGCATTTTTAACCATTGTTTCCAATACATCTTGTTCACCTCAAGAAAACAGCCAAATTGCCCAAACCGACTAAAATACTTATGCATAAAAGAAACATTAGCGTAACGGCGCACAAGGAAATAAGAACTAAGGACAANGAGCTTTCCATAATACTTAAGGCTTCTACCATACGAAAATCGCATATGGGTTCTAACAAAACACCCACTATTTTATAAATAAAAATTGATGCAAGCATTTTTAAGACCGGTGTCAGCAAAATTAAAATTAGCATGACTAAGCCAAATACCCCGATCCCGTTTTTAATTAAAAGGGAGCCGCCTACTACCACTTCGACGGTATCGGCGAACACGCCGCCAACAATAGGTATGAAGGTTCTTGTAAAATATTTCGCGGCCCGTAAGGTTACCCCATCGGCCACGGGAGCAATTGCACCTTTAACGACCATGAAGCCGGAGAAAACAATAAAGAAAAAACTAAGTATTGTTGTTACGCTCTGCCGGATTAAATCGCCTAATTTTGAAAAGGGCAAATCGGGAGTAAAGTGGGCAACTAAGCGAAACACTGTACTAAAAAGGATTAAAGGAAATATAAGATAATGAACTAAATTGGCAATTCCCCCCACTAGCCCCCAAAGAATGGGATGAAAGATAGTTGCGGAGGTAATGCCACCAACAGCCATTAGCAAGGTTGATAACATTGGCAAAATAGCTTGCATAAACGATACCATTTTGTCGACCGTTGCAGTTGCCAAAGCTAAAATAATTTGGAAACTTTGTAACCCCACTACTATAAAAATTAGAAAGCAAACTCCAAAAGCAAGATTTACCATGGATTTAGTTCCAAAAGAAGCAGATAANCGCTGAAGTAGGCTTGCTAAAATTCCCAATACAATAAGTTGACGTAAAAAATGTACATTTAGATAAAGCTCCCGCAGAAAATTACTTATTAGCAACTGCAATAATTCTCCCGGTGAAGTACGATTATCTTTTGAAAGTAGATCTCTCCAATTTAGACCCGGCAAGAAGTCTTGATATTCCCTTTCAAGAAGTTCAGCAAAGCGCAGCAAATTCCCCAAGTCCAATGCATCAAGCTGGGCCTGGACAGACTCTTCAAGGGGTTGCAAATCAACTGTGTTATGTGCTTGGATGGTGAATGGCGGAAAAAGAAGCATAAAAATGATCGTGTAAAGAATCTTTTGTTTCATGTCATCACCTACTAAAATCCAAGTATTCCGAATAAGATATGAAGAATTGCCTGTAATACCGGTAAAGCGATCAATAAAATTACCAATTTACCCGCTAACTCCACAACTTTAGATATGGCTTCTTCCCCTGCCTCGCGGCAAACTTCCACGCCGAATGAAGTTATATAGGCTACACCGATCGTTTTCAGAACCGGGTTTAAATATAACGAACTAACAGACGCTTCCCTTGCTAATACGGTGAGGGTCTGTAAAGCAGTGGAAAAATGAGTGAGCAAACTTCCGAGTACTATTACAACAAACGCCATTGATAAAAGAACCGCCCATGAAGGTTGCTCTTCCCTAAGCTGACTTTGAAAAACGGTTAAAACCAAGCCTAATCCGATTACTAATGGCAACCAAAGCAACATTGCTTCACCACCTAAAGACCGCTTCCACACTTGAGAAAAGCTGTCCAACCATTTGAACAAGCCATAAAAGAACAATGATTACCCCCGCCAAACTTAGCATCTGGGCCTGCTCTTTACGATCAGCTTGGACAAGAAANATATTTAAAACAGCTATTAAGATTCCGAGGCCTGCAATCCGATAAATTGGAGATAAATCCGTCAATTGAACCCCCCCTAAAACAACAATAATACAATGAGAAGACCGGCGGAAAAGCCCATATATTGCCACAACCTTGTATGTTTTTCTTGTTCACTTTTGGCTTCTTGTAGGGCTTGTTCCAATCTAATCAAAGTTTTCTTAATGTGTTTGGTTTGTTCAGACACATCATTAATGCCTAACACACGACCCAGTTCTTGCATGTCGCCCAGAACCTGGGACGGAAAACCCTCTTCACCTAGATTTATAATTCCATGCGCCCATACTTTGCTAAACTCTTCTCCCTCTTCGTTTTGTAGAGCATCATCCAATATCCGTAGAAATTCTGCTATNACACCGGAGTACTCGTTTTTTTGAATGGAAATGATATCCGGCAAAGTGGTACGGGCAAAATGAATTTCGGACTCTAAAATCTGAATGAACGATATTAATTGTCGCAAATTATACACGCGTTTCCCGTAGCTACCGGCGACAATTAAGCCCATCATGCCACAAGAGAAAACGATTAATGCCGTGCCTATTAAGCGCATTACTTCACCCCTGTCCTAATAGTTTTATGCTCTTCCATCTATCCTTAGAACCGATTCAATTGTGCCGGGACCCAATCTTCGAGACAAAATTATGACAAGTTCAAATACGTATAGACTGTCCTTGGCCCAACGTCGAGTTTTTAGTTGCTCCCATGAATCACCATGACATGTGGCCATCACTTTAACTCCACTACGGGCTAGTTCCGCAAGGATCTCCGCATCTTGTCCGTGGCCTATTTCATCGGTAACAACAATTTCAGGGGCTAGACCCCTAATTGCATGGTGTATGCCGATTTCCTTGTTATACCCATCTAGAACATCTGTCTGTAAACCCACATCTAGCTGAGGGACACCCTTAAAGCTTGCAGCTATCTCCGATCTTTCATCAACGACAACCACTTGAAATCCTTTATTAGCAAGTTGTCTAGTTAGATCTCTCAATAGTGTTGTTTTACCGCAACCCGGAGGCGAAACAATCAAAGAAGATAAAAGGGATTTTCTCGTATCGGAGTAGACCCTATTTATTATTGAATTGGCAGCCCCCACCACTGCTTTGGCGTTTCTAAAATTTAAAGATGATATGTATTTAATGGTTTTTAAACTTCCGGCTTCAAATACTGCTTGACCGCATATGCCCACACGGTGACCGCCGGGCAANGTTAAGTATCCTCCTTGTATTTCCTGTTCCCATGCGTACCAAGAATTTTTAGTAATAATCTGTAAAGTGCGCTCAAGATCGTCTTGAGAAACGAAATAGGCGTGTTCTTGTCTGCATGGTTCACCACCATGGGAAACATAAAAATAACCCTGTCTGTTTTTTATCATCAAAGGCCTGAAAAGACGGAGTCGTATTTCCTCCAAATCCTTTGAATCAATCTTTTGTAACCGTGTTCGCAAATTAGGCGCCAGAAAAGCTATCAATTGACCACCCCTCTAACACACACTATGCTAAGGGGGGACAAGTTATGACAAAAAAGGTTGCCCAAAATGGACAACCTTTTAGATGAAGCACTACTTAATAAAAAACAAGTCGTATTTATTTAATTATCATCGCCGGATTCATCGTCTTCATAGTCTCCGTCTTCGAAAAATAAATCGTGTTCCTCAAAATCATCGGTTTCAAACACAACTGCATCACAATGGGGGCAACATATTTGGACACCTTCGTCAAATAAGAAATCCTCATCAAAGGTAACTACTGCCCGACAATTCGGACAATCAACTTCCACTAAAGGATCATGCGAGTCATCCCANTCATCGAAAGTACAGTCACAGTCATCGTCTTCATCATCTTGAGAAAAAAGCTCGTCTTCCAAATCGGCTAAATCAAAATCAATCTCTTCCATGTACTCCTCTAAGTCGCATTGGGCTTCAATTAATTCGTCAACTTCAATGGCTAATTCGCCCACCACCTCGAGGATTTTTCCTAACAGAATCCCCACTTGTCCGTCTTTAATGGATTCCTCCGCATCTACCAAACCACGCAAATAAGCCACTTTCTCGCGAATCGTTTCCAAAAAATCCACCTCCCATTTTTATGTTCCTAGGCTCTAGAAAGATATTCACCCGTCCTTGTATCAACCTTAACTTTCTCACCTTGTTCTACGAATAGGGGCACCTGCACTAATATACCCGTTTCTAAAGTTGCAGGTTTAGTGGCACCTTGGGCAGTATCCCCGCGAAACCCGGGCTCGGTTTCGGTTACCTCTAATATTACAGTTGTGGGCAAATCAACACCTATGGCTTGACCTTCATAAAACTGGATGCCAATAGTCATATTCTCCAGTAAATAATTGGGTGCATCGCCCAAGTCATCTTTGTTTAGAGAAAGCTGATCATAGGATTCCGTATCCATGAAAAAATATTCTGCATCCGAGCTATATAGGTATTGCATTTGCTTGGTTTCAATATGGGCGCGTTCTATTTTTTCACCTGCACGGAAAGTTTTTTCTATGGTGGCACCTGTCCGAATGTTTTTTAATTTCGTTCTTACAAAGGCGGCTCCTTTACCGGGCTTAACATGTAAAAAATCTACAACGCTAAAAATAGCCCCCTCATATTCAATGGTAAGTCCCGTTCGTAAATCATTAACTGATATCATTGCAAATTCCTCCTATTCTACTACATACAATTCCTTAAAGGTAGATGTTAAAACATCGCATCCCTCATCGGTCACCACGACCATGTCTTCTATTCTTACCCCACCGAAATCGGGCAAATAAATACCCGGTTCAACCGTTACAACCATTCCCGGTTCTAAAACAGTGTCATCCCTTCTGGAAAGACGTGGATTCTCATGAATCTCCAAACCAACCCCGTGACCTAAACCATGACCAAAATATTCACCGTAACCGGCATCGCTAATTATTTCGCGGGCGACCGCGTCAATTTCCGCTCCTGTTTTGCCCGGGGCAATGGCAGCTAACGATTCTTTTTGCGCCTTAAGAACGAGATCATAAATCAGCATATGCCTTTCTTCAGGCTCTCCAATTACTATCGTACGGGTCATATCGGAACAATACCCATTCACAATGCAACCAAAGTCAAATACAACAAAATCACCAACCGACAAAACCCGTTCCCCCGGTCGCGCATGGGGTAGTGCACTTCTAGGACCGGAAGCAACTATTGGATCAAAGGACATGCCTTCTGCTCCCATTTTTCGTACAATATATTCGAGTTCTATGGCAAGTTCGCTCTCAGTTATTCCCGAATTGATAGTTGGTAATAGCTTTGCGAAAGCCCGATCACCTATTTGAGCCGCCTGCCGAATAAATTCAATTTCTTCNGACTTTTTAATAATGCGCATCTCTTGAACCCAACCGCCGATCGGCACAAATTTAGCGTTTAGATTCTTTTCCCATTCTTCTAAGAGCCCTACTGTAACAAAGTCCTTCTCGTAAACAATCTTCTTCACATTTTGATCATCAATTAAAGTTTTTAAAGATGTATTTACGTCTTCGATCTCAATTAACTCCCAATCGGGACATTGCTCCTTCACTTGCTCAACATAGCGAAAATCTGTTAAGATAGCCTGCTTATCAGCGGAAATCCAGACCGTGCCCGCGGAACCGGTAAACCCCGTTAAATACCTTCTATTAATCGGACTCGTAACTAAAAATACATCTGCTTCTTGAGCGCGCAGTTTATCTCTAATGCTATCTAATCGACGCATATTTGCCCTCCTATTAATTCCATTAACACTATACTTTTCTAGTCGTTAATTAAAATCTCCTGCCAACTACGTCCCTAAGAAAAAGAAAAACCCCGATATATGGGGTTAGGTTTGCTGAAAACTCAAGGTTACTTGAAGTGCGGCCGGCGTTTTATCAAGACTTAAATCAATTAAGGAACAGTCTTCTAATTCGGGATGCACCCTTCTCAAATCTTTAATTGTTTCGCGAACATCCTCAAGTAATTGCTGGGCAGAATTATAACCAACCGCCGTTTTATAAACAAATGATGTCATTTTATCTCCTCCCCCATAAAATCTTCATATACTAGTATGTGCAAAAGGGACGAGCTTTATTCCTAAAATAACATTATTTTTTTCTGCCAATAAGATTTGGTCTAGTAAATAGCTTTACACCTGTTGGAAGATGAACATTTAATTTATAGGCGGACTTGCGGGCAGAAACCCAACCCAAACCACTTATGGTGAGATCCTCGCGAGGTTGTAACTCAATAAAGCTTTGTTCCCACGAAGAAATTTCACTATCCTTTTGGAGCCATTTTTCTAGGTGTTTTGTAGTAGACTTCTGCCAAGCGACTCCAGATCCGGTAAAAGCGAGCAATACACCTTCATCTTTACTTTCAATACATTCTATTGCACATAAACCGGGAATCAGAATAAGGTCATCTGGCNTGATAGGATACAAGTGGGAGGTTAACTTCTTATGGGGAATGATCTTTGCGGCAAGTTCAGGACTTACTAGGTCACTTATCCGACCTTGGGGAACATAGCCCGGAGAATCTGCCAAAATAAGGCCTCGGGGGAATTCCCAGTGAGACATGCCCACGGTTGTGCCAGGATAGGGGGAAACAGTAGGCTCATTTTTTTGTTTCTGACCCCCAAAGATTGGCATCTTTATCAATCGCTGCAATACACTTGACTTACCAACATTGGTTACTCCCATAAAGAGAACTTTCTTACCCAAAAATCTAATTTCATTAGCTAACTGCTGGAAACCATGACCGGTATNGGCACTCACGAGAATGAATTTTGGCGCCGACAAATTAAATTCGCTTAAACGACCTTCAGCCCATCTTTTTAATTCCTCAAGAGAAGTCTCATCGGGCACCAAATCTATTTTGTTTAGTGCTAAAACTACATCCTTTTTTCCAATCAATTCAAGCAATTCGTGCGGTAACCCGGCTTCGAAATCTAAGATATCCACCACTAAAACCACGCCTGTACTCCAACGAATTCCCATATTAATTTCATCTAAGGACCGGTCAGCTTGGACAGGTCCTATTTCGTCTTTTCCGTAATGATTAATTCTAAAGCATCTTCTACAAAGCTGCGACCCTTGTGTATATTGGTTTTCCGGTATATAACCAAACTTATCCGCATCAATAATCTGTAAAAGGGCACCACAACCCCGGCACTTTCTTTCCACCACTTTATTCTCCTTTTCCTCGCATATGTAATAATTCAGCATTCACTAATCCCTTTTTTGCAAAATGTTTCAAAATTTTTGTTTCAAGTTTACGAACTAACTTAGTAATGCCCAATTCGTTTGTACTCAAAGGGTTAACTAAAATCGAATAAAGATTTAATCGATTAGCCCCAAAAATATCCGTTAACACTTGATCACCAACAAACGCCACTTCTTGAGGCGGCAGATCAAGCATCCGCAATCCTTTTAAGAACGCCCTTTTCATGGGTTTCATTGCTCGTCCCACAACCGGTACCTCCAAGATCGCGCCAAGTTCTTCTGCGCGATTTTTCAAAGCATTAGAAACTAGACAAACTACAAACCCCTGTTCTTTAGCGTCCTTAACCCAGGTTTTTAGTCCCTTTTGTATTTTAGTTTCACCCCAAGGAACTATGGTGTTGTCAATATCAATTAGTAGCCCGCTAATGTTACGTTTTCGCAATTTGTCCAAATCTATTGTGGATATTTCTTCAATAATTAAATCAGGTACAAATACTTTCATAACAACTCCACTTTCATCTGTGATGACTAATTATAGCATAGATTTTATTTAATAGAAAATACTAGCAACAAACTAGGTCCCCCCTTTAGGAGGGACCCATTGCACTTAATAGTTTTCCTAAAGCCCTCTTTTCAATACGGGAGACATAAGAACGGGAAATGCCTAAAAGTTTACCTATTTGCCGTTGTGTCTGCTGTTCTTGACGACCTAATCCATATCTCAGTTCTAAAACCTTTTGTTCCCGCTTTGATAAACAATGAAATGTTTCTGCTAAACGCCCACAGTCGAGATTTAAAACTACCTCATCCAAAACAACGTCACCCTCTGAGCTGAGAATATCTATGAGGGTGATCTCGTTCCCATCCCTATCCGAGCCGATGGGATCGTATAGCATTACTTCTTGACGAATCCTTTTTGTTGAACGAAGATGCATCAAAATTTCATTTTCGATGCATCTTGCCGCGTAAGTAGCTAAACGTGTTTTCTTTTGTGGATTAAATGTGTTAATAGCTTTGATTAAACCAATAACACCTATGGATATTAAATCTTCTGTATCTTCCCCCGTATTATCAAACTTTTTAACCATATGTGCTACGAGGCGAAGATTGCGTTCGATGAGAATGTTTCGCGCTCCGTCATCACCTGCTTCTTTTTGTGCCAATAATCGTTGTTCTTCCTCCGGACGCAGAGGTTTGGGAAAAGCACTTCCGCTCGTGACGAATGAAGCAAGAACCCCCACTCCCTGGAATAGCCACAAACTTAACGCACTTAACAAAGAAGAAAACACCCTTCGGTACCCCCTTTTTTTAAACGATCAAGTGTTGCATTCTATGATCGAGGGATACAGAATGTGCCTGTTCTTATTTTTTTAATTTGAGATATTTTCGAAGAGGGTTAACTAAAACCAAGGCTAGTAACATGCTTACCCCACCTTGTAGAAGGTCCCCCGGAACAGATGTTAATGCCGGCGCCCAACCGTAATATAAGATACCCACCAAAAAGTAACCCATAACCATGACCAAGGCACCGAGTAGTACGCCGCCCGCTTCGGCTTTACGGCCTTTCCACGCAAGCCAGCCCGCGAAAAAACCTTCTGCACCTTTAATGAAAAACGTCCATGGTGCCCAATGCGCATAGCCTAAAAGTAAATCGGCCAGTGCAGAGCCGAAAGCACCTGAAATTGCACCCACCACCGGACCAAACATAAGCCCCGCCAAAAACACAATAGCGTCTCCCACATTGACATAACCCTTAACGCCGGGCAAAGGTATATTCACCACCATTGTTGCTACGGCCACTAATGCTACTAATAAAGCTGTCTGTATCATCCTTTTTGAATTCATTTAATTCATTTCCCTTCCCCAAGAAATTAAATTAGATTTAAAGTAATTGAGCATAATAATTCTTCAACTACTCTCAAGATCCCTTTACTTATCTACATCTGTGTTTCTACTCGAATAAAAAAAGCCACTTTCGTGGCTTCAAAACTTATGATTTTTGCGGTTCTCATTTTTTGAGCTTAAAAATCTCCTCTTTCAACCATTTATTCTCGATACGTAGTGCACGGTAGGCCCGTTCATATTCTTCGTTCTGTCGTTTAAAATCCTGTGCTTCACGAACAGCATTATGTATTTTGGTCTCATAGTCATGCACCAAGCGGGAAAGCTCTAAAAATGCTTCCTCATTATGTTTAATTTTAGCTTCTAATTCTTTTACAGTAATATTGTCTTTAAAAGACTGAAGTCCGGCCCGCCAAACCATGGGAATCGCTTTCCAAATAGATGAGGCCTTAGTTATTTCCTTGATTTTTTTCATTAAAGCCTCCCACTTAAAAAGGAAAAATTTTGATAGTCCAAAATCACTCTGCCTTAGCTAAAGGTTTTGCTTGGAGAAAACAATCGATCTCGTTATTTACCCAACTACGAAGATCAGTTGATAAGGAATAATAACTCCAAGTATATTCCGTACGCTTTTTAATTAAACCTTCGTCATGCAATCGTTTAAGATGATAAGATACTTTGGGTTGATTAATCCCTAAAGCTTGCGCCAAGTGCCCCACGCACATTTCCTTCTTCTTCAACAAAAGGATTATTTGCAAACGAATCGGGTCCGCTAGTACGTGGAAACGCCGGGCGGATTTTCTAATTTGTCCCATAATCCAACCCTCCCTGTGAAAAGTTTCATAATCCCATTGTAGCCTTATTTTACCATTAAATCAAGCCCAAAAACAAAGGAAGGGAGTGAAAAAATTAAAGCAT